>Ga0302321_100001280_pt1 | contig 21469 bp, 23 predicted proteins | sample Fen_T0_1_FD_202505 | JGI IMG/M metagenome (GOLD analysis project Ga0302321, IMG submission 202505) | Peat permafrost microbial communities from Stordalen Mire near Abisko, Sweden - Fen_T0_1 | ecosystem: Environmental > Terrestrial > Soil > Wetlands > Permafrost | place: Sweden: Abisko...
AACACCGCGAGTATGGCCCACCACCACGATCCGATGCGTCAGGTCGTGAGGTCCGACGTGACGACGGCCTCAGCCTTGTAGCGACCGTAACCGCCAGTCCACAGCCAGCCGATCGTCATGAACCGGCGCAGCTTGTCGACGACCGGGGCGACCTCGACGGACGGGGCCGGACCGAAGCCGGGGAGTGTCGGGTACACCTTGGCGAGGGCATCTGCGCCGAGGTAGATCGACTTGCCCGCCGTCAGACGGTTCGACGTGAAGAACATGAAGTTCTCGTACACGCCGAGGTAGCGGCGCTGGATGGAGCCGCCCCCACCCGAGCCGTCCTGGTTGATCTGGTAGTAGCGCCAGCCACCCGCGTCCGACTCCTGACGCAACTTCGTCTCCTCCGCAGGGGAGATGATCGCCGCGTACAGGCCGTTGTCGAACGGGTCGACAGCGGCGGTGATGAACTGCTCCACGATCTTCTGGAGCGTCTGCGTCGGCTTCGTGGAGACCGGCGTGACTGCGGTGGGAACACCACCAGCGGTGCCGAACGTGCCCAAGACCTTCGACGCGCTGACGCCGCCCGCTGCGTACAGGGTGGCGAGCGCAAGACGGTCGAGGGTGGACACAGCGTTGCGCGCGATGCGCTCCGCAGCGACCGGGTCGAACGGCAGCATCGCCGTACCGCGCAGCAGGTTGGTGCGGGTCGTCACGCGACCGTACTCAGCCATCTGCACGTTGACGTGCGCCGTCTTGAACTCGGTCGGGAGGACGTCGTAGTCCTCGGTGAGGGTCGCGGTGGCGACAGCGTCATCGAGGTCGTTCGCGAGGGGGAACGACACGACCGAGCCGTTGTGCGTGAGCATCGTCGGCTTCTTGGTCGCGAACTGGTCGAACAGCAGACCGTCGCGGTAGGCGTTGCCCAGCACGAGGTCGTACGCCGTCGTGACCAGGTTGCCTGCCCAGTCGACGCCACCGGCAGCGTTCGCTGCCTGCGCGCCACCGGAGATCCTGGTGTTGACGTCGGAGAGGAGGCCGATGTTGGTGTCATCGACCGGGCTGTTGAACAGTGACGCTGGGGCTGCCGGGATCGTAGGCGAAACCATGCGTGACACCACCTTCAGGGGTGTGAGGAGTGACGGAGGAATGCAGTCGCAAGGACTGGGGACTTCCACGGCCCGAGGACCGGACTCAACTCACCCCGAAGGGCGGCTACGTGGGCGGGCATCCAACCTTTCGGTCAGGCGCTCACACACCCACATGCCGAAGATACGACGATGCCCCCCACCGTTGCAAGCAGTGGGGGGCGTTGGCGTGTCGTCAGTTCACCGCGCGCGGCACTCCAGCAGCGGAGAGGGCAGCGGCGAGACCTTCCATGCCACCCGCCTTGTACGCGTCGTCGAGCGCCTGACGCTGCGCGAGGGACATGTCCGGTGTCCCGGCTGACGTGGACAGGCCGGAGATGCGGGCCTGCGCGTCGAGTGCCTGCTGTGTCGCGACGTCAGCGGCGGACGGTGGGGCGGGCTGGAGGAACCCGGCAGCGAGCGCAGCCTCCTGGATCTTGTCGGGGTCGATGGGGCCGTCGTAGCCCTTCACGAAGTACGACAGGCGCGTGTCAGCCGGGTCGACCCCGGCCTGGTAGAAGGCGAGGTTCCGCTTCGCGGTCTCCGCGTCCTTCTCGGCCTGCTTGCGGGCTGTCGTCTCACGCCGCAGGGCAGCGAAGTCGGCGTTGGTGCGGGGAGCCTGAGGCTCCGGAGGGTCCTGCTGGAACAGCGAGTCGTCGATCTCGACCTCGTTGCCATCAGCGTCGTACAGGATCGCCATGCTCTCTCCCTAGATTGGTCAGGCGGAAGGTGCCTGTCAGGTCAACGTATCAGCGTTCAGAATCTGAACGCCTCTACCGGGACTGCAACCCGCCGACACCGGACGCCGAGTCGGTAGCGCCCCCGCCGCCCTGGAACGATGCCACGCGTCCCTTCTGGATGCGCTGCACCTTCTCACCGGCAGCCTGGTCACCGAACGACGCCCCGATCAGGTCGGCCTGGGTGGCGGACTCACCGGGGGACGCCTCGAGCGCGCGAAGCCCTGCGACCTGCTGGAAGCCCTGCTGCGCCTGGTTGAAGTTCACACCCTCCGACGCGAGCCGTTCCGAGGTGGCCTGGTCGATCTGCAACTGCTGCATGGCGGCGGCACCGGTCACCTGGGATGCGGCCCACTGCTGCTGGATGAGGGGGAGCGCCTTGTCCGGGTCGAGGAAGTACGCGGTCAGCGACCCTCCTGTGACCCCGTACTGCTGGGCGAGGGCGTCCTTGACCTCCTTGGGTGCGGAGTAGGCGGCGTCGGTCGCAATGCGGAGCCGGTCGTTGACCTCGGACGGGGACACCTGGGAGGTGAGCAGTTTCGCGATGGACGCGGGCGTGTCGTACATGCCGCGCGGCACACCGTAGGACTGGAGCAACTGGCCGACGGTCTGCTCGTAGTTGATGTACGCGGCCTCGCTGATCGCCTGCCCCGACTTTGCGAGTTCCGCCATCGCGGGGAACCGCTGCTTGTAGGCGTCCTGCTGCTTCAACTCGAGGAACACCAGGTCGGTGCTGCCCGTCTCGAGGTACCGCTTCCACGCCCAGTCGGCGAGGGAACCGAGACCGTACTGGTCGAGTGCCGTCTGAAGGACAGCCTTCGCGCCGACGTCCGCTGATGCCGTCATCGCTCACTCCTCATGCCGCGCCGAACGTCTTCTGAAGTTGAGACGCCATCTGCGCCGCCTGCGAGACGGCACCTGAAGTCTGATCCCAACGGTACGACGGGTCGGTGCGGATCGTGCGCGTCCAGTCATCCGCTGTCATCGGCGTGCCCTGCGCCCCGTTCGTGAACACCTTCGACCACTTCGGGTCAGCGATGTTCATCTCCGTGGTGGGGACACCGAGTTCCTTCGACGCGATCTGAAGGTACGGGGACGCATAGTCGGCGGCGGTCGCGTTCGGGTTCTTGTCAAGGAAGTCCGCGATCGGCGGGTACAGGATCTTCGCCTGCTCCCGGAACGTGTCAGTCAACCCTTGGACGGTCATGTTCCCGGCGAGTACCTGCTGCGTGTACTTCTGCGCTGTCGCATCGTCGAGGGTGACCCCGTACGCGGTCGCCGTCGTGTGGAGCGCGTCGAGTGTCTGCCCGGCCTGCCCGAGGACCGGCTGGGTCGAGTCGGTGGACAGGTGCCACTTCATGGCGATGGCTGACTGCATCTCCTGAGGGGACGCACCGTTGGTGAGGAACGCCGTCGCCATGTCATGAAGGTCAGCCGTGGACAGGGTGATCCCGGCTGCCTGCGCCGCCTGGGCCACCTCGACCTGCTTGACGTTGACCATCCGCTGCCACTCGGCAGGGTTGTCCTTCGATGTGACGTCAGCCTGCCGCTGCGCCTCCGTGCGGGACGTCCACCAGTTCGTGGTCTTGATCTCCGCCTGGAGACGCGTCGACGTCCATCCCTGGGCGACAGCGGCCTTCACCTTCGCCCACACGTCAGGGTGGGCCTTCAGGAACGCGGCAGCGTACCCGTAGTCCATCGCAGTCGGCTTCGGCTTCGCCGGGGCAGCGGCAGCCTTCTTCGCCGGGGGGGTCGCCTTCTTCGCGGGCGCGGTGGTCTTCTTCGCTGGCGTCGCCATCACTTCGCTCCGATCATCTGTGCGATCACGTCGAAGTACTGGGAGTCCTGGAACTTGTTCCGCTCAGCGGCGAGGGGTGCGGACTTCGCGAACTGGGTGGCCTGGTAGCCGGAGTCGACGTTGCCCTGCTTCGTGGTGCGGGACTTCTCCGTACCGGTCGCGTCGGTGGTGACCGTGGACACGGTCGGGTTGGAACGTTCCTGCCTGTTGAGTCCGGTGACAAAGCGGGTCAGTTCGGCTTGGGAGGGCTGCCTGCCGAGTTCGGCGGCGAGAGCGTTCGAGAGGACCGACATCGCTCCTTCCCTCGAAGTGAGGTTGACTGATGTCTGCGTGATCGTCCTGGCGAGACTCCTCCCGCCACCTCCACCACCGCTGGCACCTCCACCACCGCTGGAGCCACCGGAGCCTGTTGCCCGCTGCCGGTTGGAGAGCATCTGCTCGAAGGTGATCCCGTTCCGGTTCGCGTCAGCGGCAGCGTTCTCGAACGCTTTCGCCGTCTTGTCGCTCATCGTTCCTGGCGTGAACGTGGGAAGGTAGCCGAGGGAGTACAGCATGTACTGGGTGTTGAAGACCTGCTCGGGTCCCTTGCCCCACAGGGCGTTGACCATCGAGTTCGTGTAGTGGGGGACTCCCCAGATCTCCTGGTTGCCGCGCTGCGACGGATGCCCTGTGTTCGACGTGGTGACGCCCTGCTGTACGACGTACTGGTCGGGGACACCGATGTACATGCCCGTGTTCGAGTGGGTCGGGTTGACCGCGTTCGGGTTGTCGTTGTACCAGGACGGGGAACCGACAGCCCCGTTGCCGGGATACGGGTCCTTCGTTGCTGCCATCATGCGCTCCCGAACTCGTTGCTCAACAGCCGCTGCCACGCATTGTTGAACGCGCCCGTGGTGTCCTGCTGGTTGAGGGTCTTCGCCTCGTCGATCAGGCGGATAGCGTACGACTGGTTGTCCTGCGACGTCAGGTTCGTGGTGCCACCTGACGCGTGCATCTCCTGAAGGATCTGGTCACGGAAGTCCATGTACTGCTTGATGTAGGGGGCGGACTTCAGAGTCTGAATGGTGGGGTCCTTCACGGCGTCATGCAACTGCTCCATGAGCGACGCGGTCTTCCCAGCGTCGAGGGGCATCCCCGTCCACGCGCCCCCAGTGAGATCGCGGATCTCGGCGCGGAGTCCGTCCTTCGCGTTGGACTGCTGGTCGGGGGACATGGACGTGTTCGCTTCAATCTGCTTCACCTTCGGGTTCCACAGCATCCAGCCGTACTCGTTCATCGCATCACGGATGAACTTCGGCTCATCCTTCTGCTGACGTTCCCCGGACTGCTTCTGCACCGTGTACAGGGGTGTCGCGAAACCGGTGGCCGAGTTGTCACCGGGGACGAACGCGGACCCTCCAGCGAAGAACAGGCCGATGACGTTCTGGTTCTGCTGGTACGCCTCAGGTTCGGTGGTGCGGAAATGCCACACGTCGTTGGTCGCCTGCGTGGGCGAGTTTCCATCCTGACCCTGCGTGGGGGGGAGGACGGAGAACAGGGCGGTGAGGCCGTAGTCGTGGACGAAGTGAAGCATCCCGTCCCGGTATGCCTGGAGGCCACCAGCACCGGTCGTGTACTTGTTCCACTCCTGCTTCAACTTGTCCTGGATGATCCAACGTCGGTACGCGCCACCCTTGTCGGTGGGGTCTGCCTTCAGGATCGCGTCGGCGATCTTCGCGCTGTCCGAGTTCGTCGTGTACGGGGTGTTGTCGGCACCGTAGACGGACACGAGGGTCTTCGTGTTGATCGTGGACGGGGTGAGGGTTCCGACGATGGCGTTCCACACGAACAGTCGCTGCGACAAGGCTGCCGCGTCAGCGGCGAGGCGTCCCTGGTCGGTGGCGGAGCGTACGTCGTAGTCGCCGGTCTCGAGGAGGGTCGGCATGATCTTCGCCGACATGTTGGGGATCGCGCCCTGCTCGTCGTACGCCTTGTTGATCTTCAGCATCCACGACGACATGAACGATGCACCAAGCCGGTCGGGGAGGGACCCGGTGGGCAGGTTGTACTGGAACATGAACCGCATCGCCTGGCCGACGAAGTCGTCGCGGGCGATGGCTTCCTGCCCGAAGATGGAGGCGGGGAACGTCACGGACGGACCGAAGCCGGGCATGATGCTGGTGCCCGCCACGTTGAGGCCGGACACGCTGGACGTGTTCATCGCGGACTGGGGGATGCCCGCGAACTGTCCGAGGAGCCCGATCATCGGGTAGGTGAAGACCCTGTCGCCGTACTGGTCGGTGTACACGAACCCGTCGACGGAGTTGTGGGTGGTGTCGGGGGTGGAGTAGCCGTACGACGACGGGTCGTAGAGGGCGTCGCCCTGCTCCCCGTACAGGCCGCCGAGGGCACCGTAGATGGCTGCTGAGCCGGGCTGCATCGCATAGTTGAGGGGCTTCAGAGTGCGGTACATCAACTGAGGGTTCCGCATGGAAAGTTCACCCCAGCGGCGGATCGTGTTGAACGTGGCCTGCGCGAATGGCATGACGGCGCGCATGGCGACGGCGTAGTTCTGCCGTTCGTGGGCGTCGTAGTAGATGCGCTTGGACTCGTTGCGGGCGAACTGTCCGGCGAGGTGGTCGACGTCGGACACCTGGAGGGTTCCGTTGGCCTGGATGGCCTTCACCTTGTAGAACTGCTCCATGTCGCCAGCGGCACGCAGGTTGGCGAGGATCTCCTGCTTGGCTGCGGGGCTGATCTCGGTGCCGAGGCGTTCCACTTCGCGGACGTACGCCTGACGGAACAGGCCACCGCGCATGAACAGGTCGCTGATCTCCCCGGTGCCGTCGAAGAACCGGGTCATCGCGTTGTTGACCTTGTTCACGATCGTCTTGTCGTAGGCGTGCTTGTCGTACCGCATCGTGGGAAGCATGTTGTGCTTCGTGGTCTCGTCGTCGAGGAGTGCGTTGATGTGGTCGCGGAGCGCCTTGTTCGTCTTGATGAGGGGTGCCCCAGCGAACGACCCGTCAGCGACAGACTGGATGAGCGGGGTGGACTCTCCGGTCAACTTGTGGAGGAGGTCCTGGTAGCCCTGAAGGTACTTCTGGTCTGTGACGCCCTTGAAGTTTTTCGCCCCAGCGGTCTGCTTGCGGGTCTTCCTCCCGGACTGGATGAAGTCGCCGAGGGCGTCGTTGAACGTCATCTTCGGGTTGGCAAGGTTCCGCATGTCACCGTCGCGGGACATGACACCCAACTTTGCGATCATTCCGTCGATGTACTGGGCGCGTGACACCGGGTCGGTCGCTGACGCGATCCCGACGGATCCTGCGGCCATGCGACCCATGCGCTCATCGATGGAGAAGTTCCCGGCGACAGCGGCCATGCCGTCGTACATGGACTCGAGGTATGTGGAGTCACCGGTCTGGATGTACTTGTTGAGGGAGTCGTAGACGCCTTCACCGTTGACCCTTGCCCACTGGTGGTCCATCGCGGGGAACAGGGTCTTGATGCCGTGGCCGACGTGCAGGAGGTTGCCGAGGGCGGCGGGTGCGGCAGCAGTGCGGTACGAGGTGCGGGCGATGGCTGCGGATGCCTTCGCGGTCGCTCCTCCCGCTTCGGCCTTGGCTGCGAGTTCGTCCATCCGCTCGATGGGGGTGACCCCGGTGACGAACGACTTCAGGTAGCGTCCAGCGGCGGTGGATGCTTCCTTCTGGACGACGGTGGACAGCACCATTCCCGCGAACGCGCCAGGGTTGGTGAAGATGGAGTCGTATCCGGCGAGGGCTGACGCGACCGCCATCTCCCCGACCTCGCGTGCGACGTAGGCGGGGCGGACAAGGACGGTCGACTTCCACGCGGACGTGGTCGAGTTGATGAGCCGTGCTACGGATTCGTTGGTGTCCTCGCTGACCGGCCCCATGCGGCGGACACGCCCGATGGCGGTGGCCGCGCCACGTACGGTGCGGTAGTCGGGGAGAACTGCGGCGCGGGTGAGCAACTCGCTGTCGAGCATGGCGGAACCGATCATGCCGTCGGTGGAGGCGACACCGATGGTTCCTTCACCGATTCCCGTGTTGACGTAGTTGCGGAGCGCCTCGTCGAGTCCACCCTTGAATGCTCGAGTGAGACGGCGAGCATCGCCCATGTCGAGGCCGACGTCGGAGACGAGGTGCTTGGCGACGGCTTCCATGAAGCCACCGTTCTCGTCCGCCCCGTATACGGCTGCGTACCGTCCGGCTGCATCTTTCGCGGCGAACAGGTTGTCGATGTGTGGGGCGACGTCTTCCCACTTCATGCCAGCGCCGCGACCGAACCGTTCGAGTTGGGTGGCGGCGTTCTCGGAGTCCTCGAGGTCGAACGGCTTCGCCTGGGGTGCCTTCCGCAAGTACTGGAGGACGGGGTGGTCACGGAGTGCCATGTCCTTGAAGATGGCGGGGGTCTTCCCACCGAAGTTGCGGAGAGCGGCGGGGTCGTTGAGGTCCATGCCGAGGCGGGTGCCGAGGAGTGCCCGGACCTGCGCTTCGGTGGTGGCCTTCGCGAACTGGTCTGCGAGGACCGGGTCGATCTTTCGGTTCGACTTCAGCCACAGGTTGGCTGCGGACTTCTCGTCGACGAGTGCCTTCACCATCTCGTTGCCGCGACCGGAGTTGACGAAGTTCCATGCCGGTTCGGACATGACGATGTTGCCGTGGGGTGAGGTGACGAGCCCGGTCTGCGGGTCGATCTTCCCGGTGAGGCCGGGGTCGGTGTCGCGGTAGGCGATGTCGAGGGAGTCCATTGCGGCCTTGCCGCGTGCCCCTTCGCGGGCCAGATTGTATGCGCCGGGTGTTCCGAACCGGGGGGTTGTCGTCTGGACGGCTACCTTGCGGCCCCCGGTCGCCATCGCCCGTCCGAGTCCACCGGCGAAGCGGGCACCGGATCCTTCGACGACCGCGTCGGACAGGGACGCGACTCCCTTGCCTGCGACCTTGCCGACCTTGCCGAGCGCGCCGAGGGGGATCTTGTTGGCGGGGTCGAAGACGAGATTGTTGAAGAAGTCGATGACCCCGGACCAGGTGTTGAATGCCTGCTCGTTGGGGGACCAGGCGAGGTGGGCGATGCCACGTCCGGGGGTCCAGCCGACGGGCTGGATGCCGCGGGCGATCTCGTCGGGGGTTCGCATGTCGTAGGCGGCGAGGGATGCCTTCTCGGTGCCCTGGTTGGAGCCGGTCCACGGCTTCCCGGTGGCCGGGTTGATGAGGGGCTTGCCGGTGGTGGGGTCTGTGGTTCCGGTGGTGACCGCCGGGTTGGAGGCAAGCCACCCGGAGTCCTCGTGGAGGAGGGCCGGGTTCTGCTGGATCTGTCCGGCTGCGGTCTGGTTGAACACGGTCGACGCGATGTCAGCACCGGAGGGTGCCTGCTTTGCCCATTCGTCCTGGACCTGCTTGATGAGGGCCATCCGGTCGTCGGGGATGTTGTCCCACGACGTGGAGGAACCTCCGACCATGCCACGGTTGAGCATCCCTGCCCCGAGAAGTCCGATGGGGTTCCGGTTTCCGCCTTCCAGGTTGGTATGTTCGCTCGGGTTGGACGGGTTGGTGTTGAGGTCCTTGCCTGCGATGGCTTGGATGCCGGGGGTGATGGGGAAGGCGAGGTTCGCTTCCTCCTGGGAAAGGCCGTACTTGGCGGCGAGTTCCTGCTGCTTCTGGTTGTAGCCAGCCCCAGTGCGGGGAACACCCTGGATGGCGTCCCATTCGGACTGCAACCCGTACTGGACGGCGCGGGCGGATTCCTGCACGGTGCCGACGACGTCGTTGAAGCCGGTGCCGATGGCGTTGCCTACCCCGTTGAGGAAGTTCTGGAGGGGGCCGGGGTCTCCGGGGGTTGATCCGCCTCCGTCCTGCTGGGGGATGGCACCGAACGGTGCAGCCTGCGACACCCATCCCGGACCGGACGGGTTGATGGGGGCGGACTTGGATGCGCCGACGGTGCCGTTGTCGCCGACCTGAGCGGCGAGGGAGCCGATGGAGATGGCCTGGCCTTGGGGGGAGTTCGGGACGACTCCGCCCTGCGCGAGGGGTGCCCAGGCGCGCGGGTCCATCGTCGGGTTCGCTTTCGCCCACTCGACGTACTGGTAGGTCTGCTGGGGGAACAGGAACTGGGCGGCGACTCGGATGTTGTCGAGGGATGAGTTCCCTGCGGTGATCATGCCGTCCGCGTGCTGGAGGTCGGTGATGTCGTAGACGGGTCGCCACGTCGCCGGGTCTGTGGCTGGGTAGTTCTGCGGCTCGTACGGCTTCTGCCCGAACGTGGGCGGCTTCTTCTTCGCCATCACAGTCCACCGTTGGGGCTGGTGGTCATGAACATGAGTGCCCGTCGCAGTTCAGGGGTGGGGTTGGCGAGGTATGCGGCCTGGACGGATGCGACGGTCGGGTTGACGGGGATGGGGCCGACCGCTTCGGGTCCACCTCCGGGGCCGTAGGCGAGGCCGTGGGTGACGGGTTCGAGGGGGCGGGCGGTGGGGTCGTCGAGGCGGGGGACCTGGTCGGGGGTGATCATGGCGGGTGGCGCAGCGGCGGGGGCCACGGGGGGGAGGCCACCCGCCGCTGCGGTCTGGAGGCCCGTCTGGGGGGCGCGCTGAACGAGCAGGTCGGTCCTGTTGGTGTAGGACTTCCCTGCGGTTCCTTCGCGTCGTCCACCTCTAGCGGCCACGAGCGGAGCCCCTTCCTCCTTTGCCCATCCCTTTGCCCATCGGCATCCCGGATGGCATTCCCTTGCCCATCGGTTTGCCGGTGGGCTTGCCCTTGGCCTTGCTCACCGGGAGCCGCCGACCGCCATCATGCCGGTGGTGGTGGGGACGCTCGCGGGCTGCGGGGAGTCGGCGTCTCCGAGGGTGAGCGGCCCCTGGTAGTCCTGGGCGGGCATGGGGATGCTGGTCTCGACGACCTGGGCGAACATGCCGCCGTCGGTGCGGGTGTTGTCCATCAGACTGCTGCCCTTCCTGTGCGTGTGTCGGGTGCGCCGACACGGTCTGCCACGCCCCGGAGTGGGGTGCGGAGTGTTCCGAGGAGCGATGCCAGGTCGTTCTGGCCTGGGGATGCACCGGGGATGGGGGAGCCGGACAGGGATGCCGCACCGGGTGCGGCCTGCTGGTCGGCGTTCTGGGGTCCGCCTGCGGCGGCTGCTTCCTGCGCTGCCTTCTGGGCGTCTTCGGTGACCTTCGCCATCGCCTCAGCCAACTCCATCTTGTCGGTGACGACGAGGGTCATCACCTTGGCGAGGGTCATGGGGGGGATGGCTCCGGTGGCTGCCTGCTGCTGGATGCCGGAGATGAGGGCGGACTCGAGTCCTTCGTACTGGATGCGGTCGTGTTCGAGTTCGACTTCGGCGATGAACGGGTCCAGTTGGGCGGCGGTCCGCTTGGACATGATGCCCATCCCGACGCGCTGGCCGAGGCCGACCATGAGCGAGTTCATGTCGGTGCCGACGACGGGGTAGGAGACCATGTGCTCGTCGTGGGTGAACACCTTGTCGGCGACGTAGGTGACGGGCTGGCGGGAGTTGCCGGTGCCGACGTAGATGGAGCGGGTCGCTCCCTTGTCGTACATCTTGGCGAGGCCGATGGCGGACTTGTCTTCGTCGACGAGTCCGTACGCGAACACTTCCTGCGATTCGGACACGGGGAAGTCGATGACGGCGGAGAGGACAGCGTCACCTCGGCGTCCGGTGCGGATGTTGGTGCCGGATTCGCCACCGAACTCGGCGGGGATGCCAGCGGTGACACGCTGGGACCGTTCGAGGCGGTCGATGGTCTGCGGGGTCATGTAGCCGGGCTGGTTCGACTGTTCCCGGATGACGCCGCCTTGGACGATGTTGACGTCACCGGAGCGCCCATCGAACGGTCCGGCGAGGAACCGGGCGACCTCACCGGGGCGGGACTCGAGGTACACGTCGGGGAAGACGCCCTTCTCGACGGCGAGGACTTCGAGGGCCATCAGTTTCGCCTGCGCGTAGTACATGCCGATCATGGCGTCGAACTGTCCACCGGGCCGGTTGAGGGTGAGCCGGGTGGGGACGGATGCGGTCATGATGCCGTTGGTGGAGTACTTCTCGATCTCGACGGCGCGCATGGAGGTGGGGATGCCTTGGGCGTACTGCTGCCATCCGAAGATGTACGCGTTGGGGTCGGAGTGTCCGGCGATGCAGAGGGTGACGCCGTCGGGGTCGATGTATTCGAGGCACAGCATGAGGGTGTCGGCGCGGGCGTCGGCGCGTCCGGTGATCTCCTGGACCTTGAACTCGTAGCCTCGGGCGCGGAGCCAGGACACGGACCGCTGGTAGGCGAAGATGACGTCTGCGGGCTGGATGGTGCCGGGGATGCGGTCGACGTTGGGGTAGCACTCCATGGGGGAGCGGACTTCCCAGGTGGGCATCTTGCGGGTCTTCTCGTAGCGGAGGACGGCGGGTGCCATGCCGTAGGCGACGAGGTTCCTGGCCCGGTTCTTCATCTTCATGGGGAGCCGGTCGGATTCCCACCAGCCGGTGATGACGTTGGATGCGGTGATGGCACGCCGGTCGGCGGTGCGGGAGCCGGGGTTCTCGGACGCGAACGTGACCTGCGGCATGATCGATGAGATCCGTCCGGCCATCTGGTCGACGCCTTGGGCGAGGAGGTTGGGGACGGAGGATGGTTCGTCGCGGTTCATGTCGGGGAGCGACACGACTGCTTCGCCGTCGTAGATGGCGGCGATCTCGGCCATTCCGGCGTGCATGGCCTGGTAGAACTTGCGGCGCTCGAGGAACAGGTCGAGCACCTGCTCAGCAGTCTTCATGGGTTCCCTTTCAGGAGCCTTCGGTGTGCTCGGCGGTTCACGGCTGCCGGGGGCCGACACTGACAGGGTAGAGCCTTCACCGGGCGTATGTGAGTCCGCGCCGCACCGGAGTCCTCTGGGTTCCGCCTGAGATCCATTCGGGGACGTCCTTGCGGTATCCCTGCCTGCGGGCGTCGAAGTGGTTGTTGATGGCGAGGGTGTGGAACCAGGTCGACATGACGAGGTCTGTGGTTTCGGAGTCGGGGTAGTTCTGCAACTCGGAGATGAGGGGTTCCGCTTTCATCCTTGAGGAGGGTCCGCCCCAGGGGATGCGGACGCGGCCTTGGCGGAAGTAGTCGGCGATGGATTCGACGCCGTACTTGGGGTCGGACTTGTTGATGGTGGTGGTGTGGGGGATGAACCGGATGCCGGTGGAGTCCATCCACCGTTGGATGTGGGGCTGCTGGAGGAGCCACCGTTGGGCGGCGTTCACTTCGACGATGATCATCTGGATGGGTGCGCCGACGGCCATGCCTTGCTGCTGGAGGTCGACGCAGACTCCGGTGAACTGGAATGTGTCGAGGTCGAGGGACAAGAACTGGGGGGCGGACAGGCGGCGGCGGATGATGTCGACGATGTACCGGTTCCCGCTGACGGGGTCGTACAGCCACCAGATGATGCCCCACCATTCGGTGGGTGACGGGTCGACGGTGACGAACGACCAGCAGTTGGAGCCGTCGAGGTGGGTGGGGATCTCTCCGATGGAGCGTTCCTTGTCGAGGCAGCCGGGGGCGGGGTAGCCGTCGGTGTCGACGTCTCCGGTGATCCATGCGCGGTCGACGAGTCCACCGACGGCGGAGCCATCTTCCTGCTGGTATTGGACTTCGAACACGCGGGGGGAGTTGATCTTGATGGTTTCGAGCATCTTCCAGGGGAGCCGGTGCGGGTCGAGGAGGCATCCGTCGGGCCATGCTTTGGTGTCGGGTCCGTGTTCCTGGGTGCAGCGTTCTTCGTCGTGGGCCTGGTACTTGATGTGCCGGTACTTGGGTGTCTCGTCGAGGTTGCGGACGCCGAGGGCGTGCTTGTACAGGTCGAATGCTCCGATGCGCTGCCCTTGGAGGATGAGTGCCCCTCCGGGTTCGAGGCGGGTTTCGGCTTCGGTGCCCCACCATTCGATGAGCGATTCGCGGGCTTCGTTGGTTTTGGAGTTCTTCCGGTCGACGAGGTCGTCCCAGATGACGAGGTCGAAGCGTCCGCCGAGGAACCCGGAGTCCTGGCCCCACGCGGAGCAGGTGGGTTCCTTGTCGTCGAGTGAGACGCCGTCGGTCTGTCGGACGACGAGTGCTTCGGCCCGCCACAGTTCGCTGCGGCCTTCGGGTTTGAACGCGCCGTAGTCGTCTTGGAGGACAGCGTCGGCGTCGAAGGCGATACCCAATGCGAGGGATTCAGCGTCGGCGCGCATGGGTGCGTCACGTTCGAGGGACTTCTTGATGCGCCCGACGTACATGCGTGCCTGTCGTTCGGTGCGGGAGCCGATCTGGATGCGGAGGGTGCGGTCCCTGGCGATGAGCCAGCAGGGGATGTCGTGGGTGAACAGGGTGGACTTGCCGGAGCCGGGGGGGCAGTTGGTGACGACGTATTCGCGGTCGGGGGTTTGCATGGCTTTCAGGACGTCGTAGGCGGCGCGTTCCTGCCAGGGGGTGGATTGGCGTCCGAAGTAGCGGAGCCGGAAGTAGGCGAAGTCTTCGAGGGCGCGGAGCGCTTCGGGGGTGAGGGGCTGGTCGACGAGGTTCCCGGCGACCGTGGTGACTCCGAGGACGGATGCCGCTTCGAGGCCGGAGGATGCTTGGTCGCCGCGTTCGAACCGGTATGCGGTGGCGGGGGAGATTTTCGCTTTGCGGGCGGAGGCGTCCACTCCGAGGCCCAGGTTGCGGGCTTCGAAGTAGCGCTCCCAGCGGCGCAGTTCGACTGTCTTCACTAGCGGCGCACGATGAAGATGAGTACCGCGATGATCGCCAGGATGACGAGGATCGTGATCAGTGTGGACTGTCCCATGATGGGCCTCCTCACGTTCAGATTCTGAACATCATGTCAGAAGACCTTGTCACCGAACCCGCCGTGGAGGAACGAGTCCTCCGAGTGGCGGGTCATCTCGAACACTTCACCGAACGGGATGCGGTCGGAGAGTGCGACGACGGTGCAGTCCTTGAAGTCGATGACGCCGATGCCCAGGTCGAGGTCGTGGATCTCGGCGTGGTGCATCGCTGAGCGGATCAGGTGCCGCACCTTGTCGTCGTGCAGCGGGTCGGAGTTGAGTACCTTCACGGGATGACTTCCCAGTGGTAGTCGAGGACGATGATCGGCCAGCCGGTGACTCCGAGGCGGAGGCGGGCTTCCTGCATCTCGTCGTTGGTGCGGGGGATGGTGGAGCGGATGACGATGGGTCGCTGTGCCTGGTGGGCGATGGTGTTCAGCGAGTCGGCGATGTGGGCGAGGGGGTCGTACTCCTCGCGGCTCATCGGGTCCACCACCAGACGGCGGACAGGACGATGGCTACGCCGATGAGGGCACCGAGCGCCCCGGCGATGAGTCCGTCTCGGAAGTCGTTCATCCGATGCTCCCTGGGGTGGTGTCTTCGATGGGGACTTGCGCGTACCAGCCGTAGCGGACGGTACCCAGCCACGGGTTGAAGGGGGAGCGGATGATCTCGCAGGGTCCGTTCCAGTCGGGGAACGCTTTCGCGCGGGTGGCGTCGAAGTTGGTCAGGCACCGTTGGATGGCGCGCATCTCCGATTCGGGGTCACCGTCGACGGCGGTGCCGCACAGGTTGCCGTACTCGTAGACACCGAACGTGGCCGCCCAGGTCATCAGCCCAACCTTTCGGGGAGTTCCACACCGCACTCGCACGAGTAGGTGACGTAGCGGAGCCCACCCAGGTACCGGGTAGAGACGATGTCGGTCGCCGAGTGCAGGTGGCGGACCCCACCCGGACGGAGATGATCCGCACCGGGAGGGCCGTCCATCACTGCCGCCAGAGCGACAGGGGCTCCATCTCGAGACGATCCGACACCAGGTGAACGAGCAGCACCTCCGGGGGCAGGTCCAGGTCCGCTGCCATCTGAAGCAGCATCTCCTCCTGATCCTGAGCCAAAACCACCAGCACCGTCACCCACCTCCTTCGCCAGCCCCTCGATCGCACCCCGCACCAGCGCAGAGAGCGTAGACCCACGTGCCGCCGCAGCCCGGTGAGCCGCACCCAGTGTCGTACGATCCACTCGCACGTTGAACAGGGTTCCCGACACCCCCCAACTGTAAAGACAGAACCCCATCCGTGTAAAGACGCCACACCCTGTGACAGGGACCACCCGCGCACCTACATTCCTTCGGAATGCGACACCTGTCTGGGCACACCCCCGGTCAAACGTCGGCTCTGACCTGCGGGAATGTCGGAAAGTCGACATGTCGATGGGTCGATCGTTGGTGAGTGTGTGTGTGTGTGGTGTTGGTGTGTGTGTGGTGTGGTGGGTGGTGTGCTCGTGTAGGGGGTTAGGGGCGGTGTCGCTCGCGTAGGCGCGTGGTGTGGTGGGTCGTTCGGATTCTGAACGCGTGGTGTGTGTGTGCCTGATAGTGGGACACCAACGTCACGGTCCGATAACGAACCTAGACGGGCTGAGCGTGCGGCACGCCTGGCACGCTTGACACAAGCGGGTAACCGGGTAACGTGGTGCACGCACCACGACGAACACGGGCCGCCAACGGGGCGGCACGGTTCAGAATCTGAACGGAGCACCCCATGTCCACCACCACCACCACCACCACCACGGCGAAGGTCGCGAAGTACAACGACGCCGCAGCAAAGTCGCTGGGCATCCTCGCCGTGACCGAAACCGGAATGCGTGAGGCGTGGAACGCGTCGCAGCAGCAGCGAGCCGTCGTCGCCTTCTCCGCCTACGCCCTGTCCCAAGGGTGGTCAGGCAAGGCGCGCACGGGGCGTGACATCGCCCTTCTTCTCGGCACGTCACCGGGCAACGTCAGCGCGCTCACGCGGGCCGGTGCCATCCTGAACCGGGCCGGATCATCGGCCGGGTCGATCGCGTCGCTCGCCGTGAGCCTCTGCCAGAACACCAACGCCCTGGACACGGCGTCGCTCGACAGTCTGTCGGGCGTCAAGTTGCGTGACGCAGTGAAGGCGATGTCGCGTGCCGCTCTCGACGCGAAGAAGAACGCCAACAACAAGCGCGCCGCGCGCCCCACGTCGGGCAAGGGCAAGGGCAAGGGCACGACCAAGGGCACGACCACGGTCGACGTCAAGGACGTCACCAACGCGGGGCGCGTCGCGTCCGCTCTCGTGATCCTCGGATCGGTCACGCGGGACGCCAACGATGACAGTCGGGCCCGGATCCTGGCTGACGTCAAGGCGTGCCGTGCCGCTCTCGACGACATCGAGTCGGCCTATCGTGACGCGCTCGACGACTCCGCCCCGGGGTCGGTCGTCACGCCTGCCACGCCCAAGGCGCGTAAGCCGCGCGCGTCAAAGGCGTCGCAGGGTGCCGCCGCCGCCAAGGCGGACGCGAAGGTCTGACCCGACCGGCGCACACGCCCCGGCCCCGCACACGCGGGGTCGGGGCGTCGCCATGTCCGGGCCCGGACGCGCGCGCGTGCCAGCGTGCCAGCCGCCCGCCGTTCAGAATCTGAACCCTTGCGGCGCAGTCGCGACGGCGCGTGATGGTGATGTCGGCGGCGGCGTTTCGGTGCTCGCACACCACCCACCATGGTTGACATAAGCGGTACACCTGATAGGATTCTCTTAGTTGGACAGCCCTGCCCAACACCAGCGATGAACCCCGACACCAGGGGTTCAGATTCTGAATCGGAAGGCACCCACCATGAGCACACCGGCATGGAAGAACGCATCGCTCGACACGACGATCCCGTGCGGCATCTGCGGCGCACACCTCACCCACAAGCAGGAACGCGACCACGCCTGCTGGACGTCCACCTGGGACGCCAACGACCCCACCGACGACGACCTGGTGTCGCTCGTCTTCCAGAACGTGATCGGGCGATGAGCCCGCTCGAGACGTGGGTGGCGCTGCTACTCACGTTCGGAGTCCTGTTCGCCGCGTTCGAGGGCGGCGGACGGATCGTGGACTGGGTGCTCGACGGGATCTTCCCGGCCCACGGTTCAGATTCTGAATGGCTCTGGAACGGGGACGGCGACGACCTGTCCATCCCCTGTCTGCATTGTGACGCCCCGATCGGCGTCGAATGCGACTACTGGTGCCCGTCACGACAGGCGGACATCGTTCGGCTCGGTCACCTCATGCGTGAGGCGACCGAGATGCTCGACCTGGACGCTGCGCTCGACGCGTTCGACCTGGACGCCGAGTGGCGGGCGTTGCAGGACGCCATCGCTGACGAACGATTCGACGAGGAGGACCACAGGTAATGACTGACGAGACGACGCCCCAGCGCACGATGGATGCGCTGGGGCACGGGCGCGACGACTGGGACTACCACTCTGACGGCTCGTTCGCTTCGGCGGACGGGCCCACCGCCGTTCACCTGTACCGGCTTCACGTCATCCGTTCGACTCTGGCGTTCGAGGTGAAGCATCCCGGCATGAGGATGACGCGAGTGTCGGCGTTGCGTGCCTGCAACGAGGCTCTCGGCACCACGTACCGGCGCAAGCAGGCAGCGCTCGACCACCTCGAGCGGCTCATGCGTGAGGCTGGCGAACTGCGTTCAGATTCTGAATGAGGCGCAGCCGCAACGGTCGTGATGGTGACGTCGGCGTCTACGTGTCGGAGTGACTGTCGCGTCGCTTGCGTGCCCTGTCACACGTACGGCATCGGCGGGCACCCGCCGCCGTGATCATCGTGTTCGCTTCCGTGTACTCGTGCCCTTGTGGGCAGTGGGTGCGGTTGCGGGCGTCGTGGTCCTGGCGTCGGGTGTTCTCGCTGGGTGTGACGGCCTCGAGATGGTCGGGGTTGCAGCACAACCGGTTGCGGCACAGGTGATCGACCTGCAATCCGTCCGGGATCGGCCCTTTGTAGTGCTCGTAGGACAGCCGGTGAGCGGCTACCAGCGGGTGTCCCGGTCCTTGCCGGGCACGCCCGTACCCATTCTGGGAGAGGACGCCTGTCCATTCCCAGCATCCGATGTCGGACACACGGATCTGGCGTCGGAACCTCGCGAGTTCGGAACGATTCACACAGGAAGGCTACTGCCATGCCCTCGTACAACGGCTTCTCGCCGCAGTCGAAGAAGATCATCGACCACCTCGAGCAACTCGGGTGGACGTTCACCGTGTCCGGGAAGGGGCACGCGCTCGGGAAGGCACCGGACGGGGTGACGACGTGCGCGATCGGCAGGAAACTGTCGCGTGCGGACAGGTCGCAGCAGAACGCTGAGGCTGTCGTCAGGTCGTGGATACGTTCACAAGCACCGGAGGACGTGGCGAGGATCGAGACGGTGGCGTCCGCGATGGTCGCATCCGATCCTGACCCGGTGCTCGACGCTGTCATGGACAGGGCTGTCGACAAGCATGTGTCGAAGGCTGTGTCGATCTCGCTGGACCGTTCAGATTCTGAACTGACCCTGGTGTCGGCGAAGCCGTGGCTGTCCCGAATGGGGACGAACCGGACGAAGTTGACGGCGTCGCTCGTCGAGAACGACCGTGTCCTCGAGCGGACCTGGTCGGACGGCACCGTGGACTGGGTGTGCTCGCTGTGCGGGTACCGGGCTGATGCTCCACGGTCGGTGGCTGCCCACTACGGGCAGACGCACACGAAGTCGGGTGAGGCGGAGAAGCGAGACGCGTCCGCTCGTGTCCCGGTGGCGACCGGTGTCCATGTCGACCCGGCCACCATCAGGAACGGGTACACGGGCCACGGGTACACGCCCACGGACAGGCTCGTCGCTGCCCTAATGGCGTTCCTCTCCGAACAGGGCGACATCGGTGGGCTCGAGGAGACAGCCGTGGCTGCGCTGCGCTGGTTCCATGAGCGGCCCGACCTCGAGCCTGCCGAGGAGCGAGAGCCGCACACGATGACTGACGCGGAGATCATCGCCCGTGTCCGTCTGCTCGTGGGTGGTCGTGACGTGGCGCTCGAGGCGGAGCACGCTGCCCTGCTCGAGCGGTACGACGCCGCCCTGGCGGAGGTGACGCGTCTGTCGGACGTGTTGTCGACGCTGGGTCAGATCGCTTCGGACGAGGTGTCGAAGCACTAGGCGCAGTCGCGGCGGCGTGATGGATACGTCGGCGTTTCCGTTTGCGACCGTGATGGGTGTCCCGTTGACCTGGCCCCACTACACAGTTGACATACCAGACAGACCTGGTATAGTTCTCCTTGTTGGGAGCACCATGCCCCAACAACACCACCCCAGCCGCTGTTCAGAATCTGAACGGCACGTCAGGAAGGCACCAGCCATGACCACAACCGCGATCGAGACCGACCGCACCCCGCAGGTAGGGGAGCGACTCCGCATCACCGGCCACCAGCCCTCCGGGGCGACGGCACTCACCACCGGCAACACCGTCCAGGTGTGGGACGTCGGCACCAGCATCATCCGCGTCTACAAGGTCAACGACGACGACACCATCGAGGGCATGTCGTGGTCGCTGCCCATCCAGCAGCCCGGCGCAGGCTGGGAGTACCTCGTCCACCCGCTCGAGGTCGGGTCACGGGTCCGCTACACGGGGACCACGACACCTGGCATGTCGGGCATGACCGGGACGGTCACGTCCATCGACCTCTACCGCTCGGACGCCCAGGTCCAGTGGGACACGGACATCCCCGGTTCAGTGCGTGGCGTGTTCCCGTCGAACCTGACGGTGATCACGGGCGAGTTCGTCCCGGTCGAGTCGGCTGAGGTGACAGCCCTGCGTGAGACAGTCGCGGCGAAGGACGCCGAGATCGCCCGCCTCACGGGTGCCTACGAACGGCAGACCCAGGTGGTCATGTCGATGCACCAGGACGTGTCGAAGGCGTCTGAGATGCTCATCGAACTGGCCGAGAACAAGGGCTACTGCTCCGACTACGACCGGGGGATGCGGGACATCAACTCGGAGATGCAGTACATCGAGTTCGCTGCCCGTGAGCGTGAGTACCGGGCAACGTGGACGGAGACGTACTACGTCACGGTCACCCGGACGGAGAACTTCACCGCCCCAGCGGGTGACCTGGACGCGATCCAGGAGGTCGCGGACCACACCGCGGACCACGCGGCGGGCAACCTCGAGGAGTACGACCTGATCGACCTGCTCCGCTCCAACGGGTCGCACGAGTACTCGGACGGGCAGGACGTCGAAGTCGAGTTCGAGGAGATCTGACCGGTCCCGGTCGAGCAGGGGTGCGGCTGCCCAACGCACACAGCACGTTCAGAATCTGAATCGGAAGGAAGGCACCACCATGACGTACACGGACACCGCCGCCGTTCAGGCGGTCAGCGACTACATGATGGGTTCGATCGGCACCGTCTCATGGCCGGGCGCTGGTAGGCCGGTCGACTGGTACGACCCCGCGAGGGAGCAGTGGTTTGCTGTGGGCAACGCGGCAGTCCTCGAGCAGCGGGCCTCGATCGAGGCGGGCAACACCACGGCGGGTGCCGTGTGGTGCGCCGCCGCCAGGGCGACCGGGGCGTTCGACTACACGGGCAACACGGAGGTGTTCCTCCACGAGTGGTTCGTTCAGCACCGCGACCGCATCGTCACCATCGTCGAGAACGCTGGACAGGGGACGGAGCAGGCTAACGCGGTGTTCGTCCACGACGGCGTCGAGTACGTCCGCAAGGACGTCATCGACTCGGACATGCGTGTGCTGAAGGAGAAGTTCTCCGAGGCGGCGCAGCGGGAGAACCTGTGCGGCGTGTACGACCGCGTCCAGGGCGAGGTCGACTCGGTCACGTCGTACGTGAAGGTCGGCACCCGGCCCCGCCGGTGGCACGTGACGGTCCAGGAGACGTACACGGTGAACCGTGTCCGCAACGTGACGGCGTCGGGTCGTGAGGACGCCGAGCGTCAGGTGCTCGAGGCGCTCGGGTCGGTTCCGCTGC
>Ga0302321_100001281_pt1 | contig 21463 bp, 22 predicted proteins | sample Fen_T0_1_FD_202505 | JGI IMG/M metagenome (GOLD analysis project Ga0302321, IMG submission 202505) | Peat permafrost microbial communities from Stordalen Mire near Abisko, Sweden - Fen_T0_1 | ecosystem: Environmental > Terrestrial > Soil > Wetlands > Permafrost | place: Sweden: Abisko...
GCCATCTTTGCCGGGAAACCAATTCCGGCTTCGCTCAGTCGTCGGTTCACATCGTGTGGTTCGGGTTGTAAAGGCACAGGCACGGGCTGCGCGTGAACCGGCGGCTGAGCGCAAATTTTCTTCTCTAAAAACAATCAAATCGAAAGAGCACCAATATGTCTAAACCCACCCATCATCTCTTTGTCTGCGGAAGTTTTCGCGCCAATGGCGAACGCCAGGGCGTTTGCCATAAAAAAGAATCCATGAATCTGCTCTCCTACCTTCAGGGTGAGATTCAGGATCGTATGCTTGAAGGCGTCGAGGTGGCCGTTACGGGTTGTCTCAATGTCTGCACCAAGGGGCCGGTTATGATTGATTACCCGTCTGGCAATTTTTACCGCGTGCCCGGCACCGACGCGATCGATGCGATTCTTGATGCCATTGAAAACGACACCGTTGCCGCTGAATATCAGCTCCCCGTTTAAAACTAAGGAATCACTGCCATGGCCTACATTATTGAAGCAGATAATTGCACCGCGTGTGCGGCTTGCGCCGATGAATGCCCCTCGGGCGCAATCTCCATTGCGAAGAGTGGTGCAAATTACGTGATCGATGCCGAAAAATGCGTCGATTGCGGCGCTTGTGAAGGCGGTTGCCCGAGTGGCGCCATCCACGCCGGAGCATAAAAGGGAATGTGAACCGTCTCCACATAGTTGATACAACACTTCGCGACGGCGAACAGGCGGCAGGTGTGGTATTGTCTCGTGCGGATCGCGTAGCGATTGCCCGGGCGCTGGTGGCGGTGGGCGTTCCAGAACTTGAGGTCGGCGTGCCGGCGATGGGGCGGGAGACCGTTGCCGATATCGTGTCGGTGATTGCAGCGGTTGGTGCAGATCGCGTGGTTACTTGGTGCCGAGGCATGGAAGCCGATTTAGAGGCGGCCATCGCCACGGGAGCTGCGGCGGTGCATCTTTCATTTCCGTCGTCGTCGCTTCATCAGGCGGTTTGGAAGCTTTCGTCCGAGGACGTCTTTGGGCGGATGCGGACGTTGATCTCAAAAGCACGAGGCCATTTTCCCCGGGTCTATGTTGGTGCGCAGGATGCGTCGCGAGCGGCTCCGGAGTTTCTGGCCGAGTTCGCACGGATTGCGTGGAACGCCGGGGCGCAGCGTATCCGATATGCGGACACGGTGGGTCGGCTGGCGCCGAGCCGGATTGCCTCGGCGCTTGCGCCTATTCAGCAGGCGGTACCGGAAATCGAAATTGAGTTTCATGGGCACAATGATCTTGGCATGGCCACGGCCAACGCCCTCGCTGCGTTTGAGGCCGGTGTCCAGGCCGTCAGCGTGACGGTGAACGGCCTCGGTGAACGCGCGGGCAACGTGGCGCTGGAGGAGTTGGTGATGGCCTTGCGGGTCGTTCACGGTGTCGACGAACTTGTTGATTGCACCAAACTAGCCGTGCTTTGCGACCTGGTCGCTCGAGCAGCAAGCCGGCCCTTGCCGGCACAGAAACCAATCGTCGGAGCAGCGGCGTTTTTGCACGAAACCGGTATTCATTGCGCTGGGCAGTTGCGCGATGAACGGAGCTATGAGGCATTTTCGCCGTCGGTTGTTGGCCGCGAGCGTCCGGCTTTTGTCCTTGGCAGTCATACTGGCGGTGCTTCGGTCGCCGCCGCGTTGCAGGCGCAGGGAATGCAGATCTCACCTGAACGTGCCCGTCGTGTGGCTGCACGCGTGCGAGAGCTTGCCGCTTACCGGGGCTGCTCGTTGAGCGTCGCCGAACTCCGGGGACTATTAAACGAATCAGCTGCCTGAGGTAAATTCCACCAAGCGCGCAATCCAGACTGCCAAATCATGAGCTTCAAATCCTACGCCATTTGCAGCACGATCGACGATCTCATTATACTCGATGATCCGAAGCCGCTGGTCTTCTCGGGTCGTAATGGGCTGATCGCAAAATTCGTGTTGTCGGAGAAGGACCGCGCAATGAATCCGTGGAAGCTTTGCGTGGGTGAGCTTCATGCAATCGCGTTTGCTGCGAAGCTGGTTCACGATCGTGCGATTGTTTTTGAGCAGTCCGAGGACGCGGAGCGTTCGCTTATGTGGTTGCAGAGCATTTCAGGGATTTCGAATTCGAAGACTGAAATGATGTTTTCCTTCATCCCGCTCACTGTCGAAGCGCAGAACCCGCTCACGGTGCGTCGGGCGGCGGTTGATCGAACCTATGGCGAGGATCTCATGCTCGATGGCGGCGTGCTTTCGCCGACGGGACCGTGGACCTGGAAAAAGCCGCACCTCGCCCTGGGTGGTGTGGTGCTTGGTTCGGCTTCGCTCAGGCCGCTGTCGTCAACTGGCGCTGGACGTTGAAATTGGTCGATAAAACTCAGTTCGTCTTTTCCGCTTTCATATGGCGGTGGACGAAGAGGTAGTAGATCACGCCAAGGACGACGAAGGCTGCGATGAGCCAGAGGGTGATGCGATGGAGTTCGCCGCGCATGAGCGCTTCGTCTTGTCCGGCTTTGATGCCGAGCCAGGCGAGCACACTGCACCAGAGGCCAGAGCCAAGCAGCGTGTAGAATGAATAGAGACCAAACGGTAGGCGAACGATGCCGGCCGGAATGCCGATCAGGTGGCGGACAACGGGCAGCAATCGCGAGAAGAACACGCCGAAAGCGCCAAATTTTTCGGCCCAGCGTTCTGCAGCTTCGATCTTCGCGGGGGAGATCAAAACATATTTCCCGTAGCGCATCGCGAGCGGACGTCCCCCGAGGCGCGAAGCCCAGTACATGATCGTGGCGCCAATCCAGGAGCCGATCGTTCCAGCGATGATCACGCCCCAAACCGACATGGTGCCTTTGGTGTAGGCGAGGTGGGCCGCCGGAGGAATGATTACCTCGCTTGGAATAGGGATGATCGTGCTTTCCATGGCCATGAGGAGGCCGACGAGCCAGATGCCGCCTTGCTCAAGCTTGTCGGTGTACCATTGGAGAAGTTGGGCGAGATAGGCTTTCATGCGAAGGGCAGGGAGTTGGACACTAAAAAAGGCAGGCAGTGGAAACTGCCTGCCTTTTTTAGAAAAGGAGAAACGTATTAGACGTCGGGCTTGGTCTTGCGCAGGCCCTGAACGCGATCGCCAGCTTTCCACTGGCCACGTTTTTTGAGCAGATCGATGCGTTCGAAACGCTTCAGAACATTGCGTTTAATGACGAGACCGCTGACACCTTGGAGACTTTTGTGCTGTGACATGACGTTTTAGAAAAGTGGTTGTGACCTGTTTAAGGGTGCATCGCTACAGTTCGCCCGGGCCCATGACAAGTATTTTTCTGCAACATGTTCAGCTCGCACCACAATCCACTCGGGCACCTCGTAAGGATGGTGCGCCAACAGCCACGTTTCGAGGGCCGCAGCGCGGGCCGGTAGGAACTTGATGGTCAATCGAAACTCCTCGGCGGTTTCAGTACGGTTTTCCCAGATATAGTGCGATGTGACAGGGCCTTCGATTTGTACGCAGGCCGCGAGTTTGGCTTCAACGAGTTCGTGGGCGAGGCGGGTGGCGTCGTCGCGTTTTCCAACCGATGTCCAACCAATGAGGAGCATGGGCTGGGTGCGTTTAGACGTTGGGTGCGCCGTGTTCGTCGAAGGTGAACATGGGTGACCAAGCAACTTCCCAGTGATAACCATCGGGATCAGTAAAGTAACCGCTGTGCCCGCCCCAGAATGTGTCCTTGGCGAGTTTTACGATTTTGCCACCGGCTTTTTCGGCCAAGGCAAGGATCCGGGCGACGTCGTCTTTCGTGTGGGCGTTTTGGGCGAGTGTGATGCCGTTGAACCCACCTTTGGACGGGTGAATGTCGGGCGAAATATCTTCAGCTAGCTTTTCGAGCGGGTAGAGCGCGAGGCGCGTGCCGGCGGTTTGGGAAAATGCGATCGGATCGCCTTCTTTTGCTTTGGTGGTGAAACCGAGTCCGTCGCGATAGAAACGCAGCGCGCGGTCAAAATCCTTCACGCCAAGTGTGATGATACTGATGCGGGGTTCCATGGGTTAACGTTCTCTGTTTGGTTCGGTTTTCAGCTTTTGCCAGAGTCGGGACATCGCGAGCACGGGATTGTGGCCGAGGTAGTCGGGCCAGGGCTGGTTGCGTTTGGTTTGTGGCTTGCGTGCGAGTTCCTCGGGTTTGCCGGCTTGGGGGTGGTAATATTCCCAGATCGTGCCGGTGCGGTCGTATTGTTTTGCGGTGTCGTCGAGCGCGGCTTCGAGCAGCTTGATGGCAGCGTCGGGTCGGTGGTAACGCACGCAGGCGAGCGCGGCCCAGTAGGTCATGCTGTTCCACGTAGGACCGCGCCACATGCGGAGTTCAAATTTCGCGTCTGTCGCACCGACGGTTGAGATTGGATGTTGGGTGAAAAAATGCTTCGGGTTCAGCAACCATTCGTCGATAACGCATTGTGCTTGATCGGGTGTGGCGGCTCCCACAACCACAGGCCAGATGCCGTCGAACGCCTGTCGTTGCAGGGTCGGATTCTCGATGGCCCAGTGGTCATAGAAGAAGCCGGTTTTGGCGTCCCATAATTTTGTTTGGATGAACTCCTGCAGGTGCCACTCGCGTTTTTCCCACGGCGTCGCATCCTCACCGAGTTCTTTGGCCCAGAGCGCAGCGTAGTGACAAAGCTGGTACACGTGCGACGTGGCATCCACGCAGGCTTTTGGTCCGAGATCGGTCTGGTCGAAGCGCACGCCTTCATCGACGCCGCTTTCCCAGCGGTGTTTGAGGATGTCGTTGTAGAAAAACCCGTCGGGCCGGGCGTGGCGTTTATTTTCGAACCAGCCGATCTGCTTTTTGGCGCAGTCTAAGAATTCGCGCATTAACGCTTTGTCGCCCGTCACGGCCATGTACTCGGCGGCAGCATATACCCAAACAGGCGGGTGGCCCTCGGTATCGTCTTTTATGTCGTACGGACGGTCGGCGAAACCGGGCGAACCAGTCATGAGTACAAGACCGGGCAGATAGCCGCTCGGTTGTTGCAGGCGAACGTCGTTCAACAACTGTTCGCGGGCGTGCTGTGGTGCGGTTGGGATCGTATCGAGGATTTCGTGGACGATGTCCCAGTTGCCGAACCCAGGGCCGTAGCCATAACCGGGACCGGTATCCTGCCAGGGAAATTCAAACGGTCCGGCGGCCGGATGCGTGCTGCGCACATGGAGGCCGACGGCATAACGTAACATCGGGCGCCAGGAAGGCTTGCCGAGAGAGGTGGATTCCTTGAGCAGCGGTGCAGCCCAGTCTTCAGCGCCCTGGGTGATAAAAGGGAGAAGGCCGAATGCCGCGAGGACGAGAAGGCGCATCGTTTTCATAGGTTTTCCAAGGGGAATATTACACCAAAGCGTCCAAACCACCTGACCGCAGAACTTACTCAGATTTTCTTCACGAGTACTTTCGCGTTGCGGCCGTTTTCTTCGTATAACTTCAGGCGGGTTTCGGGGAGGATTTCTTTGTCGGTTTCCTCGAAGTTGAGGACGGACGTGAAGAAGCCATAACTCTGCGTCGAGAGCGCGACGATGGTGGTCGCGCCTCGTTCCTTCGCCATCATGCAGGCATAATCGACCATCTTCCGGCCGATGTTTCGGTTCTGATAAAACGGCTGGACGTAGAGTGAACCGACTTCGGCGAGTTGCGGCTTGTCGGGATAAAAATAGAGCGAGACGCAGGCGATGATGGCTTCGTCGATTTCAAAGACAAAGAACTGCTCGATGTTTTTCTCGATTGCCTGCTGGGTGCGGTAAATGAGTTCCTCGCGGCGGACGGCGCCGCGCGTGAGGTTGTGGATCTGGCGAACGTCTCGGCGGTTGGCGGTGCGGATTTGTTGGTAATCGTTGCCATAAACGAGCGTGCCGACCCCTTCGTTGGAAAAGATCTCGTTGAGCAGGCCGTCGAAGATGCGGCCGTCGACGATGTGAACACGGGGCGTGCCGGTCTCAATCGCTTTGATGGCGTGCGCGGCTTTGCTGAGCGTGGGCGCAGCGATGCGTTCCGGGTGATCTTTGAGCAGGTCGCGCAAGGCTTCGACGGTGATGTCGCGTTTCACTTCGCCGTCGATCACGAGGCCGGGTTGTGGCGTGAGGTAAAGGATCTTGGTGGCGTGAAGCGCCTCGGCGACTTCGGCGGCGAGCAGGTCGGAGTTGATGCGCAACGAACGGCCGTCGGGACCGAACCCGATGGGAGAGACAATGGGGACGATGCCTTTGTCAATCAGGCTGAGGATGAAGTCGGTGTCGACGCGTTCGACCCGGGCGGTGAACTGTTGATCAACGCCGCGCAGGATGCCACAGGGCAGGGCGCGAATGGCGTTGGTGATGGCGCATTTTAAATTGTTTTGCGTGAGCCCTTCGACCAGTGCGTGCGAGACGCGCGAGGAGGCGCGGATGGCGAGGTCGAGCGTGGCGGCGTCGGTCACGCCGGTGCCGAAAGCGTCGGTGATCGGAATGCTCCGCATGGACGATAGCTCTTGGATCTGGTGGCTGATGCCGTGGACGAGCACGACCTTGATCGTGAGGCTGCGGAGGACGGCGATGTCGACGAGGATGTTGCCAAAGTTTTCGTCGGCCACGATGGTGCCGTCGATCGCGATGACGAAGATCTGGTCCTTGAAGCGTGGGACATATTTCAGAATGCCACGCAGATCGGTCGGCTTGATCGTGGTGGCAGTGGCCGTTGCGGGCGGATTATTTGTCCCGGTGTTCATCGAAGTGATGCGTTTCTCGACGAACCAGCTGCATTCGTCAATGCACTTGCAGGGTCCATTGCAGTGAGTGTTGGGCGCCGACGACGGTTACTTTGTAATCGCCGGGCTTGAGGGTGCCGGGTGCGAGCGTGAGGACGACGGCGCTTTCGGTGCGGCGTGAGAGGAGTCCGCCGGAGATCGGTTCGAGGCTGGTGACGACGGCGATTTCATTTTCCTTCAGGCAAAGGTAGGTGTCGGCGACGACGAATTTTTTGTCGGGAAGCTGGCAAGTGTATTGAAACGAATACGGCATCAGCACATTGGCGGAGGTCGGCGCAGTGATGTTTAAAATGGATTCGGGCAGCGTGGGTTTTTCGGCGAAGGATTGAGCGAGTTCGCCGTAGAGGCCGCTGATCGTGGCCTGGGTGGTGACGAGGTTGCGGCCGAGATTGGCGGCGGAGCGTTGCGGGTCAGCGGGAGTGGCGATGCTGGCGACGACGCGTTGGAAACCGGCCTGTTCGAGACGCTGCACGTTGGCGCGGATTTTCGAGTCTTTGTAGGGCTGATAGCCGGGGCCGGGCTTTCGAAAATAGACTGATATAAAGGTATAGGCCGCGATGAAGAGGACGATCGAGATGACGATCCACTTCATGGACCAAGGTTTCGGTGTTGGGCGGGCTGACATGCGCGTGGAAGAAGTAACGACACCGTGCGCCAACGTCGCAAATACATTTGCGCCTTCGCGGGTGGGCTGTTTCGGTCACCGACTTTATGAAGTATTGGTCGCAGTTTTTCATTCCCACGCTCAAGGAAAGTCCGGCCGACGCCGAAATCGCTTCGCACAAGCTCCTCGTGCGCGCCGGTCTCGTCCGCAAACTCGGCGGCGGTCTCTACACCTACATGCCGTATGGCTTGCGGGCGTTGCAGAAGATCACGCAACTGTGCCGCGAAGAAATGGACAACGCGGGCGCGATCGAACTCTGGATGCCGCACGTGCATCCGGCCGAGCTGTGGGAGCAAGGCCCGCGTTGGGCGGCGGCTCGCGAAATCATGTTTCGCACCGACGGTGCGGGCGCAGGCAAGGGGCGTTCGAAAGAGCCGGAGTTCGTCCTCGGGCCGACGCACGAAGAAATCATCACGCCGCTCGTGAAGGCCGAAATCACCAGCTACCGCGATCTGCCGAAAAACTTCTATCAAATCGCCACGAAGTTCCGTAACGAGATTCGCCCACGCTACGGTTTGATGCGTGCGCGTGAGTTCGTCATGATGGATTCGTACTCGTTCGACGCGAACGACGACGGCGCCGTGAAGAGCTACTTCAAGATGAAGGAAGCCTACGAGAAATTCTTCAAACGCGTGGGCGTACTCTCGATCGCGGTCGAGGCCGACACCGGCGTGATGGGCGGCAGTTACTCACACGAATTCATGGTGCCTGCCGAAATCGGCGACGACGACATCATCTACTGCGAAGAAAGCGGCTACGCGGCCAATCGTGAAAAAGCCAGCAGTGGCATCGTGCCGAAGGATCTCGTGGACGCGGCTCCGATTGGCGCGGTCGAAGAGTTCGCCACGCCGGGTGTGGTGACGATCGCGGCGCTGGCAGCGGCGCCGTATTCAGTTCCGGGCGACAAGCAGTTCAAGACGCTCGTCTTCATCGGCGATGGAAAACCCTTTCTCGTCATCCTGCGCGGCAGCGACGAACTCGAAGAAGCCAAGCTCGGATCGCTCGGTTTCACGCTTTTCCGTCAGGCCACGGCCGAAGAAATCGAACCTGTCCTCGGAGCCAAGCCGGGCAGTCTCGGTGCGGTCAAAGGCACGATCAAAGATCCGTCCGCGCTTGCGGGCGTGTTCGCTGATCACGCGATCCGCCTCATCGGCAATGGCACGACCGGTGCCAACAAAGACGGTTTCCACGTGCGCAACGTCAACGTCACGCGCGATCTCGCGATCACGAAGTTCGGCGATTTCCGTCGCGTGGCCGCCGGTGAACCGTGTCCAAAGTCGGGTGCGCCACTCAAGAGCCGCCGTGGTATCGAAGTGGGCCATATCTTTAAGCTAGGGACAAAGTATTCCGACAAGTTCGGTGCGGTTTACACCGACGACCAGAAACAGTCGCACTCGATGGTGATGGGTTGCTACGGCATCGGCGTCAGCCGCACGCTGCAGGCCGTGATCGAACAAAGCCACGATGCCGATGGCATTATCTGGCCTTGGAACGTCGCGCCTTTCCATGTGTTGATTTGCGTGCTCGATCCTCAGCTGCCCGAGGCGGCGGATCTCGCCAAGAAACTCGGCGAGGCCGCTGAAAAAGCGGGCGCTGACGTGCTGATCGACGATCGCGCGGAACGCCCTGGCGTAAAGTTTAAGGATGCTGATTTGATCGGCATTCCGTTGCGCATTACGATTGGTGGCAAAGGACTCAAGGAAGGCATCGTCGAAATGAAATGGCGTCACCAGAAAGAAGTGGTGAAGGTGCCGCTCACCGAAGCAGAAAGCCGGATTGCGACAGGCGTCACCGAGGCAGCTGCGAAGGCCTGACGCGTGGGCACGAAAACGCATACATCACCGGTCGCGCATCCGGAGACCGAGCTTGCTCTACACGGTCTCTGGCGCGTGGTTGTGATTGATGATCCGGTGAACATCATGTCCTACTTCGTGCTGGTGTTTCGCAAAGTCTTTGGCTTCGACGAGCCGACGGCGCGCAAGCACATGATGGAAGTTCATGAGAAAGGTCGCTCGGTCGTGTGGACGGGCCTGCGCGAAAAGGCTGAAGCGTACACGTTCACGCTGCATCAGTGGCATCTGACGGCGATTATCGAACCAGATGAGGCGAGTCATGGAAGTTGAACCGCGATGAAACGCATTGAAGTGAGATTGAGCCTGGAGATTGTCGCGCCGTTGCTCGACGTGATCAAATCGGTGGCGGATGCGTTGCACGAGAAACTCGCCGCACCGCTCGATATCGGCGAAGTCGACGCGGACATGCGTGAGTTTTGGCGTGACGAGTTGATCGGTGCGCAGAATGTCGACATCGCCAAATTGATGGCACTTTTCGACAAGGAGTTTTTTGCCAATGGCGTGGTCGGTTTCGATGCGGACAATGCCGAGCCAGTCGTGCGGGCTTGTGCGGCGTTGCGCCTGCGGTTGCGTGAAGAAAACTTAAAAAGCCTGCCTGATGAACTGCTCGAAACCAGTGAGGTCGAAGTTGAAGAGCTGCCTCAGCCAGTGAGAAAATATTTCATGGGCTACCTCTTCCTCGCGACGTTGCAGGAGCTGATTATTCAGCATCTGGATACGCTGGGCGAAGGTGACGACGACGACGATGTCGAGGACGAGGATGGGGAAGACAGCGAAGCGGACGAGAACGAGAAGAACTGATATGGGGCGCGTTTCCTGTCATTATTGCGGGCTGCCGTTCAAGGTCCGGCGAGAGGAAGTGGGGCGAGATTATTATTGTTGTACCGGTTGTGCGATGGCGAGCCGGGTGCCGGTTGACGATAAAGGCCAGTTCCCGGTGAACGCGCATTTGGTGTCCGCGCTCGGCGTGGGATTTTTGTTTTTCAACGAGCTGTTGTTTTGGCTCGTGGCGGAGTTGTTGGTGCGGGAAGGCCGGATGGCGCTCGCTGTTCGGTTTTTTTGGCTGGCGGGCGGCGCGGCGCTGGCTGTTTGGCTGGCGCTGGCGGTTTTGCAGTGGAGAGAACGGACGGCTCGGGTCGGCGATTTTATTTTTATGACACTCGGATTGGTTGTGTTTGGTCTGGCGCTGCGCCGACTGCCGCCGATGCCGTTGGAAGTGGTGGCGGCGAATCTCGTACTGATCGGGTGGAGTTTTCGCGGGTTGTTGCGGAAGAAACTCGTTGGTTGAGGGCACAAAAAAACGCCGCGTGGTCGCGGCGTTTTGGGTGGGTTGAGACAACCCGGGAAAGAACTTAGCGGCCTTCTTGTGAAACGCCCTTCGGGTCGAAAATGTAGCCGACGCTGTGGACAGTGCGGAAGGTGTCGAGGCTGAGGCCGTTGGTTTTGAACAGATCGCGGACCTTGACGATGTACTGGTCGAGCGAGCGGCTTTTCACGTCGGCGTGGATGCCCCAGACGGCGTGAATTAGGGCCTTGCGCGTGATGACGACGCCTTGGTTGTCGTTCAAGTAGGAGAGGATGCCTAGTTCCTTGCGGCCGATCTTGGTGACCGTGGCGTTGGGGAATTCGATTTCGAGACGATCGGGCGTGACTTTTGATCCGCAGAAATCGAAGGGCTGGTCGCTGACTTTGGCGTTCTTGGTGACGTTGTAGTCGCCCGAAGACTCGGCACGGCGAAGGACGGCGTGGATGCGGGCAACGAGTTCGGGGTAGCTGAAGGGTTTGGTGATGTAGTCATCGCCGCCCATTTCGAGGCCTTTGACCTTGCTCGTTTCGAGCGAATTGCCGGTCACGAAGATGACCGGGATGGAAATATCACTTTTCTTCAACTCATCCAGAAGTTGGAAGCCTGACTGGTCCGGAAGGTTGACGTCGAGGAGCAGCAGGTTGGCGAAATTCTTCTTTAAGAAGCGCAGGGCGTGTGCGCAACGATTGTAAACTTGAGTTTGCATCCCAGCCTCTTCGAGGTGGATAGCAATGAGCTTGGCCAGCTCCTCCTCATCTTCGACGACTAAAACCAAGGGTTTTGGGGCAGAGCGCATAGTAAGTTGGAACGACAACTTTTTTACAATGTGGTGCCCAATTGTCAAAAGAAACAATGGCCTGACCGTGATGTTTTTCCGTAAATTGTTTGCAATCTGTGCTGGTTCTCGCGGCGAAAAATCTTGAAGCAAGGGTGCCGCCGGTGTGCCTTGGCCGCGTGCCCGACGTAACACCTCTACTCATGCTCGGGTTGCCCAAGGGCAGCCTCGAGGAATCCACTAAGAATTTGTTCGCCAAGGCCGGTTGGAAAATCACCACCAGCTCGCGTTCCTATAAACCGTCGATTGACGATCCGGAGCTCGACGGGCGTTTCGTCCGCGCGCAGGAAGTCAGCCGTTATGTGGAGCAAGGTTTTTTCGACTGCGGGCTGACCGGTTACGATTGGATCAAGGAAAACGAATCCGATGTCGTCGAGGTTTGTGATCTGATTTACAGTAAGGCTTCGGTGCAAAAATCGCGCTGGGTGCTGTGCGTGCCGGAGAGTTCGCCGATCAAATCCGCTGCCGATCTTGCCGGCAAACGTGTCGCAACCGAACTGGTTAACACCGTAAAACGTTACTTCGCCGAAAAGAAGGTCGACGCGTTGATCGAGTTTTCCTGGGGTGCGACCGAGGTTAAAGTTCCGGACCTGGTCGATGCCATCGTCGACATCACCGAGACGGGTAGTTCGCTGCGTGCGAACAAACTCCGCATCGTCGACACGCTGCTTTACACGAACACAAAGCTCATCGCCAACAAGGCGAGCTGGGCCAATCCGGCCAAGCGCAAGAAAATCGAAACGATTGCCCTGCTCCTGATCGGCGCCCTCGAAGCGCAGAGCAAAGTCGGGCTCAAGATGAACGCGCCCAAGGCTGCGCTCGAGAAAATCATCACGGCCATGCCGTCGCTGCGGAATCCCACGATCTCGCCGCTGAGTTCGCCCGACTGGGTCGCGCTGGAGACGATTATCGACGAAAGCGTTGCCCGCGAAATCATCCCGCAGCTCAAGGCGCTCGGCGCTGAAGGTATTGTCGAATACCCGCTGAACAAAGTGGTGTATTGAGCGGTCTGCTGCACCTGCCGCCGGGGCATCCCGACGTTTCCCATGAGCAAGATCACGCTTGGCCTCCTCCAACACGCCTGTGTCCCCGACCAGGCGGTCAACCGCGAGAAAACCCTCGCGCTGGTGGAACGTGCGGCCAAGCGCGGCGCCAAGATTATTTGCACGCAGGAGTTGTTTGCGTCGGAGTATTTTTGCCAGAGCGAGGACTACAAAAACTTCGCGCTCGCCGAGGAAATTCCCGGACCCAGTACACGGGCTTTTCAGAAACTAGCAAAAAGGCATAAAGTCGTGATCGTGGCCTCGCTGTTCGAGCGGCGCACGCACGGGCTTTATCACAACACGGCGGTGATCATCGATGCCGATGGCGCTTTGCTCGGCATTTATCGCAAGGCGCACATTCCGGACGATCCGCTGTTCTACGAGAAGTTTTACTTCGCGCCGGGCGATACCGGCTTCCGCGCGTGGCAGACGAAGTACGCGACGATCGGCGTGCTCATTTGTTGGGACCAGTGGTATCCCGAAGCAGCGCGGCTCACGGCGCTGCAAGGTGCGGAAATCATTTTTTATCCCACCGCGATCGGCTGGCATCCGCGCGAAAAGGCGAAGATTGGCGTGAAGCAACACGGTGCTTGGGAAACGATTCAGCGTTCACACGCCGTGGCAAACGGCTGTTACGTCGCATCGGTCAATCGCATTGGCCACGAGGCGTCGGCGGGCGGTGACGGCATTGAATTTTGGGGCCAGAGCTTTGTCGCTGGCACCAGCGGCGAACTATTCGCCAAGGCTAGCGCTGATAAAGAGGAAATCCTACTTGCCGACGTTGATCTCGGGCAGATCGACGACACCCGCACGCACTGGCCTTTCCTCCGCGATCGGCGCATCGATGCGTACGGCGAGCTGACGAAACGCTTTATCGACGATGACATCTCAGTCAAAGAACCTACGCGTGCGGGTAGGGCGCGACCGCTGGGTGAACGGACGGCCCAGCGGTCCGTCCCTACCTCGGGCAAACGATCGGGTGGCAAACCGTAACCATGGCTGCCGCAAAAAAAACTCCAGCCAGTCTTGGTTTCCGCATGCCTGCGGAATGGGAGCCGCAGGCTGCGATTTGGCTCTCGTGGCCTCACCGCCAAAAAACCTGGCCACGCAACTACCGGCCGATTCCGGCGAAGTTCGCCGAAATCGCCGCGATAATTAGTCACTACGAGATGGTTCGGTTCAATATCGCGAAATCGCTCCATGCCACCGCGCGTCGTTTGCTCAAGCAGGCGGGCGCCGATCTTGCGCGTATCGAGATTTTTGCCCACGCGACCGACGACGCCTGGTGCCGGGACCACGGCCCGATCTTCGTGAAGAACGACCGCACCGGCGAAGTCGCCGTGACCGACTGGCAGTTCAATGCCTGGGGCGGCAAGTATCCGAAATTCAAAGCGGACAACGCCATTCCGGCCAAGATCGCCACGAAGCTGAATCTCCGCCGCTTCGAGCATTTGATGGTTCTTGAGGGTGGTTCTGTCGAGGTGAACGGCGAGGGGCTGTTGCTCACGACTGAGGCTTGCCTGCTCAATAAAAACCGGAATCCGCACCTCTCGCGCGAGCAGATCGAACAGGCGCTGCGTGATTTTCTTGGCGTGCACACGATTTATTGGCTGGGCGATGGTATTGAAGGTGATGATACGGATGGTCACGTGGACGATCTCAGCCGGTTCTTCCGCGCCGATGGGATCGTCACGGCGGTTGAAACGAATTCCCGCGACGTAAACTATCGCGCGCTGCGTGATAATTTTGATCGTCTGAAGAGTCTGCGCACGCCCGCCGGAAAGAAATTCAAACTCGTCGAGTTGCCGATGCCACGGGCGTGTTATCGCGACGAGCAGCGTCTGCCGGCTACGTACGCTAATTTCCTCGTGCTCAATGGCGCGGTGCTCATGCCGTCTTTCCGTCAGCCGAAACGCGACAGCGAAGCGGCAGAGATTCTGGCCGATTGTTTCCCCGGCCGAGAAATCGTGCCGGTCGATTGTCTGGACCTCGTTCTGGGACGAGGTACGCTTCATTGCATTTCGCAGCAACAGCCTGCCTGAATTTGAAATTTATGAAAATCGCCGCCGTTTTATTTTTAGGAATTTTCGCGCTGGTTTTTGCCGGTTGCGAAACGGTTCGCAACGACGTGCGCGAGCATTTTTCTGCACCGCAATACCAGCCGAAGATCGTAAACGTCGACCAGCGCAAAGCGTATGATGCTGCGCGTGCGGCGCTCGTGAAGATGGGTTACAAATTTGAACGAGGCGGTCCGGCGCAAGGTGTGATCCACGCGCTGGGACCGATCAATACGAGTGCCTCGGGTCCCGGCACCGCACGGCAGGTCTGGTTCGATGCCAAACTATCGCCGGCGCTCGAAGGCGGTACGAAAATCGAAGTATTATTTTCTCAATTGATCGAGGACGACTTCAACAAACGCCCCGGTGAGGGTGCGCTCACGCCCTTGCGCGAATCGTCGATTTACGAGGTGTTTTTTGGCTACGTCGACGAGATCCTGAAGGCGAAGTCCTGAGCTTCAATTCAACGGCTTTAGCGTCGGAGGTAGATCGGCGCCAGCGTCTTTGGGGTATCGCTGGTGGGTTGGGGCGCCGGGGTGGTTTCGTTAGGCTTGGTCCCCGTCAGGTTGTAAATGATATTGGTGGGGCCGTAGGCGAAGTACCAGTTTGGTTCGTCAAGGGTGCCGGAGAGTTTTAACTCGAATACGTTTGAAATGGGTACGAGGACGAAGCCAAGGGTGTTGGCGAGGAGCGTTTTGCCCTGGTTAAAAGGGTAAACTTTCGCGCTGAAATCCATGAGCTTTTTGTCGAGCAGGAAGGTGCCTTTTCCTTCAATACCTACGGAGTTTCCGGTGATTTTTAGGTCAGGGAAGTCGACGTTTTTCTGGTCGAGCACGAATGTGGAGCGGGCGCTTTTCAGTTGCAGTGCGGTAAAGCTGAAGAGGGGGCTTTTGCTCAACACCTGGGATAGGCCGCCGAAGAGGTTGATCTTGGCGAGTTGGTCGCCGCTGAGTTCCATGCTCCCGCGGCCTTTGAAGCTGAGCGGGTCGTGGTAGAGGCCGTCGGCGGCGAGTTGGAATTGGAGGCGGCCGTCGGCGAGTTGGTGCTGGAACTTGCTGGTGGGAGGAGGTAGTTCGCCTTTTTGTTTGGCGAAATACTGTTCGAGCGTGTTGATGGTTTCGCCGATGCTGGCGCCATCGATGGCGGCGTCGAAACGGAGGCGTCGCTCGGTTTCCGGGCCGCTGATAAGGGCGCGGGCACGGGCTTGGCCGCGGGCAAACGAAACTTGGACGTCGCTGAGGTCGATGTCGGCGTCGCGGATTTCGCCTTTGAATGAAAGGTCGTAGAGCGGGAAGTCGTACAACGCAAAATCGCCGCGGGAGCGCAGGTCGATGGCGATGTTGCGGTGAGTTCCTTTGCCGGAGGCCTCACCGTCGAGATGGCCTTTGAGTCGAAGTGTGGGTGGTTCGGCAAAAGTGAAAGGTTTGAGGATTTCTTCACCCTCCTGGCCAAACGCTTTGACGGTATCAACGAGATCGAGGGTGCTTGTGATGTCGAAGTCCATCTCGCGCATGGCGTCGTCCGGATGATGGAGATCGACGGTTCGGGTGAAGGTGCCTTTGGCGGTGCGGCCGTCTTTTGTGACCTTAAGCTCGGTGGCGTCGTAGAATTCGGGCCGGATGTACATGACTGTGCGTACGTGGTCGAATTGGACGTCTCCGATTTTGGGCCGATCTATATCGGCACCGGCAAAGACGGTGGTGAGGTGAGGTTGCGGCCAATTACCGCCGACGGTGACATCGGCGACGGGGATTCCGGCGGTAAGGTTGAAACGATTGAAGAAGTTTCGCCACCAGTCGCCGAACCAGCCGGAGATGTCGATCGGGCGTAACTGGCCGGTGAGGAGAAAGCGGAAATCGAGGGTTTTGACATTCATCCAGTAGATGCCGCGGGCGGTGTTTTCGCCCTGATGAAGGTAAATGTCGGTTGCGTTGAGTTCGTTACCTTTGAACGTAAAATCGCCTAGGATGTCGGTGATGGGAACGGAGCCGCCGACCACGGAGCCGGAGATGATGTTGCCGCGTATCAGGCCGGGTTTCCAATCAGGACCAAATTCGGCGGAAAGAGCGAAAGTCGGGGGCGCGGTGAAAGTGAGGAGCGTGCCGTGTGGTTGATGGAAGAAGTCTTCGATTTTCCGTGTGATAAACGGTGTGACGGCGCCCGACAGCGTGACGGTGCCCTGGCGAAGATTGAGGTCGGCGTCGGTGGTCGCGTGCCAGTCGGCGCCGATGGCCCGGGTGGTGATTTCGCCGTGCAGGGCGGGCGTAGCGCCGGGCCGCAGGCTGGCCCAGGTGCTGCCGAGTGGCACGCCTTTTATGAGCACGGAGGCTGCCGTGACGACGATGTCTCTTGGTTCTATCTGGGTGAAATCGCTGCCGAGATCGGCGTTGAGTATACCTTCGAGCGAGTGAATTTCATAGCCGGTGGTGTTGCGAACCTGGTCGCAACTGACCCGCAGGGAGACGATCTGGAGTTTTTTGGCGGCAAGGGGTAGATCGGTTGAAAGGCGGAGGCCGGCGATTTGCACGCGGCCGGTCTCGGGGTTAAAGCGGGAAAGGTCGATTTCGGCGTTCTTGCAGGTGAGTGTGATTGCCGCTTTGGTCCAGTTTTCTGGATCGGGTGAAAGGAGAATGTCGAGCCGGGGTGATTCGAAGGATTGGAGCGTGGGTTCGATTTCACTCAGGCGCTGGCATGCTTGGACGTAATTTTTAACGAACTCGGCGATTGAGGCTTTTGTGAAAGCCGGTTTTTGACCGGCGGTGGCGGGCAAATTGATGGTGCCGTGCGTCGAGAAGGTGATGTTGGCGAGTTGTCCGTTGAGTTGTTCAAGGAACAGGTTTTTCGGGTCGGGTCTGAAGGCGATGCTGGCGTGGCTGATCACTGCTTCACTGCGTCCGGTGGGCGAGAAGAGCGCTGGTAGAAGAAAATCAACACCACTCGCGGAGACGTGGGTGACATCGAGGTGGCCCGCTAGGAGCGTCAAAGGGTTGAGCCGGAGATTCAGGGAGCCGACGCTGATGAGCGGGCCGGCGGACGTGGCGGTTGAGACTTGTAGGTTATCCACCACGATCTGGCCGGCGGTGGTGAGGGTGGCGGTGCCGATTTGGGCGCGCAGTCCGATGACGTTCAATCGCGTCTCGATCTGGCGCAGCATCCAGCCAGGCATCGGCAATTGATGAGAGGTAAGGAGCACGCCTTGGAGGATGAGGAGTGCGGCGAGTACGGCCCAGAGAATGCACAGTAACAGGTCGCGGGCGCACCCGGCGCACCATTTGCTGATAAACCAGCTGGTGCTAAGGATCTTCATGGGGGCGCTCGAAATTTACCGCAGGCGGTTCGTTAAGGAGCGGCGGGGGCTGGGATAGGCTTGGCCTCGGGGGCAGGGGGTGTCGTGGGTATTGTCGGCGGTTGCGGCTGGGCGGGGCCGGGATCTTTCGGGCCGTAGGCGACGGTGAAGAAGGTGTCGAGGAGGGGTTGTTCGGCCTCGAAAACGAGGCTGAGATCGGGTGAGCCGACGATTTGAGTGGTGCCGCCGGTTCGGTCCGAGAAGAAGAGGGTGGAGACGGAGGTTTGGGCGGCGGTGCCGCCGATGAGCGAAAGGGTGAGGTCGAGGCGGTAGTGCCAGGGACGTTCCTCGCCGTTGAACGTGACAGTGGCGGTGAATTCTTCCTTGAGGAAGGTTTTGGCGCGGAGGGAGCGCAGTTGGGTGGTCAGGGCTTCGAGCGCTTCGCGGCTGACGGGTAGCGCGGGAGTGACGGTGGTAACTCCGTTGGTTGGGGCGGGGAGCGGGAGCGCGGTTTCGAGGACGACGGTGTTGGTGGAAAGGTCTGTGAGTTTCAGGCCGGTGATTTGAGCGCCGGCTGGGAGTTCGCGGATGAGGCGGTCGCGGAAGGCGAGGGGGCTGACCGGAGTATCGCGAAGGATTTCGCTGTTGACGCGGTAAATGTAGGGCTGGCCAGCGAGTTTGGCGTAGACAGAGAGTTCGTTACCGGCGGTGGCCCCGATTTGAAGGGTGGTGTCGGCACCCGTGACCGTTTTTGCGCGGGAGATCGTGATCTGGCGGGAGGGGCGGTTGAAACCAAATTCTTCGAGGGTGGATTGCGAGGGGGCGTCGTCGACAAAGCGCTCGGCGGTGAGGCGGCTGAGGCGTTGCAGGAGTTTTTCGACGAGTTCGCGGTCGGCGGGGAGCGTTTGCGGACCATGATCGCCATTGTGGCGGACGACTTGCCAGGGGGCGGTGGCGGGGTTGGCGTTGGAGGATTCCAGACGTTGCAGGGTGACTTCGGGCAGGTTGGGCGCGTTGAGCGAGATCGTGGCGATGGTGGATGGTTCGAGATCGAGGACGTGAGTATCACGCAGCGTTTCCTGGGCGCTGTTGAGGGTCTCGAGCAGGTCGGTCGGTTGGGTCGGTATGGTGACGGTGAAGACGGGTGTTTTGTCGTCCATCTGCGCGTAGTATTCAGTCGTTGGAGACGCGGCGGGGGTGGCGGCCGGGGTTGCGGAGGCGGGCGAGGAGTTGGCGGGTTCGACGCGTTGGCCAACGATGAGGGTTTCGTGACGGTTATTGCCGTTGAGGGTGATTTGCAGGAAGGGGTTGGTTAGGCCGGTCTTGGCGTTGTCGATGGTTTGTGGATCGAGGAAGGTTTTGGCCCTGAGTTTATGCAGCTCGCTGATGGCGAGGGTGGTGGCGATTTTATCGGCACGCACGTCGTTGGTCTTGAAGGGAGCGTCGAAGAACCAGCGGTTGTTGTTGTCCTTGCGTATCCGGATGCCGGCGGCGGGCGCTTCACGTTGAAGCCGGAAGGATTGGACTTCAAAGGCGAGGATGGTGAAGAGGGTGTCGGCGCGCAGATCTTCGAGGCGGAGGGCGAGGCTTTCGGCGAGGCTGCGGTTGACGACGTGAACGCTTTTCTCGTCGGGAGAGAGGACGTAGAGGCGGTTGCCGGCTTTGGTGGGGTTGCCAATCTTGAGGGTGACGGGTTTGGGTGCGGGGGCTCCTGGCGCTGCGGATGCGGGCGTGAAGGTGACTGTGAGCGCGGGCTTCTCCAATCCGTAGTCCGCGAGGGTTTGGCCGGTTTGGGAAAGTTCGGTGACGGTGAACGTGTTGAAGGGATGGAGTTGTTGCAGCTCGCTCACGATGCGAGTGACGGCAAAGTCGTTGGCGGGCCATTGGAGCGGGCTGGTGAGCCCCCAGGTTTCGCCGGTGCGTTCGATTTTGATCGGGCTGGCGGCGCCGACCGTGGAGATTTCCAGGGACTGGATGTTGGCGGTCTCGGGGCCGAGAACGAGGTTCTTGTCGGCGAGTTTCGGATCAATGCGGAAATTGCCGAAGTAAATAAAGGAGAACAGCGCGGCGTTCAGGAGAATGAGAAACAGCGTTACTTTGGTGCGCATGGCGGAAGGGTGTTGGGCTTGGCGGCTGGTTTAACTGCGACGGGTCCAGTAAACGATGAGGCCGAGCAGGGCGGCGGCGGAAGGGAGACCGAACCAGAGACTGTAGCGGAGGCGGAGGAGTTCTTTTTGATTCAGAGTGAGCTGGAATTTTTCGATGCGGCGGGGGGTGACGGTGAGTTGGGCGTCGCGACCGACGAGCCAGTTGATGCTGGCGAGCACGAGCGTGAGGTTGCCTTCGTTGCCGAGACGGTTGTTCGTGATAAAATCAGAGCAGCTGAAGGCGACGAGGCGTCCGGCTTGGATGCTGTATTGGAGCTTGATGTCGCGGGCCTTGACGCGTTCGGAGGCGACGGCGAAGCCGAGGGCGTTGGCCGGGATATCGACTCCGTAATTGTACTGAGGTTTACTGTGGTAATTATATTCGCCCCAGGCGGTTTTTGAGTTAGTGCCAATCAGGCGAGTGACGGTTAGGCTCTCGTCATTAATTCGGCTGGGATTGACGACCACGCTGCGGGAGGAACCGAAGCGGACTTTGATTTGATTACTAATGAATTGTTGGGTGATTTCGTGTTTGTCGTTAAATGCGTTTAGGATGAGGTCGTTGGTATCGCTGATGTTGGTCGGATCGGTGTCGTAGACGACGACGTCATCGGCGCGGATACCCCAGGCAAAAAGGAGATTTTCCAAGCCGGTTGTCTCTCGTTGTTCGTTCTTGGGGAGGTCGGGTGGGATGAAGAGCATCAGCCGTCCCGGCCGGGTGGAGGTGCTGGTGTCGAGGTATTGCCGGAGCATATTTTCTTCTTCGGCGCTGTAACGGTTTTGCTGGCCGGCGGAGATGATGAGGGTTGCGTCATCAGGGATCGGGCGAGTGGTGAGGTTGAGCCGGTCGACTTCGAAGTTTCGTAACGTGAGTTGGGTCGCGAGCAAGGAAAGGCCGCGGTCCGGTGTTGCATTGCCCGGGTCCATCTCGCCGTGGCCGGTGAGAAAATAGATTTTGCTTTTTTTGTCGTTGGTGACGTCGAGGATCGCGGCGGTGATGACCTGTTCGCCGAGGAAGGCGATTTTCTCGTTTTTCTCGATGTGATAAAGTTCCTCAGGGCCGACGAAGCGGCGTTTTTCGCCGCAGTCGACGCGGGTTGGACCGGGTTCGGTGAGGTCAAGGGCCTTGGCTTCGCGGCTGCGTTGGTAGACGTCAATGCATTCGAAGGTGACGCGACCGGCGGGGTTGGATTCGGTGGCATAGGTGAACTCGCGCAGGAGGTCGGTCAGATCACGATAGGCTTGGGCAACGGCCGAATCATCGTCCGAGCTTTTGGGTTTCGGGAGGGTAACGTAGATTTTGACGGGCTGGGTGAGCTGCTTCAGGTACGAAATCGTCTCGGCCGAGAGTGAGTGCTTGTGGAGGCTCGTGAGGTCGAACCGCCAGGGGAAGAAGACGGCGATGTAGTTGAGTCCGCTGAAGAGGGTGAGAAAGAGGATGCCTTGGAGGAATAGATTGGTTGTGCGGATCCACCGTGCGGCGCGAAAGCTTTGGATGACGTGCATGGCGGG
>Ga0302321_100001282_pt1 | contig 21438 bp, 21 predicted proteins | sample Fen_T0_1_FD_202505 | JGI IMG/M metagenome (GOLD analysis project Ga0302321, IMG submission 202505) | Peat permafrost microbial communities from Stordalen Mire near Abisko, Sweden - Fen_T0_1 | ecosystem: Environmental > Terrestrial > Soil > Wetlands > Permafrost | place: Sweden: Abisko...
CCACGCTTCATTTTTGCGATGAAGATTTCGAGACCGACGCGCGCAAAAGTTCCGCATCGGCCGCGTGAGCACTCCTGGGAGGGTTTTCGGACTTCGCATTTACCGTCGGCTTTCGCCGACATACTCGCCTCCGCCTTCACCGGCTTGCTGGCCGATTGGCTTTTTCACGCGTTCGAAAGCGCGATGGAGGTCTGTGATGCGTTACCGCAGCGCAACTGTGGCCGATTCTCACGGCCTTCCCCTGAACCTGAAGCGTTATAAAAAGAACAAGCGAACGTGCGCAGGCTCCGCGAACACACCAACGCTGCGCAACCTTTTTATTTGTGCGTTTTTTGCTTTCGCATCCGCGTCGCGACAAATGTTCACCCTAAATTCTACTCTCGCCCACTCGCGTCCACCGTTGTTCTCTCCTCCCGTAATTTATTCCCTAAAAAATGCGCCCTTGCCTTATCGCATCAACGCATCCTGATATGACGATATGTTAAATAAATCATCTACTCCTACCTCCGCCCGCGATCTCCCGCGTCTCTTTGCGGAACGCATCGTCGTGCTCGACGGCGCGATGGGCTCGATGATCCAAAACTATCGCTTGGAGGAAAAAGATTTTCGCGGCGAACGCTTCCACCTCCACCCGCATGACCTGAAGGGCAACAACGACCTCCTCTGCCTCACCCGCCCCGACATCATCGAGCAGATTCACTTCGACTACTTCGCCGCCGGAGCCGACATCGTCGAGACCAACACCTTCAACTCCACCTCGATTTCCCAGGCTGACTACAAAACCGAAGCGTTGGTTCGTGAGATCAATCTCGCTGCCGCACAAATCGCCCGCCGCGCCGCGCAGAAAGCCGAAGCCGCCACGCCGGGCCGCCAGTGCTTCGTCGCTGGCGCCATCGGCCCGCTCAACCGCACGCTCTCGATGTCGCCCAACGTCAACCGCCCTGACTACCGCGCTGTTTCCTGGGACCAAGTCGTCGATTCCTATACCGAGCAGATCACCGCGCTCATCGAAGGCGGCGTGGACGCGCTGCTCGTCGAAACCATTTTCGACACACTCAACGCCAAAGCCGCACTCTTCGCCATCGAGGGTGTATTCGAAAAGCTAGGACGCCGCCTGCCGATCATGATCAGCGTCACGATCACCGACGCCTCCGGCCGTACCCTTTCCGGCCAGACCGTTGAGGCATTCTACAACTCCATCCGCCACGCAAAACCACTCTCTATCGGCATAAACTGCGCGCTCGGCGGCCGCCAGATGCGCCCCTATATTGAGGAACTCTCTCGCCTCGCCGATTGCCACATCTCGTGTTACCCGAATGCCGGTCTGCCCAATGCCTTCGGCGGTTACGATGAAACACCCGCCGACATGGCCGCCGTGCTCGGCGAATTCGCTGGCGCTGGCTTCGTCAACCTCGTCGGCGGCTGCTGTGGCTCCACGCCTGCCCACATAGCCGCCATCGCCAAAGCCGTGCATGGCAAAAAGCCCCACGCGGCCCGGGTCCAGTCCAGCGCGCTGCGCCTCAGCGGACTCGAACCACTCGTCGTCGCCTGATTAATCACGGTTTCCCTCTCCGAATTCCTGTTTAATTAGCGTTCATTAGCGGTTAAATAATTCCGTCCTTCCGATGTCCGACCTTCCACTCTTCACCTCGCCCTTCGCCGAACTACGTCGTCGTGGCCGCCACGCCATCGTGGAACTCCGCGCACCTGCCCTCGTGCTCAGCACATCGCACGTCAACGGCGGCCTCCGCGAAGATCTGCGTTTTCTCGTCAACCACCAGAGCTGCGAGCCGGTGAAACATCAGGAGCGTTTCGAACTTATCACTGGCTTAGGCCAAGACAGTTACCATCGCCACGTCTGCGCCGAACTCGCACTCGATCCCGCACAGACCGCGCTCATGGGCACCGCCGCCGCGATGCAGTACCTCGGCATTGTGACGCACACATTCGCCGATCTCTCCGTCACCGCCATCGTCACCGCCGGTGTGACCGGCAACGCCGGCAGCGCAGGCGACGCCGCCCACTACGACGAGCGCAACGGTGTATGGGAACGCACCACGCCGCTCCCCACCGACGCCAAACCTGCCGGTACCCACAACGGCACGATCAACACCCTGCTCCTCTTCTCGTCACCGCTGAGCGCCAGCGCCCTCACCCGCGCCGTCATGACGATGACCGAGGCAAAGACCAGCGCGTTACTCGAACTCGCTATCGGCAGCAAAAGTTCCTGGCGACCTGCCACCGGCACCGGCACCGATCAATTCGCCATCGCCACACCGCGCGAAGGTACAACACCTCGCACCTGGACCGGCAAACATACCAAAGCCGGCGAACTCATCGGCCTCGCCGTCCGCGAAGCCACGCTCGAAGCACTCCGCTGGCAAAACGGCCTTGAGCCCAGCTACACCCGCTCGATCTTCCACGCGCTCACCCGTTTTGGTCTGAGCGAGGAAGTCTTCAAACTCGCCCAGGAAAAGCTTCTCTCGGAACGCGAGTATCAGTTGCTCAAGGCCAACTGGAATCCCGTGATTTTCGAGCCGCAGCTTTCCGCCGCCGCTTACGCTTTCGGCTCTGTGCTCGACCGCATTCTCTGCGGTACGCTCAGCTCCTCCTCTGCTCGCGAAAGCCTCATCAATCAAGCCGCGCTCATGGCCGCCGGCCTCGCGACCCAGCCCGACAACTTCTCCGTTTTCCGTCGCGAGCTCATTCCTCAATTACCAGTTGATATCGGCAACGCACCTGCACAGCTCATGCCCGCCGCCGTCGCCCTCGCCAACCGCGCCATCGCCCTCGGCTGGCAGAAGAAATGGAAATCTGAGTAACCGCAGATGAACACAGATAAACACAGATTTAAAAGGCAGCCTGCAGAAGGACTCTACTCCATCTGTGTTAATCTGCGTCCATCTGCGGTTTCATCGTCTTGTTTCGACCGATGAACGATCTCAGCCCGATCCTTTCATCTCTCGTCGGCTTCTTTCAGCCCCGCTTCGCACTCTGGGCCGCGATCGGCCTGCTTATCGACGCCCTTATCGGTGACCCTGTTTTCCCCTGGCATCCCATCCGCCTGCTCGGTCGCTGGCTCACAACATTGGAAAACTTTCTCTTCAAGATCGGCCTCAACGGCTACATCGGCGGCATCCTGCTTTTCCTTTTACTAGCTGGTTCGGTTTTACCGCTTTGTTTTGCCTTCCTCGTCGGTGCTCATGCTATCCATCCCGTCGCCTTCGATCTCGCCGCCGGGCTGGTTCTCTGGGCCTGTTTCGCTCTGCGTGATCTGATCGCCCACGGCGAACGCATCGCTCGCGCCGTCGCCCGTGGCGACCTGCCTGCCGCGCGCCAAGCCATCAGCATGCTCGTCGGCCGCGACACCGACAAAATGGATCTCCGCGCCTGCGGCCGTGGCGCCGTTGAGAGCATGAGCGAAAATCTTGTCGATGGTGTCTTGTCCCCGCTAGCCTTCGCGCTGGCTTTCGGTCCGCTCGCCGCCGTGCTCTTCAAAATCACGAGCACGATGGACAGCATGGTCGGCTACAAAAACGAACGCTATCTGCGCTTCGGCTGGTGCGGTGCGCGCCTCGACGACGTCGCAAATTTCCTCATCGCCCGCTGGTGCTTTCTGCTGCTCACCGTATTCGCTTTCTTGTTACCAGGTCTGCACGGCCGCAAAGCCTGGCGCTTCGGCCGTGCGCAACACGCGCTCGTACCCGGCCCCAACAGCGGCTGGCCTGAAGCCACGATGGCCGGCACACTCGGCCTGCGCCTCATTGGCCCGATCTACAAAAACGGCGTTCTTGTCTGTGATCTCTGGTTAGGTGATCCCGCCGATCCTGCTGGTGCCGACCAACGCGACATCCGCCGCTGCTACCAGTTGCTGATTTTCACCACCGTGGTAACCTTCGCCACCGGCTGGGCCATTTCCCATTTCATCGCTTAAAATTCTTTCAACGTGACCAAAACCGCTTCCACCTTTCTCGTCGTCGGCGAACGCACGAACATCACCGGATCGCCAAAATTTGCCAAAGCCCTCAAAGCCGGTGACTGGGACGCCTGCCTCGCCATCGCCAAACAACAGGTCGAGAGTGGCGCCAACGTGATCGATATCAATGTCGACGAGGGGATGATCGACGGCGAAGCCACGATGGTGAAGTTCCTCAACCTCATCGCCGCCGAGCCCGACATCTGCCGCGTGCCAGTGATGATCGATTCCTCCAAGTGGACGGTTCTGGAAAAAGGCCTGCAATGTCTCCAAGGAAAAGGCATCGTCAACTCCATCTCGCTCAAGGATGGCGAAGCCGAATTTCTCCGCCGTGCTAAACTCCTCATGCGTTACGGTGCCGCCGCTGTCGTTATGGCGTTCGACGAAAACGGCCAGGCAGCCACCCGCGACGAAAAAGTCCGCATCTGCACGCGCGCCTATCGACTGCTCGTGGACAAACTCGGTTTCACGCCCGAGGACATCATCTTCGACCCCAACATTCTCACCGTCGCCACCGGCATTGAGGAGCACAACAACTACGCCGTCGATTTCTTCGAAGCCACGCGCATCATCAAGCAGACACTCCCCGGAGCCAAAGTCAGCGGCGGCGTGAGCAACGTTTCATTTTCCTTCCGCGGCAATAACCCAGTGCGAGAGGCAATGCATACCGCATTTCTCTATCACGCGATCGAGGCGGGTATGGACATGGCCATCGTCAACGCCGGCATGCTCGGCGTTTACGCCGAGATCGAACCCACATTGCGCGGTCTCGTTGAAGACGTTCTCCTCAATCGCCGCCCCGATTCCACCGAGCGCTTGGTTAAATTTGCCGACGATCTAAAAGCGACCCAAGGCGGCGCCTCCAAGACCGAGATCAAAGAAGATCTCGCCTGGCGCAATGCCCCCGTCGAAGAACGGCTCTCTCACGCCCTCGTCAAAGGCATCGATGCCTTCGTCGAAGCCGACACCGAGGAAGCCCGCCAAAAATACCCACGCCCGCTCGACATCATCGAAGGACCGCTCATGAACGGCATGCGCGTCGTCGGCGATCTTTTTGGCGCTGGCAAGATGTTCCTCCCTCAAGTCGTGAAATCCGCGCGCGTGATGAAACGCTCCGTCGCCTACCTCACGCCTTTCATGGAAGAGGACAAAAAGCGCGCCCAAGCCGCCGGCCAGGCCACCCGCGCCCAGGGGAAATTTCTCATCGCGACCGTCAAAGGCGACGTCCACGACATCGGCAAGAACATCGTCGGCGTGGTGCTCGCCTGTAACAATTACGAGGTCACCGATCTCGGCGTCATGGTCTCGTGCGACAAAATCCTCGCGAAGGCCAAGGAGATTGGCGCGGACGTCATCGGCCTCTCTGGCCTGATCACTCCGTCGCTCGACGAGATGGTCCACGTCGCCCGCGAAATGAAACGTGAAGGCTTCACCGTGCCGCTGCTCATCGGCGGCGCCACCACGTCGACCGCTCACTCGGCCGTCAAGATCGCGCCCGAATACGAACACGGCGTCGTTCACGTGCTCGACGCCTCGCGCGTCGTCAACGTCGTCAGCGCTCTACTCTCGCCTGAGCAAAAGCCAAAGTTCATGGCCGAAACCATCGCCAAGCAACAAGCCCAGCGCGAAGAATTCGCCAGCCGTCGCGCCCGGAAGCCGCTGCTCTCGATCGCCACCGCGCGCGCCAAACGCCAAACCTTCGACTGGGCCGTGATCGACATTCCGCGCCCGGAATTCTTCGGTACCCGTGCCTTCGCAACGGACACGCGCGATGGCGAAAGGCCAGTGGCAAAAGGCCAAGGGCATCAATCATCTTTCGCCTCTAACCCTTTGCCTCTCACCCTCTCGGCGATAGCCGAGTTCATTGATTGGGGCCCCTTCTTCAGCGCCTGGGAATTGCATGGTCGCTATCCGGACATCCTGACCGACGCGACCGTCGGCGTCGAAGCCACCAAACTCTTCAACGACGCGCAAATTCTCCACGCTCGCATCGTCGCCGAACAACGCTTTACCGCCAAAGCCGTGATCGGCTTCTGGCCCTGTAATGCCGTGGGCGACGACATCGAGATCTACGATCCCAGCGGGATCGACCTGAGCCTGTCGAACGGTCGACGACCTGACGCATTACGCGTGCTCACGACCTTCCACCAACTCCGCCAGCAACAAGAAAAACCCGCCGACCAGTTTAACCACTGCCTCGCCGACTACATCGCGCCGAAGGAAAGTGGCCGCATCGATTACATGGGCGGCTTCGCAGTCACCGCAGGCCATGGCGTTGAAGAGTTCGCCGCCGAGTTCCGTGCCAAGCAAGACGACTACTCTGCCATCATGGCCCAAGCGCTCGGGGATCGTCTCGCCGAAGCCCTCGCCGAACTCATGCACAAACGCGCGCGTGAATTTTCGGGTTTCGGCAAAACCGAAAATCTTCCGATGGCCGACATCATCCGCGAAAAATACCGCGGTATCCGTCCGGCGCCCGGTTATCCCGCGTGCCCCGATCACACCGAAAAGCCGATCCTTTTCGCACTCCTAAACGCCACCGATGCGACTGGCATCACGCTTACTGAAAGCTGCGCAATGGCACCCGCGAGCAGCGTGAGCGGCTGGTACTTCAATCATCCCGAAGCGAAATATTTCGGCGTCGGCAAACTCGGCCGCGACCAAGTCACCGACTACGCCAAACGCAAAGGCCAAACCCAAGCCGAAGCAGAAAAATGGCTCGGGCCGTATCTGGACTACGATCCAACCTAAGTCCGCTTGCCAACGCTAGGCCGCGAGGCAACCATCCATGGATGCTCAGTACAAACCTCAGGCCCAAGCTGGCTAGGAATTGAAGCACACGATACAAGTTCCGTCTCTGAATTGGGAAGGCACCCGAAGTCTCCTCAATCTACTACAATTGCCAGCAGGAACAACGAGTGTCGAATTCGACTTCTCTTGTATGAACCGAGTGGAACCATTTGGAATGCTTGTGGCGTCTAGAGCGGTTTCCATGTTTCGAGCCGAGAATATAGATGTGCCGTTCAGAGCACTGAACTATGAGTCCACGGATGGGTGCAGCTACGCGGCCCATGTAGGTTTTTTCAAAACGTTTGGCCTAAAATTCGGCAAGGACGTCGGTGAGGCATTCGGCAGCTCGGATTATATTCCCATTAAATCGTGTCCGATCAGTGAACTGCACGATGAAGTTGAGACCCATGGGGGCCGAGTCGGCGATCACATCATCACTCAAAGCAGGAGCCTTGCAAAAGTTCTAGCCCGGTCAGAGACAGGCCCACTTTACGAAATGCTCGCGTACTGCATACGAGAGATCCTTAGAAACATCGTCGAGCATAGCAAAGCACTCTCCTATGAGTTTTGTGCCCAGTACTGGCCATCGAAACATAAGGTGGAAGTAGCGATTCTTGACCGCGGAATAGGTGTCAAAAACACGTTGACTGCTCATCCGAAACTCCGGGCCCTGAAATCGCATCGGGAAGCGCTAAACTGGAGCCTCCTGCCTGGTATTTCTGGGAAAACTTACGAAGGTATTCACATCGACCCCTCTAACCCTTTTCAGAATTCCGGATTTGGTTTATTTCTCACCTCACAGCTTTGCAGAAGACACGGCACTTTCCTGATCGGGAGTTACGACGCCGCCCTTGGATTGCGCAAAAAGGAGACTCATCCATTCACATTCGGGTTTTCTGGAACAGCAGTACGACTCGTCCTCCGGACAAACGAACTACCTCAAGACGTTGAGGGACTCCTTCGTGAAATCATCCGTGAGGGTGATGAATTAGCATCGCAGCTACCCGAGGCCATCAAGGGGGCAAACAGCGCATCAAAACTGCTTCGTGGTGAGTATTCATCGGGTACCGACGCTTAGCATATAAAGACGCCAGCCATAGCGCAGAGCTTAAAAATCAAAAAAATCTTTGTTCACCGTTTGCTTAATTAAGTTTTAGCTTAATTAGTGTCGGCATGCAAAGTCTTGCCGCCATCGCCGATCCCACCCGACGCCGCATCGTCGAATTGCTCGCTGTGCGCGAGCGTACCGCTGGAGAGCTGGTCGACGAATTCGACATGAGCGCTCCGGCGATTTCCCAGCATTTGAACGTGCTCCGCGAGGCCGGCCTCGTCACCACCCGCGCCGAGGGCCAGTCGCGCATTCAAGCCCTCAATCTCGACGGTTTCGACGAACTCGACACCTGGTTGGAGAAAACGCGTTCGGTCTGGTCACGCCGCCTCGACGCCCTCGAGCGCGAACTGCGCGCGGAGGACGAAGCCAACAAACGGAAAGCAAAAAAGAAATCTGCATCATGAAATCCAACGAACAACACGGAAAGTTTACCGGTCCGGGCGAAGTGCGTATCGTGCGCACCCTGCCTGGTCCTATTGAGCGCATCTGGGAATATCTCACCGATCCGGAAAAGCGTGCCCGCTGGTTCGCCGGCGGGCCGATGGAGCCGAAGAAGGGCGGCAAGATGGAACTGTTCTTTCACCACAAGAATATCGCGCCCGACGAGACGCCGCCCGAGGACCACAAGCAGGTCCAAGATCCCGGCTTCAAGATGGCCGCCACTGTGCTGCGCTGGGAGCCGCCGCGCGTGCTGAGCTACACGTTTGACGAGGATTCCGACGTCACGTTTGAGCTCACCGAACAGGGGAAAAATGTGCAGCTCGTGCTTACGCACCGCGCCCGCGGCGCAGATCTGCCGTTCCTCCACGGCTATGCGAGCGGCTGGCACACCCATCTCGCACAACTCCTCGCATTGCTCGAAGGCGCGCCGCGTCCGCCGTTTTGGCCGATGCACGCAAAACTCAAAGTCGATTACGAGAAACTTCGCTCAACCACACAGCAGAGCTAAACGATTCGAAAATTTCCGGTAGGGCCGCTCACAGGGCGCCCTGACCGTTCCCGTCAGAGACAACCAAGGCCACTGCCTTGCCCGTATGCAACCCATCCAGACCCCACCTACTCAGTTCAAAAACCATCAAATCCCATTAACCATGAAATCAAAGTCATTCAAAAATCCAACCGTCGTCACAGAAGATAAATGGCTCGCGGCCCGCCGCGAACTCCTGCGCAAAGAAAAAGAAGACACCAAGCTGGGCGACCTGCTCGCCGCCAGCCGCCGCGACCTGCCTTGGGTGAAAATCACCAAGCCCTACACCTTCGAATCGCCAAACGGTCGGGTGACCCTAGCCGACCTGTTCGAAGGCCGCAGTCAACTGATGGTCCAGCATTTCATGCTCGGGCCTGGCTGGGAGGAAGGCTGCAAAGCCTGCTCCTTCATGATGGATCATTTCAACCCAACCGTAGTTCACCTCAACGCCAGGGACGTATCGTTCGCTGCCATTTCCTACGCCCCGCTCAGCGAGATATTACCGTTCAAGGCGCGGATGGGCTGGGCCGTCAACTGGGTATCGTCACACAGCACCGACTTCAACCGGGATTTCCACGTCTCATTTACGGAAAGCGAAATCGCACGCGGTCAGGTCGAATACAATTACACTAAAATGGATTTCCCGAAGACCGAGGCGCCCGGCATCAGCGTCTTCGCCCGTGATGCCAAAGGCACCGTGTACCATACCTACTCCACCTACGGCCGAGGAGTGGATGTGATCATGGGCACTTACCACCTACTCGACCTCGTGCCCAAGGGCCGGGACGAGGACGAGTTGGAATACGGTATGGAATGGATGCGCCATCATGACCGCTATAATTCCGCCGATGTCGCCCTCGCACACTAAACTCTGGCGCAGGCCGCTCCGCTGGCTCCTGCCGGCGGCGCTGCTGGCGTTCATGCCCAAGTGCCTCCTGTGCCTCGCGGCGTATGCAGGTATTGGAGCAGCGCTTGGGTTCGGTGGCCCGGAAATCTGCGGCGCAACGTCGTCGAACACGATGAGCGTTTGGGCAGCAACGTTAACGTTAAGTGGTGTCGCCCTCAGCGCGATCGGCATCATTAAATTTTGCGCACACCACAGACGCCCGAACAACACGACATCAGCAACCCCGGGGAAATAGCGTCGAAAATGCAGTGCAGTGCCAAGGTCTGTCCATCGCGCACCGTTTTCTCTTCAATGCAGGGCCTTTTCTGAGTATGAATAAGGCGTGCCCAGCATCACCGTAAACCGCCCCTCGCCTGGTCGTATATTTTCAGTCAACCGCTTTGTCGGTATCGGCCTGTTCCTGTTGGCCACAGTCACTGCCCCGGGAGCGACGACCTCGGAGCCAGAATCCGCCCCCACCACCACCCGCTGGCCGATGGAGTACATGAGCGGCGTACTCTGGGGCGTGGGCGGTGGTGCCACGCCGCTTACCTACACGCTCGCACCGCAGATCCTCACCATGCGCTGCCCGCCGATCAGGAAATGGCCCATGCTGGGCGGCACCCTGCTCTACAGCACACGCTTAAGCCTGTTGATCGAACCCATCATTACCGGTCCGGAAAAATACTTCATCGGCACCGCCGCCGCTGGCTATTTGGAGTGGTTCGCTCCATCGAAACGCTACTCGATATTTTTTGCCGGTGGTGGCGGATTCGGCTGGATGGACAGCAAGGGACACGAAATCGTCGGAGCGCAAGGTCAGGACTTCAACTTGAACTGGCTGCTTAATCTCGGCCTGCGTGCCAACACCCGCAGCGGCTGGCAGTGGACCGCCAGTGCCTATTTTCAGCACATCTCCAATCGCAACATGGACAAGATTAACCCCGGCCTCAACGCCCTCGGGCCCATGCTTGGTCTCTCGCGGAGATTTTAGCTCTTCCCCTCCTTTTTCATGCCTATACGCAGCCTCATTAAGCTTGGCGGCCTATTAGTCGCATTATCATGGTTCGGCGCACAACTCGTTTTTGCTTTCGAGACGCTGTTCCGACATCGAACATTTCACAGAGTGCAACCCGAGGATGCACAGAGCGCCACGGAGCATAAATAAAGTTCCGGCTCTGTGCCTTCTGTGCAACCTCTTGCCGCCTCTGTGACCCAATCCTTATTCGATAAATTGAAGTGGCTCGAACGGAACACTGGGACGAACTATTTAAAATCTCTTAAATTCGCGTCATTTACTTCGGCACCGACGGAAATGCCTCCGTCGCCACGGCACTCAAAGCCTCCGGCGTCCATGGCGAAGGCCGGAGAATAATCCGGTAGTGCAACTCCCATTGCGCGCCGGGCGCATAGTGCAATGGCTTCGGTGCCAAAATCGCCGCACAGGCAAAACGCATCTGGGTTGAGTTGACGATATACCAAGGTGCTTCCGCACCTGCGTTGGCCGGGGCACTAACGATCGCAACGCTGCCAAGCTGCGTCGCGCCGTCTGCAATATTAAAACCCAACGCGGCTGCGTTCGGGCGGTTCCGCTCCTGCTCGAAATGCGTAATAAACGTGTGCGTCGAAACTGCGGCAAACGAAAGCGGCGACGAGGCCAGCCGAATCGCTAACCCTCCGTAACCACCATTGAACTTCCCCTCCGGTTCGCTCGGCATCGGCGTGCGATCGAGCAAGACGCCTTCGGTGCCAGCGGTAAAATGCGCGCGCCAGTCGAGCGTGTAACTACCATCAGCCAACGGCGCGCTGACTCGAATTTCGCGCTGCTCGGTCAGCTCCACGCGACCAGTCGGATGGATATAGGAAACGGTTAGGCGAATCGTCGCGCCGCCATCCGGCGTGGTTTCGATAAGCGGCGTCGTCCAGCGCGTCGCACCTTCCGCATGGCCCGACGTGCGATCCTCTTCCCAATAGTTCACGTGGTTAATATACTTCCAGGAAAACCAAAGCCCGTAGTGCCAGGGGTGATCTTCCGGTTTGAAGTTGATCAAGCTCGTTCCGCCTCCGATCGACAGTGGGTAAAAGAACGGCTTTCCCGCCGTAGAATCGAACGAGAATTTCCAAACCACGCTGTCGCCCTTGGCCCAAGCCAGGCTCGTGTCGGTGCGTTGCCAGTCGGCTCGAACATTCGAAAACGAAAGCGCCAGCATGGCGGCGGCCATCACGGGAAATCTAAAACCACGAAAGTTGAAACGCATAAAAGAACAGGTTTTCTGTTGTATCCGAACTCCGGCGACAGACCACCTCGCCTACATCGTATGTGTCGCGGAAGCCGTTGGCGTCGCCGCCGTGGTGAAACGAATCGCAAAGTAGGTCGCGGGCGTGGAGCCGACGGTTTTCACCCCGTGATCTTCGTTGGAGGAGAAAAAGCAGACAGACCCTGGGCCAACCCGCTCAGTTTTGCCGTTGATGGTTACGTCCAGCACGCCCTCTTTCATCACCACGATTTCTTCGTCCGGATGGTGGTGCGCAGAATGGGAAGTCAGCCCCGCATTGAGCGTGGTGATATGGCCCTCGAACGTCGCACAAGTCAGCGTGGGTTTCTCAACCAAAGCCCGACGGAGGCCCACTTCCATCGGAACAGGCGGAAGCATATTCCAATCGAACACCGCCGAGCCCAACATGCCCGGCGTCACCACTTCGGAAGCACTTTTCGTCACGCTGTGCGTGGCGGCCGTGACGAGATTGAAAACAAGATAGGTCGCAGGAGCATCGCCGACGTTGCGGACGTTGTGCAGGTCGTTTGAACCGAAGAACAGCAGCGAGCCCGGCCCGACGATTTGCGTCTTGCCGTTGAGGAAAACCTCAAGCGTGCCTTCTTTGAGAATCATGAATTCTTCCTGGGCGTGGCGATGCGGCGGATGAGGAATCTTGCCTGGATTCAAGGTCGTCACGTGAGATTCGAATTTTTCCAACGTGATCGTCGGCTGGTCGAATACCTCACGCCGTTCACCCACATCCGTCGGTTTCACCTTCATGTCCTCCCATTTGAAAACGCACGAGACCAGCTTCGACGCGACCTGTACAGTCGGGGAAACGGCGTCAGCCAACGCCTGCGCTGAAAGCGACAGACCGCAGACGATCAATGAAAGTATAACCAAGGGGCGGTGCAGAGAGTTCATGTTAAGATAGAAGCGGGGACTGGTTAGGGGGAGCGTAACCACATTCTGCTTACACCGATCTTTACCATAATCCCCGAGGAAACAACCGTCCGACTCGCTTAAACCCGCCGCTTATACGTCGCATTCTGCCGCGCTAATTCTGCGCGACTTGGCTGCAAACCACGAGTCTCCCCAATCCAACGTCAGCGCCATCGTCGGCAGTTTCTCCTCCCCCCAGATGTACGGTAAAAGCGGGCGGTAAACACGCTTGCCCATGGATGAAACCTCAGTGAGCCACTCGAGGTGACACCGCGAGCTCGTACTTAAAACCCAAGAACAACCGAAGCTGTGGACCGCCTGCATCGTGTTGGCGCAGGCTCCCGCCAATCGCACCGTGAATCCTGAAGTTGGGCGTCAGCTTTTGTTTGAAGCCAAAGCTATAAGCCAGCCGGTTGTACGCACCCGGTTTTTCACGTGTCTGCCAGTAGATCTCCGAGACCAGGATGGTTTTCCGTCCAACCTTGTATTCTTCGGCAACCGCCGTGAGCCACGGATTATCACGAGCCATTTCTATACCGCTAATGACTGGTTCGTTTATGATCGCGTAGCCGAGATTGGCCATGACGGTCAGTCGACCCCAGCTCTTTTGCGCGCGTATCCGCGCGGACCATACCGCAGCACCACGGCCAAAGCCCTGCACGGAGTCTGCGGAAGGGATCTCGTATTTTAGCGATCCGGCGAAACCAGGCGTGGTCGTCGTCTCGGCCAAAAACTGGTACTTTGTCCCGATCGTCACATCGCCCCACCCGCGTACGCCACCCTCGGAAATATGGGAGAATTCCACGGAGCCTTCGAGTCGCTCATTCAAGCCGTAAGCCAGCTCTATCTCAGTCTCCCGCCCCTGAGATCCATCAGGATTCTCTTGATACCGCTGGCCAGCGTAGATCTCCAAAGTGCCCTGCGTAGCCGTAGGCACATCTCCAGTCGTTAGCGGAGGCCCGGCATGGCACAGCGCATGACCCAAGGCCAACGTTAGAAAAAAGAATACGAGTGGAAATCTTGTATGAAATTTCAAGGTAACCGCCAATCGCCACTTACTTTGGGGAGTTACCTATCGTTATCGTCAACTTCGTCGGCAACATAACCGAGAATCGTATTAGCTTCTGCTGTACATACGCAGATTCCTCTACAAGTCGTCCATGCGCCGTTCTTTTTACCCGTTTCTCACACAAGCGATCCTGCTTCGACTACCGTCCAACATATGTCAGGCGCATACCTTCCGGCCTTAGCTAAAGGTTCGGCTTAAGCCTGAACATCAGTCGAGCGGCGCTTCTTGTTTTCGGTTATGCCAGGAATGGGCAAGGGCGGAGTCTCGATGCCTGGAACTTTTCGCTTCCGGTACACGTCGTAGTCGGGAACGAGGCGTTCGTATTCCTTATCCATGAGCGGCGAGGAAATCACGAAGTCAGCCGTCGCACGGTCGCACGCCATCGGAATGTTCCAGACCACGGCCATGCGCAGGAGCGCCTTGATGTCGGGATCATGCGGCTGCTGTTCGAGCGGGTCCCAGAAAAAGATAAGGAAATCGATTTCGCCGTCGACGATACGCGCCCCGATCTGCTGATCGCCACCCAGCGGCCCACTCTGTAGTTTGATGATGGGAAAACGGAGCTCTTTTTCGAGCAAGGTGCCAGTCGTGCCGGTAGCAAAAATTTTGTGGTGCGCGAGCAGGTCGCGGTTGAATTTGGCCCATTCTACAAGGTTGCGCTTCATATTGTCGTGGGCCACGAGGGCGATTTTCTTGTTCAGGCCCATCGCGATTTTTTTGGTAGTCATCACCGTGAGCTTGAGGAATCAAAACGCGTTCTCAACTCAAACCAATCTCGTCGGACTAAGAAAACGCGTAGGTAAAAGGCACTAAATGATCGTCTGGCCCGAACCTAATCGGTATCAGACTTCCTCCCGCTTTCCGCCGTGCACTCATCGGCCCAAGCTGCTCCACTCGTCGTCATGCAAGCAGCCATCCTTCGTTCGAACACGGCAGCCGAGTTTTTCACGCCGGAGCTTTGCTTCATTAACGAACTTTCGAATAGCGCTAATGATCCAGCCATCTCCATCGCTCGTGCTCGCGTCGCTGCGGGCGTCACCACGCGCTGGCACCGGTTAAAGGACACCACCGAGCGTTATGTCATCCTCGAAGGCCGTGGGCGCGTGGAGATCGGTGACCTGCCGCCTCAGGAAGTCGGCCCGGGCGATATCGTGCTCATTCCCCCACTCTGTCGTCAGCGAATCGCCAATCTCGGCGACCACGATCTCGTCTTCCTCGCCCTCTGCACTCCACGCTTCCGGCCCGAGATCTACGAAGATATCGATATCACGGCCAGATAACACACCGCATACAACTCCACCATAGCAGTATGAAGTCATTTTTTGTCTCTTCCCTGTTGATCGTCACCGCGATTCAATTGATTGCACTCACCCCGTTGCGTGCGGACGACACGTCAGTGGATAAAGCCGTCCCGAAAATTCAAGTCCATGTCTGCATCGTTTCTGGCGAGCCACTCCAACCCGGCGACATCGTCACCTATGTTTATAAAGTAGACGGCCAGCCCGACCGCACGATCCGACTCTGCTGCCGCAAATGCTTGGCCCGTTTCAAAGCCGATCCTGAACGTTACCTCAAGAAACTGGATCGACTTGAGACTGGAAATATAACAACCGGCAATAACAAAACAGATTCATAACCATTCGCCTGATATAACAGTGGCCGACTCCATTTAGCCTCATCGTTCTCCTGCAGCACTCCGGCAAAAAATGCTTCGACTGAGACAAAAATTGCGGCGGAAACCGCATCGCTTGTGCTCATCTGGCCAATAAGCTTCGCTTTCGAAAAGTTCGCCCGCTAACCCCGCAAGAAAGCACGGCATGAAAAATATCCCCGTTCTAAACGTGTGTGAGACCAGTCTCGCCGCAGCCTACGAAAAAGCCCTCGTTTCTCTCCATGAAAACGGAGTCCGGTTTCGGACCCAGTACGACAAACCCGGTGATCCACTCAGTCTCGATTGCACGTTGAATCTCACCGTGCTCGATCCGCTCTCGGAGCCGATGATCCATAAAGCGTTTCCCGGTGGCATCGAAGATTTGCGCGAGTATGTGATGGAACTCAGTGGCGCGAAAGACCACTGGGTGAAAAACTTGAACGATCCAGCCGACACGCGCTGGGAGTATACTTACCACGGGCGCCTCGCCAACTACGGCAGTTGGCAAGAAAAGAAAGACGGTAAGCAGGTGCGCGCAGGCGGATTCAGCATCGATCAAGTAGAGGGCGTGATCGCGAAATTGGTTAAGCAACCTTTCACGCGTCAGGCGCAGATGATCACGTGGATGCCGAACATCGATCTAGACTGTTACGACCCACCCTGCTTGCAATCGCTCTGGTATCGCTTGATGGAAGACGAGACCGACGGCATTTCCTGGCTCAACTGCAACATCCGTTTCCGCAGCAACGATGCTTGGGGTGCGAGCTTCATGAACATGTTTGGATTTATCATGTTCAGTCGCGACGTCATCGCCGCCGAGATTTCCCGCCGCACCGGCAAGACGATCAAGCTCGGTCGCCTCAACTGGCAGGCCGACTCGTATCACATCTACGGCAAAGATATCGCCGATGCGAAAAAGCGCCTCTTCGACCGCCTGGGCCAGGGCACGCTGGCTGATCGCAGCTACGAATTCACCGACCCGACGATCCAGGAAATGTACACCGAAGCCGAAGCCGCGGCCCGGGGGAAAATCGCCGACTACGACCGAAACCACTGACAAGAGCTATAAACCGCGCCCGTCATTCGAGACAACGGCTATCTCTAAAAAGCATAGCCGTTTCACCGGGTTGCTTTAGTCGCCCTAGGAACTCACGCCGCCAATCCGCCGATGATTTGGCTAACAAATCCGGCACCGCCAAGAGAGAGCATCAATCCAAGGAAAACGGATATGCCCTTGAACGCTTCAGAGTGCGCGCCCGGGGGATAAGGAAAAGCTACGATCAATGCCACAACCCACACACCGATGTCCATGAGACACCGGGTGGCGCGCGCGACTTCGGCATCGAGTCAGACGCCTTCGCTGATTTTAGGACCCTCGTGCTTTTCAAAATTCACGGTGCGATTTTGCCGATGTCGGCCATTAGTAGGTATTCATGAATGACGATTCAGCACTGCTCAAACGATACGTCGAAACCCACGATGAAGGGGCCTTCGCCGAGCTCGTTCAGCGCTATCTCAACCTTGTCTATTTTTCCGCACTCCGTCAGGTCGCGCAGGATACCCAGCACGCCGAGGATGTCACCCAGGCCGTTTTCACGGAACTCGCACGCAAAGCATCCAGCCTTGCCGCCCACCCGGCACTCGCTGGCTGGCTGCACACCACCACGCGTTTTCTCGCCAGCGAAACGATGCGCGCCGAACGCCGTCGCCAGGCTCGCGAACAAGAGGCCGATATCATGGATACACTCTCCAACGATCCAGCTGCCAGCGCCAACTGGGAGCACCTCCGCCCGATCATCGACGATTCCCTCGACGAACTCAGCGGCGATGATCGCGAGGCTGTGCTGCTGCGCTTCTTCGCCAATCTGCCTCACGCGCAAATCGGTCAGCGCCTCCACCTCTCGGAAAACACCGCACGCATGCGCGTTGACCGTGCGTTGGAAAAGCTGCGCACCTCACTCGCCAAGCGCGGAGTCACCTCCACCGCTGCCGCTCTCGCCACAGTCCTGGCCAACCAGGCACTGGCCTCGGCTCCGGCGGGACTCGCCGCGCTCACGACCAACGTGGCCCTCGCCAACGCCTCCGCCACCATCACCATAACAACTGCCACCGCCAAAATTATTTCGCTCATGAGCACCACAAAACTTGTCATCAGTACCGCCGCCGTCGTCACCGTTGCTGCCTCCGCCATCACCTGGCACCAGTGGCAATCGGGCACCGAGCTACGCAACGAAGTCGCCGCACTGCGCCAGCAGACCGTCCAACTCCAGGTCGAGAATCGAAAACTGGTGGAGCAGCAAAAGACCGACGCCGATGCCGTTCTCTCAGCCCAGCGGGCACTTCAGGCAGCAAATGCAACGTCCGTCGCAACAGGTACTCCCTCGCCCGCGGCCTCCGCGACCGATCCTTCAGGCACCGCCAGAAACGCAGCCGGGTCGCCTGCTATCGAACCAACGACCACCGAGAAAGTGTCGATCGACCTTGCCGCGAAAAAACGCGGCCGGGACACCCCCGTTTCCACCGCGCGCACGCTGCTATGGTACCTCCAAGGCGGCGATGTGAAGCACGCCGCAGAATTACTCTCATTCGAACCAGCCGAAAAAGACAAATTGAAGGACTTCATCGATACGCTCCCAGCCGACGTTCAGGAGAAATACAACACGCCCGCCAAACTCATGGCCTTCGCGATGTCCGGCAGCCCCCGCCCTCTCTCCAATGTTCAATTACTCTCCGAATCCCAGCCTGATGCCTACACCGCGATCCAGCATGTTCGGCTCGAATACAAAAACGGCGAAGTGCTCGAAGAAGACCTTAAATTTCATCGCGACGTCGACGGATGGAAGCAAGTCGTCTCCACCGCCAGCGTCGACCGACTCATCACCTACCTGAAGCAGAAACAATAAATCAAAACGCCCCACGACCGACCTTCACGGTCGCTGCAACCCTGCTCTGATGGGCAACTGGGCAACCTTATGATCGCTAGCTCACCTTTAGCCGTGGCTTCAAAAACTCCTGATACCGCAGCAAGTAAAAGTCCAAGGCTATGTCCGGCTCAAACAACAACGGTTGCCGTACGAGAAAAGCTGATACGTATTCTTGCTCGACTTCCGGACAGTTGAAACGGCGTGCCGCCTCTGCTTTCGCCAGCGTGCGGATATCTTGAAGCCATGGAAAATCGCGGTCAATCAACGTCACTAAATCTAAAAGCTGCTCCGCTGCTTGCATTGTCAGAGCAGATCGCGCTTTCAGGACCGCAATCCTCATCCGCCCATAGCCGGTGGGGAAATTTCCAGCAGGCGTCTCTGCCAAACGTTTTTCAAGGGGAATCAATAGCGAATCAGGCTGATCGTCTCGATGAGCAGCAAGCTCCTCCTTGAGGTACTCAAAATCATAATCGGAAAAATTCTGTGCTGCGTACTCCGTGGCCTCTTCAACCTCCCTATAATCTCCGCTAAGTACACTCAACGCCATGAGATACGACCACCATCTTCCAAAGAACGGTAGCCCTCTTACATAGAGGAAATGGTCGTCTAATATTTTCAGTTTCTTGTAGGCATCGAAAAACGGCCGCAGGAATCCCCGCCCCTCGTCGTAACGATTCCATAGGTAGGCATAACGTGTCTGCGCTAACACGAATTCACGAGATGATCGCGGGAAACTTGATTTCTTGAAAAGTCGGAACCCACTTTCGATATCACCTGCACGAATGTATTGCTGCCCCAGCGAGAATGCTAGATTTGCTGAGTCCTGGAACCGCTCGTACCCCTCTTTAAAACGGCTCAGAGCCTCGTCGTCGCGACCAGCGTTGAACGAAACGATCCCATGCAGATGCCACCATGATTCACGTTCGGCTCTGGTTAATGAGGGGTTATCGATCCGTTTTAGTTCTGTCTCAAGATCAGCAATCTTCCCTTCACGCTGAAGTCGGTTTGCCAACTCATCGACACGGTTCTTTTCGGGCGTAGATGGCGCAGGTATTAAAGCTGGTGCAGAATTGCTGCTGCGTTTACGAAAGAAACTCCACATGGCTGTTAGAACTAAGCAGTGTTTCGGCACGGGCAATGATTTTATCGGCTCGTGAGTAAACAGCACCAAGCTAGCTCAGGAAAGTTTCGGCATCATAGTCGGAATATGGCAAAGCCTGCCGCATGATTGCGTCTATTAAAATCGGGCGGTTCTTCGAACGGGCCGCAGCTGTAGTGAAATCCAAGTATAGTTTACCTCGAAGTGACGCTGGTATTTTACAAGCACCCTTCACGATAGGGATTATCTTAACGCGCCGTTTTGCCAGTTTCTGAGCCTTCGCCATCGACAATTCCTTTTTAACCCAGGCTGATGAGACAGAATTCTTGGAAAGCACAACAACAGTAAGTTTGTCTGGCCTACTGCCTCTTTAAGGCGTGTCAGCAATGTGTCTCCGGCAAAAAGGTCGGCTTCATCGAGCCATACTTTGATTCCGTGACTCCGCAAATATTGCGCGAGTTGCCTGACAAACCTCTTATCACCACTGCTGTGGCTCAAGAACACAGAAACGCCAGATCGGATCGCCTCTCGTGCAGCAGAAAGTGCAGCAATCAAATCATCGAGCGCATCGGCTTCACCATTTGATAGTCCTTGGATGATTTTAGCCGTTACCCATTTCCTATCCGCAGCACTAATCATTGAAAACCGCTCTAATCCGTAGGTGAACGCTTCTAGTGAATCGGGCATAAAGGTAACGTATTATCGTAACTCTGTTTTGAATATAAAATGTGGTTAATGCGGTCAATCCTCTCTGCAGCCTGCCATGGGCCGACCCCAACGACTTCACGCCTTGACTGACGTATCACCCAGCGCTCTAACCGACCCTTTGGGCCACACCACCAATCCCAACCTTATTCGTCCGGCGCGGTTTCACCCCAGGTCGCTTGGGCGCCAAGATCAGGCACTTGGTTCGAATTTGACGACACACGTGCTTGCGACAGGCTCGGCGCATGCCAAGCGCCATTGCCATTTGTGGAAGCCCGCGTCGTTTCGGAAATACCGAAACACTCCTTACCCGGACGTTGGATCGGCTCAAGGCCCAGGGGATTCCCGGTGAGCTGATCACGCTCAGCGGCAAAACCATTCGCGGCTGTACCGCGTGCAATGGCTGCCGTGAGTCCAAGGACTCGTCCTGCCCGGCAATTCAAGAAGACGATTTCGCCCCGATTATGCAGGCGATGCTGCGCGCCGATATCATCATCGTCGGTTCGCCGGTGTACTTTGGTTCGGCTTCTCCGGAGATGATGGCGCTGCTGGACCGCGCCGGTTATGTCGCGGGTGCCAACGGAAAACTTTTCTCGCGCAAGCTCGGCGGCCCCATCGCCGTCGCCCGCCGGGCTGGACATAATTTCACCTATGCCCAACTACTGCTTTGGTACATGATCAACGACATGGTAGTGCCAGGCTCGACCTACTGGAACGTAGCGCTCGCACGCGAACCGGGCGCGGTCATGCAGGACGAAGAAGCCTTGGAAACGATTGACCGCTTCGCCGATAACCTCGCCTGGCTCGCCCAGAAGCTAGGCTGACGTCCGAAGAGCGTAGTAACCTGGCCCTTTTTATCGTCTTTAATCGTCCTGGCCCTTTTTAATCGTTCCAGCTGTCATGAAACAAATCTCCTTCGCCTTGTTTGTACTCGCCGCAATCGCTACGGCATCTCATGGCTTCGCCGCAACGGGAAATCACGTCTACTTACAGGCGTCATCCCTCATTGCGATTCCCGGCAACGATTTAGAAGCCCACTCCGGCGTGGCCCTTGCCCTGG
>Ga0302321_100001283_pt1 | contig 21434 bp, 18 predicted proteins | sample Fen_T0_1_FD_202505 | JGI IMG/M metagenome (GOLD analysis project Ga0302321, IMG submission 202505) | Peat permafrost microbial communities from Stordalen Mire near Abisko, Sweden - Fen_T0_1 | ecosystem: Environmental > Terrestrial > Soil > Wetlands > Permafrost | place: Sweden: Abisko...
TGTCGGTGAACAGGAGTGTGGTGCCGCCGGGCGACGCTTGCACGCTGAAGCCGTCCTTGCCTGCCATTACGGGACCCTTACTGTACCGCCGCGGGATGGCCGTTGCCAATCAGGAATGTCCACACGCGTTCGCGGGAATATTCGCCCGCCCCGGCGCATGGTCAAAGCGCGTCAACTTCCGCTGATCGGTGCCTGGCTTGCCGTCGTGCGGTTCGCGAAGCGGGGCCACAAGATCGGCTAACATAGTGTTATTCCGGCAGCGGTCGGACAGCATCAATCAGGCACGCCGTGTTTGCCGCGCTCCATCGGGGCAAGCAACCGATTTGCGATTGCCACGCCGTCAGACGTGGTTTCATTTTCCGGCGATCCGAACGCATGCGCATCCTCGACATTCGCCAGCGGCTGCGCGCCGCTGGTGCCAAGCCCGGCCACGAGGAGGCGGTACTCCGCGCCTGGACGCACGCGCAGCCGCTCGATCGCGGATCGCGCGCACCCGAGGCTTTCCTGCCGCTGTCCTTGCGTTCTGCGCTTCCACGAATCGCCGATGAACTCGCCACCATCGCTCGCGTCGGCACCGAACACACGGGCAGCGACGGCTCGGCACGGCTACTGGTCGAGCTGGCCGACGGCAAGACTATTGAGAGCGTGCTTCTGCCCCCGCACGGCCTGTGCGTATCGACACAAGTCGGCTGCGCGGTGGGCTGCGTTTTCTGCATGACGGGCCGGGACGGCCTGCAGCGGCACTTGAGCAGTGCCGAGATCGTCGCGCAGGTGGTCCTCGCGCGCGCGCTGCGGGACGTGCGCAAGGTCGTGTTCATGGGGATGGGCGAGCCTGCGCACAACCTTGACGCCGTGATGGACGCCATCGATCTTCTCGGCACGATGGGCGCAATCGGCCACAAGAACCTGGTCTTTTCGACGGTTGGCGACCGCCGCATCTTCGAGCGGCTGCCACAGGGAACCGTCAAGCCCGCGCTGGCATTGTCGCTGCATTCGACGTTTGCGACGAAGCGTGCGGAATTGCTGCCGCGCGCAGCGCGCATCGATCCCGTGGAGCTGGTCGAGCTGGGCGAATCCTATGCGCGTGCGACCGGCTACCCGATCCAGTACCAGTGGACGCTACTCGATGGTGTCAACGATGGTGACGACGAACTGGACCGCATCGTTGCGATGCTCGCGGGCAAGTATGCGGTGATGAACCTGATCCCGTACAACACGGTCGACGGATTCGCGTTCAGGCGGCCGCCACGCGAACGCGCGGAGACGATGACGCGATTCCTGTGCGGACGCGGCGTGCTGGCCAAGCTGCGGCAATCGGCCGGCCAGGATGTCGACGGCGGCTGCGGGCAGTTGCGGGCGCGGGTCCTGGCCTAGCCGCCACGACACTTGGCGTCGATCGCCTTGACCTGCTTGGCGGTGGCGTAGGTGTCCTTGGGCGCGGACGACAGGGGCGCAATCGCTGCACGCATGCACTGCGCGACGTGATCGCCCGGGTTGATGGCCAACGCACTGTCGAATGCCTTTCCCGCCTGAGGTAGCTGGCTCAGCTGGGCGTTCAGGATGCCGATCCGCGTGAAACTCTCGGCGTCGCGATCATCGCGCGCGACGGCCTGTTCGAAAGCCTTAAGCGCCGCGACCGGGTCGCCCGCATCGGCGTAGGCCACCCCAAGCTTGCGCCATTGCTGCGCGTCGTCGGGCATCAGCTCCTGGGCCTTCTTCGCCGCCGCGAGCGCATCATCGTATTGCTTGAGCGCCGCGTAGCCGGCGCGCAGCTGGTCCCAGGCCTCCGCGTTTCCGGGCTCCTTGCGTGTCCATTCCACGAGATATAACACCAACACGTTTGCGTTTCCGGCATCGCGAAGTTCCTGGATCTTCTTCAACAGGTCGGCGCTCGCGCCGGCGGTCTTCGCTTTGGCCGCGGGAGCGGGTTCCTTGGCCGCCGCAGCGACGGCCGGGGCGCGGGCCACGGTTGGCTCAGTCGCGGACACCGCCCGAACGGGCACCGGTGACTTGGCAAACATCAGCGAATAGGCGAACCAACCGGCAACCACTACCGCGACCAGAATTGCGCCGGCAATGATCGCGGTGCGGTGCTGAGCCAACCTGCCGCCCTGCCCCATGCGGAGAACGGCGTCGGCGGCGTCGAAGTCCTCGAGGTTCTCTGCTGCGTCGAGTTCCTTCTTGACCCGTTGCGCCGCCACGTTCCGTTCGGACCGGCGCTCGCGGTCGAGAAGCTTGAGCGCGAGTGCGCGGGCCTGCAAATAGGCGGCGACCGCCGCCTTCTTGTCGCCATTTGCCTGGGCGAACGCGCGATCCCAGAGCGGCTGGTCCAGGTGTCCTTCCGCGTACTGGTGCAAAGCCTCCACCATGAACCGGTCGGGCTTTTCCGAGGGTAAGGTCGGGACAATGCGCTGCGTGCCCAACGGAACGATGTCGATTTCGGCCGACGCCGTGGAAAGCGCCGCGGCGCCAGCGGGTCCCGCCGGGACGAGCTCGATCGTCGGCGGTCCTTTGTCCTCGGTCGCGCCCGGCTTGGGGTCCATTGGCATCAGTTCGAATGTCAGCTTGGTCGAATTCATGACCTGCCAGATGCAATTTTGATACCACTTGCATCGTACTGGCTAGGTCGTGGGCTACATTCTGACATGACGCGGGACCCGGAAATGTCGGCTGAAGTACACTCGGCGGTGATCGCTGCCGCATTCCAATGAGCCAGGCGCCCCCCCACATCACGCGGATTGCCCTGCCGCTGCCGCTGTACCGCGGCGCGCGGCGGCTGCGCATCGCACTGGTAGGGTTGCCCAACAGCGGCAAGAGCACGATTTTCGCAGCGGTGGCCAGCACGTCGGTTCAGACCGGCGCGCTCGCCGGATCGGGCCGCGCCTACGACGAGTGCGCCGTGCAGATCGGGCTGGACGAGGCGCGCGTGATCGACCTGCCGAGCATCCTGTCTCCGCATCACTTGGCGTCGGACGACCGTGCGGCGCTCAAATATTTGCTGTGGGGCGACGAGCGTCCACCGGTCTCGCTGCACGAACCGGACGGTCCTCCTGCGCCTTTCGCGCCGCCGGACGTCATCGTGCAGGTGGTCGACGCAACCGCACTCGAGCATCATCTCGAACTGACGCTGAAGCTCGCCAAGTTCGGTCGCCCGCTGGTGATCGCGCTCAACAAGATGGACGAGGCCAGCGAGCGCGGCATCTACGTCAACGCGAAGGAATTGAGCGCGCAATTGTCCGTCCCCGTCGTACCTATGGCGGCGCGCGTCGGGCAAGGCATCGCCGATCTGTTTCGCGCGGCCGTGCAGGCCGTGCGCGAAGGCGTGTGTCCCGTCGCGCAGCCGCCGAACAAGCACATCGTCGACGCGCTGGCCCCACTTTCCGCGTTGCTGAGCGCACCCGAGATAACGCGGGCCTTCCGTGTGCCGACGCAACTGCTCGCCACCCAGGTCGCCGAGGGCGATCCGTATTTTCTCGACGAGATGCGCGAGCACTTCCCTACCTATCTGCCGGAGGTGGAACGGCTGCTCGAGATTGCGGGGAAATCGCTGCCCCGCCCGCTGACGGACGAACTGCACGCCGATCGCCACCACCGCGCGGCGACGCTGTTCGAAGCGGCGACGCGACTCGGCGCGCCCAACGAGGGCCGCGGCTGGCGCTACTGGCTGGACCAGCTGTTCCTGAGTTCGCGCTGGGGCTTCGTCGGGAGCGTGGCCGTCTTTGCCACCGTGCTCTTCGTGGTCTTCTACGTCAGCGGATGGATCGACAGCGAGACGTCCGCGCGGCTGGTGACACTCGCATCCGGATGGGAACCCACGTCCACCGCGGGCGTGGTCGGGCGCGCGGTCGTCGATGGATTGATCGGTTTGGTCGGCATCGTCGTGCCCTACATGATTCCGCTGGTGCTGCTGCTGGTGGCGCTGGAGGAAGCCGGCGTCATGGCGCGCATCGCCTTCGCCGTGGATCGCGCGTTCCACAAGGTCGGCCTGCACGGCGGCGTGGCGGTGCCGTTCCTTCTCGGGTTGGGCTGCAACGTTCCTGCGATATCGGCCATCGGCAATACGACACAGGGCCGCGAGCGCGTGATGGCATCGCTGCTGGTGACATTCGTGCCGTGCTCGGCGCGCTCCGCGATCATCCTGGCGCTCGCCGGCAAGTACCTGGGGGGGCTGGGCGTGGTCGCCATCTTCCTGCTGACGATGGTGGTGATCGCGGTGCTGGGTCAGGTGCTGAGGCGCCGCTACCCGCGTGGCGGGCCAGGTCAGGTGCAGGAGATCCCGCCTTACCGTCTGCCGCGCTGGCGCCCGATGATCAAGGAGACATGGGAGCGTACCAGCGACATCCTGACCATCGTCACGCCGCTGCTCGTCGGCGGCAGCGTCGTGCTGGCGCTGCTCGCGCACATCGGCGCAGACCGTTACATCAACACGCTGCTATCGCCGATCACCACATGGTGGCTGGGGCTGCCGCTGGTGTTGGGCGTGCCCATCCTGTTCGGCGTGCTGCGCAAGGAGTTGTCGCTGCTGATGGTCTATCAGGCGCTGGGCAGCTTCGACGTCGGACAGTACCTCGATTCGGTGCAGCTGATGACGTTTCTGCTGTTCCTGACGTTCTACGTGCCGTGCATCTCGACATTCGCGGTGATGATGAAGACGATCGGCCGGCGCGAGGCCCTGTTCTCGGTGCTGCTGTCAGTCGGCGTCGCGCTGCTGGTCAGCGGCCTGGCCCGGTTCGGCCTCGAAGGCGCGCGCTGGCTGCTAGCCTGACGCGCGGCCGTCGGCGTGCAGCACGACGACGTCGTGCAGAACGCGATTGACCGGCGTCGGAACGCCGGCGGCGAGACCGCGCCGTACGACGTCACCGCTCAGCCACGCCACTTCGAGTCGGCTGCCGCGATCAAGGTCCTGATGCATCGATGAGGTCATTGCGACCGGCAGCGTGTCCATGAACGCGAGACGGTTCAGGGCGAAGTCATCGGGCAGCGGCACGCCCTCGGCGCGACCGACGGCCACCACTTCGCGCATCGTGTCGAGAAGCAACGCACGCGTTTGCGGATGGGCACGGATGGGGCCGATCGTCAGGCGTGTCGCCGTCGTGGTCCCCGACAACCCGACCAGCAGCACGAATTTCTCCCAGATCGCCCGGCGGATGTCCGCGCTGATCTCGGCGTTGATGCCCGCGCCCTGGCATGCCGCCAGGAAGTTCGTCGTCCGCACGGACGCCGCGCCGTCGTATTCGCCGAACACCAGACGCTGCATCACGCCGGTGTGGCGGATCACGCCCGGTTCGGCAATCGTCGCGGCGATGTAACAGGTACCGCCGATGACGGCGCGCTCACCCAGCACGTCCCTCAGCACCTCGTCCTTGCGCACGCCGTTCTGGAACGACACGACGCCGGTGTCGCTGCCGATCATCGGCAAGATCTGTCGCGCGGCATCTTCCGTGTCCCACAGCTTGACGCCAAAGAGCACCAGGTCCACCTGGCCCACGTCGCGCGGATCGTCCGTGGCGTTGACGTGCTCGACGTGCATGTCGCCGCCCGCACTCAGGACGCGGAGTCCGCGCTGCCGCAGCGCCGCCAGGTGCGCGCCGCGAGCGATGAACGTCACTTGGGAACCGGAAAGCGCAAGGCGGGCGCCGAAATAGCCGCCGACGCCACCTGTGCCCATCACAGCGATGCGCATTGCCATGGCTCTCGCGCCCGCTACTGCTACACGCGCGGCTCGCCCTTCCCGTTCACGGTGATCGTCGCGCCGGGCGCAAAGCCGAGTTGCGCACGGTGCTGGAGGCCGCGGAACACGTAGGTCACGTCCCAGTATTGCGGTTGAGCGGATCCGGGTACGGTAGTGCAGCGCTGGACGTTCTGCGTGTACGTCTGGCCGCCACTTTTGTTGACGTTGGCGCCGATGGCCGCGCCGCCGACCGCGCCCACTGCGGTGGCGACGTCATTGCCGCGGCCGCTGCCGATCTGATGTCCGAGCACGCCACCCAGGACGCCGCCGATGATCGCACCCGGGATGTTGGGGCTGCTGCCGGTGGCGACCTGCTGCTGCTCCACCCAGCACCTCTGCTCCGGCGTTCCCATGACCGCGCGCACGGCGATCACGTCGGCCGTGAACAGCGTTTCACCGTGTTGCGTGTAATACGGATACGGCGCCGGAACCGGCGGCGGCGGCGCGTAGGCCTGCGCCGGCTTGCCATCGACGCGGCGGAACGACGAGATGCGATTGTTCATACCCATCGCCGCCAACGATGGGTATTGCCCCGGCCGTACGATCGTGCACTGGCCCTGGTAGTTCTGGTGCTCGCAGATTTGCCACTGCCCGTGCTGGACGACGAGCGACGACGCGCGATCGTTGAATCCGTAGCGGGTCAAGTCGCTGATCGGACGATCGGAGGTGAACACCTGGCCGCGAAGTCCTTCGTATTCGTAGAGCGTCACCTGCGCGCAGGATTGCCCCGCGAACACCCCAGCAGCGAATCCCGCCGCACAAATAAAGACTTTATTCATCACAACTCCGAAAGGCGCGCCCACGCCGGGCCATGGGTTAGTGTAACGCCTTCCGAATTCGTTCCGTTTACTTAGGATGCGTGCGACCCGCCGTAGGAAACCGCCTACGCCGGCGGCTTGGTATTGGGAAGGTCGCGCAATTCGCGACGCAGCACTTTGCCGATCGGCGTCTTGGGCAGTGCATCGCGGAACTCGATGTGCCGCGGCATCTTGTAGCCGGTGAGCTGGGTCTTGCAATGCGCGATTACGGTGTCCTTGCTCAGCCCCGGATCCTTGCGCACGATCACCACCTTTACCGCCTCGCCCGACTTTTCGTCGGGTACGCCGACGACGCCGCATTCGAGCACGCCCGGATGCGACGCCACGACGCTTTCGATTTCATTGGGATACACGTTGAAACCGGACACCAGGATCATGTCCTTCTTGCGGTCGGTGATTGTGAAGTACCCTTTGCCGTCGATGTGCCCGACGTCGCCCGTCTTGAGCCAGCCGTCCTGCATGACCTTCGACGTCTCCGACGGGCTGTTCCAGTAGCCCTTCATCACCTGCGGGCCGCGGATGCAGATCTCGCCGGTGAAATTCTCGATGTCTCCCGCGCCAACCCATGGCGGCAGGTCGTTGAACTTCGCGTCGCGGATCGACATGTCGGTGGAAGGCATCGGCATGCCGATGGAACCGTTCCAGGGCGAGTTCAGCGGGACGCACGAGGCTCCCGGCGAGGATTCCGTCAGGCCGTAGGCCTCGGTGATGTAGTGGCCCGTCACCTGCTGCCAGCGCTCGGCCACCGGCTTTTGCACCGCGGTGCCGCCGCCGACCACCACCTTGACCGCGGAAAAGTCGAGCTTGTCGAACCCGGGCGTGTTGAGCAGGCCGTTGAACAGCGTATTGACGCCCGTCAGCACGCTCCACTTCCAGTGCGAGAGTTCCTTGACGAACCCCGGCATGTCGCGCGGGTTGGTGATCAGCACGATCAGGCTGCCCCACTTCATGAACGACAGCGTCGAGGTCAGGCAGAAGATGTGGTACATCGGCAACGGCGCGATCGCGATCTCGGTGCCTTCCTTGAAGCTGCCGGAAATCCACGCGCCAGTCTGCTCCAGGTTGGCGAGGATGTTGCGGTGTGTCAGCATCGCGCCCTTCGAAACGCCCGTGGTGCCGCCCGTGTACTGGAGAAACGCGATGTCCTCGCGCGTCACGTCCACGGGCTTGAACGTCGCCGCCTTCCCCCGTGCCAGCGCGGTCCGGAACGGAATGGCGCCGTCGATGCTCCATGCCGGCACCATCTTCTTCACCTTCTTGATGACCAGGTTGACCATGAAGCGCTTCGGCGCTGGCAGCATGTCGCCTACCTGGCTCGTGATCACGTGCCTGACCGGCGTTTCCTTCCGCACCTGCTGGAACGTGCTGGCGAAATTCTCGAGGATGACGATGGCCTTGGCGCCCGAGTCCTTCAGCTGGTGCGCGAGTTCACGCGGCGTGTAGAGTGGGTTGACGTTTACAACGGTCATGCCGGCGCGCAGGGTGCCGAACAGCGCCACCGGATACTGGAGCAGGTTGGGTGACATGATGGCGACCCGATCGCCCTTCGCCATGTCCGGCAGGCTCTGCAGGAACGCGGCGAAATCGCGCGTCAGCCGTTCTAGCTCCGCGTAGCTGATGGTGAGGCCGAGATTGTGATAGGACGGCTTGGCCGCAAACTTGGCGCAGGTCTTCTCGACAAGGTCGGCGATCGACTGGAACTGGTCGGGGTCGATTTCTCCCGGAATGCCTGCGGGGTAGTTCTTGAGCCAGATCTTGTCGGTCACGGTCCCCTCCTCGTGGTGTCTTTGCACCTGCTGCACAGTGTAAGTCCGAATGGATGCGGCGTCAGCTTCCAGGAAGAAGCGGTATCGGCACGGCGGGCGCCGCGTCGAGCGCGGCCACGGGCCGCACGTCGACGATACCCCAGAGAATCGACCGGTCGCATGCCGCCGCATCGTACGGCGTTGCGTGCGTCGGCTCGGCAAAGCTGCGCAGCACCATGGTGGCACTCGGCGCAGCAGCGCGGCGCACGGCGGCAAACAGTCGCTGCCGGTAAGGCGCGGCGGCGCCGTCGAGGATGTTCGACAACGTGAACGCGTCGAACGACGCCGGCGCGCAATGCTCGAGGAAGTCTGCGGCGTCGCCGCCGACCAGCGCGATGCGCGTGCGCTCGAACGGCAGCTGCGGCGGCGGCTCGCCCAGCAGCAGCGCGCGCGCGTAGTGGTTGCCGCGATTGGAAAATGTTGCGAAGCAATGGGCCAGGCGCCCCCGCATCACCCGGCCAAAGTGCGATGGCAGGATGGCGAGGAACGGCGACCCGTAGACGGCCTTGAGCCCCGATACCGAAAGCAGCGCGTCGGTCGCGATGCGGAAGCCGACCGTGTCGAGGTGCGCGCGCCAGTACTCGCGCTGCGCGTTCACATCGTCGAGCGCGAGAAAGCGTTCGACCACCGAACGGCGCCAGCCGAACAGCGCCATCGCGCGACGCCCCAGGCCCATGATGCCCTCGGCGGCGCCGGTGATCGCAGGCGCACCGGCGATCCGCTCCTCCGCGTACTCGAGCTGCAGCGGGTTGATGTCGATCGCTGTCACGTCATGCGCGAGCGACAGCGCCATCGCCGTATCGCCGGCGGACGCGATGCAGAAGACGCGGGCGCCGGGCGCGAAGGCGGCGCGCTCGATGCCGACGTCCTCGTACATTTGCCCGAACAACACCTTGCGCGGTCCGCGTCGCGTGTCGAAGCGTCCGGCTTCCCATGGCGTGGCCGCGCTCATGCGGCGGCACCCTGCGCGGCCGCGCTCGCGGCCACCCAGGCAAGCACGAGGAATGCCGCGTTCTTCACCAGCATACCGGCCGGATCGGGAATGCGGTGCCGTGAAAAGTAGATGCCGGCAGCGTTGAGCGTGACCAGCAGCACGGTCTGCGCGATGGCCGCGGCGATCGGCTGCCAGCCCGCGAGAATCCACACAGCCAGCGCCGTCTCGACGATACCCAGCACGCGCAGCAGGGCGTGCGACGTTGCCGGAGCCAGGAACGGCACCTGCGCGACGACCTCGAACTCGTGCGGACTGCGACCCAGCACCTTGCACCACATTCCCTCGTATAGCCATACGGCCGCCACCGCGGCCTGCAGCAGCCACAGCGGCGGCATACCGGTGTGGCCGCTCATGGCGGCGCGTCCGGATGGACGAAGAACGGCATCAGGAATTCCTACACGGGGAAACAGGTTGTGGCGTCCGGCGCCACAGGAATCCCGAGTGCCGCCGCATCCTACGCCAGAGAAGTGTAGTGCGGATCGTACATCTGCGTCTCGACCAGCTGCATGAGATCGGCCGGCCGCGGCTTGGCCGCAAGCCCACGCTGGTAGGCGACTTCGGCGACCGCCACGGCGATGCGCGCGGACACGGCGCGGATGTTGGACAGTGGCGGGTACAGGCTGCCCTGCTCTAAATCCGCCGGCGTGACCTGCGATGCTAGCGCATTGGCCGCCGCGAGGAACATTTCCTCCGTGATCCGGGTGGCTCCGCAGGCGATGGCGCCCAGTCCCACGCCGGGAAAAATGTACGAGTTGTTGCCCTGTCGCGGCACCAGCGTCCTGCCTCCCACCGGTACCGGTGCAAAGGGGCTGCCGCAGGCGAACAGCGCGCGTCCGTCAGTCCACTGGTATGCCTGTTCCGCCGTGCATTCCGCCTTCGACGTCGGATTCGACAGCGCAAACACGATCGGACGCACGTTGCAGTCAGTCATCGCCCGCAGCACTTCCTGCGTGAACGTGCCGCCGACGGCGGCCACGCCGATGATGCCGGTGGGTTTCAGCGCCTTCACGGCAGTGAGGAAATCGCCGACGGGGGCATGGTCGTGCGCATACGGCAGCTTTTGCGCCGGGAGATCCTTGCGCGACTTGACGACGAGCCCCTTCGAATCGACCAGCCAGATCTTCTTCCGCGCCTCGACCGGATCCACGCCCTTGGCCGCCATCGCGGCAACAGTCAGGTCGGCGATCCCCGTCGCGGCCTCGCCCGCGCCGAGGAACAGGAGCCTCTCGTCGGCCAGCGCGCTGCCCTTGATGCGCAGCGCGGACAGGATGCCTGCGACGGCCACTGCCGCGGTGCCCTGGATGTCGTCGTTGAACGTGCAGATGCGGTCGCGGTACTTCTCCAGCAGGCGGAACGCGTTGTGGTTGGCGAAATCCTCGAACTGGATGATCACGCCCGGGAAGACCTGGCACGCCGCGGTGACGAATTCCTCGACCAGTTCGTCGTAGGCCTCGCCGGTGACCCGGCGCCGGCGCAATCCGACGTAATAGGGATCGTTGAGCAGCGTCTCGTTGTTGGTGCCCATGTCGAGCGTGATCGGCAGGCAAATCGCCGGGTGCACGCCCGCGCACGCCGTGTAGAGCGACAGCTTGCCCACGGGGATGCCCATGCCGTTGGCGCCCTGGTCGCCCAGCCCCAGGATGCGCTCACCGTCTGTGACGACGATGATCCCGGCCGGCAGCGGCCAGTTGGCGAGGATTTCGGCGATGCGTCCGCGGTCGTTGATGCTGATGAACATGCCGCGAGGACGCTGGAAGATGTGACCGAAGCGCTGGCACGCGAGCCCGACCGTCGGCGTGTAGATGAGCGGCTGGATTTCGTCGACGTGGTCGCACACGACACGGAAGAACAACGCCTCGTTGCGGTCGTGCAGCGCGTTCAGCGCGACGAATTTTTCCAGCGGATCGGCAAGCTTGCGCAGGTTGTCGAGCACGCGTGCGGCCTGCTCGTCCTGCGTGTGCACATGCGGCGGCAGCAGCCCGCGCAAGCCCAACGCATCGCGCTCGTTCTCAGTGAATGCAGTGCCCTTGTTGCGCAGCGGGTCATGCAGCAGGCTGACGCCATGGGGAATGGCGTTCTGGGGGTCCTTCATGGTGTCCTCCGTCGAGCTATGCCGTACGTTGTAGCGGCAATGCAGGGCGGGCATCTTGATTTGGGTCAGGTGAGTCGCGAATTCTCCAGCGCTTCACGCAAGAGCCGCACCTCGTCGCGCAGCTCGCGCACCTCCGCGTGCAGGTCGCGGTGGATCCGCAGCTCCTCGGCGCCCAGCAGCCGGGCCAGGTCGGCGCGCAACTTCAGGATGTCGTGATGCAGGTCCTGCCGCAGCTCAGTCTCTTCACGGCCGATGAAGAATGTGACCACATTGGCGGTGAACAGCGTCATCAGCGACACCCCGACCAGGACCATGAACGCCGCGAAGACGCGCGACGCGCCGGTCGACGGCACGACATCGCCGTAGCCCACGGTCGTGCCGGTCGTGAATGCCAGCCACAGGCCGTCCCAGTACGAATGGATGCCGGGATCGAGCCAGTAGAAGACGCCGCCGGCGGCGATCATCGTCATGATCGCGATGCCGATTAGCGCAGGTGCTCCACGATGGGTGAACAGGTCGCGGAATCCGGTCAGCGCGCGCAGCATCACCAGGCCCGATATCGCGACGCGCATCACGCGCACGACCGCGACCCACTCCGTCGCAGCGCCCAGCACGGCGGCGCCCGCACCGACGACGATGACCGCATTGAGCCAGTTTTCGGCGACGTAGGCGGCTGGGAAGCTCGTCACGCAGAGCATCCAGACCAGCTCGGCCGCGAACGCCGCCAGGATGACCGCGTCCAGCACGGTGGCGATGCGGTGCCAGTCCGGATGCTGCAGTGCGGTGTCGAGCATGTACGCCGGCACGGAGAGCAGCGCGATCGCCACCATGAATGGGTGCAGCCGCTTTTGCCAAGCGAGTGCGCGCGGATTGTCGTCCGGCGCCACGCCGGCCAGTCCGATCCAGATCAGCGGATTGCGTGTCATTTCATCGGCGGCACAAGTCCTCTTGCATCGACACTACCCCGTGGAACGGTCCGCGTGGGATGATTCTCTGGTGCGATTGACGGCGGTCAAAGGCATTGACCGTCGCGTGGCCGGGGCTATGATGTTCGGTCCGAGGCATGGCCAGTAACGGCCGCGCCTCCCAACCAGGAGGAGATAGACCATGGCCAAGAAGAAGAGCGAATCCGGGGTGTACCGCGTCACCGACATCATCGGCACCAGCAAGGTTTCCTGGGAGGACGCGGCGAAGCGGGCGGTGGAACTCGCGGCCAAGTCATTGCGTGACCTGCGGATCGCCGAGGTCAGCAAGCTCGACATGAAGATCGAGGGCGGCAAGGTCGTTGCGTACCGCGCACGCGTGTCGCTGTCCTTCAAGTACGACGCCTGACGTCCCGGCGGAGCACCACAATGTGCGGGGTCAAGGGCGGCGTCATTCCAGGCCGCGCTTGACCTTCATCCGCTCCCGCGTCGCCCTCCCCCGCGCCTTCCACACCGCAAGCTGCTTCTGACGGTCCAGCGCCGTCAGCGTGTCGCGCCGCGCTTCGCGCAGCAGCTTGTGATAATTGCGCAGGCGGTCGGCGTCTATGCCTTCGCGCACCGCGCAGCCAGGTTCCTCGCCGTGCCTGCAGTCGCGGAACCGGCACTGGCGGGCCAGCGCCTCGACATCGTCAAAGCTGCCCGCAAGCGTCGCCGCGTCCAAATCCGGGCGCAGCGTGCGGAGGCCAGGCGTGTCGATGACGCATGCACCGCCGGCAAGTTGATGCAGCGATCGCGACGTCGTCGTGTGCTTGCCGCGGCTGTCGTGCGCGCGGACCGCGCCAGTGTCCTGCACCTGCGCGCCGAGCAGCGTGTTCGTCAGCGTCGACTTGCCCGCGCCTGATGATCCGAGCAGCACCAGCGTCTGGCCGCGCGTGAGGTAACACGCCAGCGCCGCCGCGGCTGCCGGTTGCGTCGCGTCGACGGCAATGACGTCGACGTGGGACGGAATCCGTCCGCGGAGCGCATCGAGCCGCGCGTCCAACGTTTCGGGCGTCGGCGCAGCGACGTCGCGCTTGGTCAGCACGACGACTGGCACAATCGCGTCGCCATGGACCAGCGCGAGATAGCGTTCGAGCCTTCGCGGATTGAAATCGTCGTCCAGCCCCATCACCAGAAGTGCCGTGTCGACGTTGCTGACGACGGGGTGCCGCACGCCGTCGCCGTCGCGGCGCGCGATGTGCGACGACGGCGGCACGCGTTCGTGCACCCAGGTCTCGCGCTGCGGGTCATCGGCGGCCAGCACCCAATCCCCTACGGCAAGCGCCGTCCCGTCCTCCTGCAGCGAACGCACGAGCCGCGGCAGCGGACGCGCGTGGCGCTCCGTTCCGCTGTCGTGCAGGCGGACCGACTCGCGGTGAACTTCTGTAACGCGCAGCAGGTTCAAGTCCGGGGCGCCCGGCACATCAAGCTGGACCGCTCGACCGGCCAGCGCGGGGGTGAGCCCCAACGACGACAGCATTTCGAAATCGAATTCGACCATGATGGGTCTGATCCTTCGCTTCTCGCGACGCACGCCGCAAGGGGCAAGCGCCAAGGAACCCCGGCGCGATTTGCGCGGAGCAACCAATGGGAAACGTCGGCGATGCGCCAGGACTTATGGCGCGGGAACTTCAGACCATCAAGTCAGGCGACCGCCGACAGGAAAGGCGTGGCAATGGGCTTCATACGACTTCTCCTGTAGGTGGGTTGGAAGGGGATAGCGCAAGCAACACAGGCGCGAGGCGACGCGATTCTGGCACGCCGGCGCGCGCGCCGTCAACGCGCGGGGTCCTGCGCGCCGGCCGCATCGAGCGCAGCGAGCGCGGCCGCGTCCAGGCGGAGCCGGGTCGACGCCATCAGCTCGGCCAGCTGCGCCTGCGATGTCGCGCTGGCAATGGGTGCGGTGACGCTCGGACGATGCATGAGCCAGGCCAGCGCCACCTGCGCCATCGTCGCGCCGAGCGAGCGCGCCACGGCATCCAACGCCGCCAGGATCGCGAATCCCCGCGGGTTCATGAACTTCTGCATGCCGCTGCCGCGGGCGCTCTGGGCAAAATCCGCTTCACTGCGGTACTTCCCCGTCAGGAACCCCGCGCCGAGCGAGAAATAGGTGATGACGCCGACTTTTTCGCGCACGCACAGGTCCTCGAGTGGTCCCTCGAAGCTCGCGCGCTCGTACAGGTTGTAGTGCGGCTGCAGCGTCTCGTAGCGCGGAAGGCCGTGTTGCGCGCTGACCGCAAGCGCTTCCGCCAGGCGCTCCGCCGTCAGGTTGGAGGCGCCGATCGCCTTGACCTTGCCCTGGTTGAGCAATCGCGCGTAGGCCTCGAGCGTCTCGTCGAACGGCGTCTTGTCGTCATCCCAATGCGACTGGTAGAGGTCGATCGAGTCGACCTGCAATCGGCGCAGCGAGTCTTCCGCCGCCTTGACGATGTAATCGGCGCGTAGGCAGCGATAGCCCAGGCCCATGTCGGAGCCGACCTTGGTCGCGATGACGACGTCGTCGTGCCGGCCGCGCTGCGCGATCCAGCGGCCGATGATCGTTTCGGACTCTCCGCCCTGGTGGCCGGGCGCCCAGCGCGAATAGGAATCGGCCGTGTCGATCAGGTTGAAGCCACCGCCGACGAACGCATCGAGCAAGCGGAATGATGTGGGCTCATCGGCGGTCCATCCGAACACGTTGCCGCCCAGCGCGAGCGGCGCCACGGAAAAGCCGGTGTTGCCGAGCTTGCGTCTGTCCATTGCCGTACTCCTTGCACTTGATGCGCGCATGGTACCCGGTGCGCGGTGAGTCCGCCGGGCCATGCGACAATGTTGGCGCGCACACAGAGGAAAACGCTTGAAGACTCCAAAGCGTCTCGAACCGTTGGTTCACGAAGGCATGATCGACGCCGTGGTCCGGCAGTTGATGAGCGGCAAGGAAGCCACGGTCTACGTCGTCCGCTGCGGCGAGGAGATGCGCTGCGCGAAGGTCTACAAGGAAGCCAACAAGCGGGGCTTCCGACAGGCGGCTCTTTATCAGGAAGGACGCAAGACGAAGAACAGTCGTGAGGCGCGCGCGATGGCCAAGGGCACGCGTTTCGGCCGCCAGGCGCAGGAGGAGGCATGGCAGAGCGTCGAGGTCGACACGCTTTACCTGCTGGCCGCGGCCGGCGTACGCGTGCCGAAGCCCTTCGGATTCATGCACGGCGTCGTGCTGATGGAACTGCTGACCGACGCCCTGGGCCACGCCGCGCCGCGGCTGAATGACCTCGTGCTGTCCGAGAATCTGGCGCTCGACTATCACGCAGTCCTGATCCGGCAGATCGTGCGGATGCTGTGTGCCGGCATCATCCACGGCGACCTTTCCGAGTACAACGTGCTGGTCGACCACACCGGGCCGGTCATCATCGACCTGCCGCAGGCGGTCAACGCCGCCGGGAACAACAACGCGGCGGCGATGCTCCTGCGGGACGCCGCCAACATCACCGCCTATTTCAGCCAGTTCGCACCGTCGCTCGCCGCCACACACTACGGCAAGGAGATCTGGTCGCTGTACGAGCGCGGCGCCCTGCACGCCGACTCGACTCTTTCCGGCCGCTTTGCCCCCGACACTGCGCCTGTCGACCTGCATGGCGTGATGCGCGAGATCGACGACGTGCGCCGTGAGCACGAGGCGCGTGAACGGTACAAGGCGGAACTCAAGGCGGCGTCGTAACGTCCGGTTCGGGAGGGCCCATGGGCTCGGATGGTCCCACCGTGTCCGTTCCCTCCGGCGCGGCATCGGGAAGCGCCAACTCGGACTTGGCTCCCGCGATCGCCAGCAGTTCGAGCGCGGCACGGACCGTTTCCCCGCGGACGCGCGCCTGAATCTTTGTCGACGACTTGCCGCACAGGACGCGACAAAGATTGGTCGTCGGGTCCTCGAAATCGCAATGTGACGCGTCCTTCAGCGCCACCGTACGCACCAGGTGCGGCAGCGCCTTGGCAATGTCCCGGCCGCTGCCGAAGAGGTTGCAGCTCGACGCGCCACCCAGCAGCACGACCGCCGGCGCGTCCATTTGCGCTGCCGCGTCAGCGCCGGTTCCCGTGCGGTCGACCGGATCGAGCCCGATCCATCCGGCCAGGCCAGGAAGCCTGGCAGCCGCCAGGACCGTGGCCAGGCCGCCCGCCGACGTGCCGATCAATACCAGGTGCGAGCGGCCCGCCGGCATCGGCCCGAACGCGCCCGCGTCGAGCCTGTCCACGAGTTCGACGATCGCGGCACCATTGCCCCACAGGTCCATCACGTTGGGCAGGTCGGGGATCACCGCGGTCACGCCCGCTTCCGCCAGCGCCCGGCCCAGGTCGCGGTGGCGTATGCGAGAGCGGGTGAAACCATGCGCGATGATGGCCACGCCGGCAGACGCGCCGTCGCCGGGCCGGTAGATATCCACGCTGCCCTCGAAGCCGGCGTATTCGATGGTCGCCGTGTCCTTGGTGTAGGCCGCCGGTTGCGCTGCCGCGACGGCCACGGGGAGCAGCAGCAGGAACAGTATCGGCGACAGCCTGTGGCGGAGCGGCATCGGAACGCGCGGCATGGCGAGGCCGTCAGGGTAGCATTGCCCCACTCGGCCGTAGCATCATGGCGGTCGTGCCTCCTCGCCCCCACGCCCCAGGCGAAAGACCCATGGACCGACACGCGATTTCTGCCACCTCCGCCGTCGTCTTCTGCGCGCTGTTGGCGGGCGCGTCCGCGGCCATCGCCGCCGAAGCCCCGTCAGCCGCCGATCCGGACATCGCGCGGCTGGTCCGCGAGGTGTCGCCGGCCCGCCTCGAGAACACCGTCCGCACGCTGGCGGGCTTCGGGACCCGCCATTCGCTTTCCTCGGCGGAAGATCCAAAGCGCGGCATCGGCGCCGCACGCCGCTGGATCAAGGCGACGCTGGACCGGTGCGCCGCCGAGTCGGGCGCGCGGCTTTCGGTTGCGTTCGACGAATTCGTCCAGGAACCGTCCCCGCGCGTGCCGACGCCTTCGCCGCTGGTCAATGTCGTCGCCACGCTCGACGGCGTCGACCCGATCGCAAAGTCGCGCACGCTGGTCGTTTCCGGCCACTACGATTCGATGTGCGGCAACGTGATGAATTCCGAATGCGACGCTCCGGGCGCCAATGACGACGCGTCAGGAACGGCCGTCGCGATGGAGCTGGCCTGCGTATTCGCCAAGAGCCGCTTTCCGGCGACGATTCAGTTCATGGCGGTCGCCGGCGAGGAACAGGGGCTGTTGGGTGCCGCGCACTGGGCGAAAGTCGCGCATGAGCGCGGCGTGAACGTCGAGGCGATGATTACCAACGACATCGTCGGCAACGCGCACGACGAAAACGGCCGCCGCGATGCGACGACACTTCGGCTGTTTGCGGAAGGCGTCCCGTCCGACAAGCAGATGACCGAGGAGTGGCAGCAGCGGCTGGCCACCGGCGGCGAGAACGATTCGCCGGCGCGCGAACTTGCGCGCACCATCCGCGACGCGGCGGCCCGCTTCGTGCCGGACATGACGGTGAAGATCGTCTATCGCCGCGACCGTTACCTGCGCGGCGGCGACCACATCCCGTTCCTGGCGCAAGGCTTCACGGCCGTACGCTTCACCGAAGCACACGAGGATTTCCGCCACCAGCACCAGGACGTGCGGGTCGTCGACGGCGTGCAATTCGGCGATTTGCCGGCCTTCGTCGACTTCGAGTACCTGGCCAGCGTCGCGCGGGTGAATGCCGCGGCGCTGGCGTCGCTTGCGCGCGCGCCATCACCGCCGGTCGGCGTGCGCATCGAGACGATGCGGCTGGAAAATCAGACGACGCTGTCGTGGCGTGCCAATCCCGAATCCGACATCGCCGGCTACGAGATCGTCTGGCGCGATACCACAGCGCCCTACTGGCAAGGCGCGGAGTTCGTCGGCAACGTCACCCGCGCGAGTGTGCCATTGTCGAAGGACGATTACCTGTTCTCGGTCCGCGCCGTGGGCAGCGGCGGCCAGCGTAGCCTGGCCACCTACCCGCTGACGCTGCGCAATCCGCAAGCAGCACCCCCGAAGTGACGTAGCCGCGCTCGCCGGCGCGACTTTTCGGACAATCTCACGCGCCGGGCCCACTCGCTTTGTCCGGCAAAGGTCGATTTCGTCGCGTCATACCCTGTTTCGTCGCTTCCGCCTTGAGGCCGCCTGTGTGCCCGCCTAGGATGCGTTCCATCGGCAAACGCGGCAAACGCCGTAGGCTTAAGAAACCGGTGAATCCGAAACGACTCGGCGCCGCATCCAAGTCAGTACCAGCACCCGACTCACGAGGAGAAAGACCATGAACAACTACGAACCGGCGACCCCCCGCACCGCACTCGGCGCCCTCGCCATTGCCCTCACACTGGTCACGTTCGGCGTGCTCGTGGCCGGACCTGCTGCGCTTGCAGCGAACAGCACTATGGGTGAATTCGGCGCCGCCGCCGCAACGACCATCGCGGTGGACACCGTCCGCACGCTGCCCGTCGTCGACGTGGTCGGATCACGCAGCCGGCAAGGCTAGTATTTCCCGCGACAGCGTCGCGCAGCATCTTTTTCGCAGTCGTCGACCCCCCAGACGAGCGACTGCCGAAGGGCCGGGCGCATGCGCTCGGCCCTTCACCTTTTCCAGCGTTGCTTGATCCTGCACAAGGACGATTCCACTCGACGCGACTAGCTTTGGCGTACAGGTTCGGCCGGCGAGCGGAGAGGCGTTTCCGCCGGCATCGGAATTTCCGTGAAGCCATGGCTCCCCGTCACAGCCTTCGGCGCGGTGGCGCTTCTCCTCACCGCTTGCGCCGCGCCATTGCTCGCGCCGGACGACCGCAAGCAGGTCTGCGAAGTCGCCGTGGTCGAAAAGTTCGATGCACCCGAGTTTCACGCAAACATCCTTGCAGGACCCGCCGGAGGGTTGGTGGGCGCCGGCGGTGGCGCGCTGCAAGGACTTGTGGGCGGATTCCCGGGGGCCATTGTCACTGTTCCACTCGGCGCGCTCATCGGCGGCGTCGCCGGCACGACCTGCGCCGCGGCGGGCATGGGTCATCCCAATGCCGAGACCGATTTCGAAGCGTTTCTGCGTGCAGCCGACGCCGGCGCACTGAAACTGACGCTCGAAGCGGAATTGAATGCGCCTCGGGACGAATGCAGCCGTCCCCGGGTGCCCGGCCCCGAGGCGACCATCGAAATCGAGAAACTCGCCGCCGGGATGGGCTGCACATTCGGCCAGCAGGACTACTGGATTGCTGTGCAGTGGCGGACGACGATCGCCGCGACCGGGCGCCAGCTCAACTGGACCCTGACACGGTGCACGCTGACGTCGTTCCGCACCGTCGACGACTGGTTTTCGGACCCGGAGCGCGCCCGCGCCGAGATCGAGCACGCGTTCGCGGCGATCGGACGGCGTATGGCCGCGCAACTGCTTGCGAAGGATGTGCCGTACGAGTGCAAACTGCGATCGGACGCGGCCGGCGAGTTCGTCGGCAAGTGAAACGGCGGCTCGGTGCGCTCAGGGCAGCAAAATGGTCGGGAAGATCAGCAGCAGGGCGACGGCCTTGAAGTACGTGTACGCCGCGGCCGCCGGGGCGGTGCCGGGCGCGCCCCGTTTCAAGCCTTGGCGACCGGCGCGACGAACACCTTCAGCTCCGCCGCCATTCGCTGAAGCGACGGCCGGTGGATGTACATCATGTGTCCGGATTCGAAATAGCTGACCTGCACGTTCTTCTGCATGTGCGGACGCAGGCCCAGGTGCGCGAGCGTGTAGTCGCCGGCGAAATGCGGCGTGCCGAGGTCGTAATAGCCGCTGGCGACGTAGACACGCATGTGGGGATTGGCCTGCATCGCGCGGCGCAGGCTGTCGCCGACGTTGACGTACTTGTTGGCGAAGTCCTTCCAGTTCCACTTGTCCCAGATCGGCGCGTGCACGACGTAGGGCGCGTCGGCCTCGTACTTCAGCGTGTCGCGCAGCACCCGGTTGATGCCGGACGCGTATGCGCCGACGAGGTTGGCGAGCATGGGATCGGATTCCGGATGCTCGCCCGCGTCGTCGCGGTCCTGGCCCAGGAAGCGCGTGTCGAGCCGGCCTACGGTCTGGCCGCGGTCGCGCAGCAATTCCTTGAAATACCTGAATGGCTCGGGCCGCAGGTCGCAGCGCAGCACGTACTCGGTGGACAGGCCCGTGAAGCTGGCCAATTGGGCAGCGATCTGCGCACGATCGCCAGCCGAAAGCCGCGAGCCCTGCAACAGCGCGACGCTGTAGACGTTGGTGGCGAACGCCTCCGCTTCCTTGATGACCTTCGCCAACGGCTTCTTCTGCAGCGCCGGTTCCAGCGCCTTGTGGTACCACGCGGTGGCGGCGTAAGTGGGCACGAACAGCGGATACGGCAATTCGTTGCCGTGGTCGAAGGAAAGCGTCTGCATGTCGACGGCGAGCGATACCAGCATCACGCCGTTCAGGAATATGTCGTGCTTTTCCTGCAGGTGCAGCGAGAGGCCGCTGGCGCGCGTGGTGCCGTAGCTCTCGCCGATCACGTACTTCGGGCTGCCCCAGCGGCCGTATCGGGTGAGATAGAGGCGAATGAACTCGCCCACCGCATCGAGATCGCGCTGGTACTCGTGAAACTCGGTCACCTTCTCGCCCTCGGCAACGCGCGAGTAGCCAGTGCCCACCGGGTCGATGAACACCAGGTCGCTTTCCGGAAGCAGCGAGTAGTCGTTGTCGACAAGCGTATAGGGCGGCGGCGGCGAGTTGCCCATGTCGTCGGTGACGACGCGCTGCGGCCCGAGGATGCCAAGATGCAGCCACACGCTGCTCGACCCGGGGCCACCGTTGAAGCTGAATGTCAGCGGACGCTTCTCCGGCTCCCTTACGCCCTTGCGCGTATAGGCGGTGAAGAAGATCGTGGCGCGTGACTTGTCGCCCCGGCTCTTGCCGTCCTTACTGTCGTCCTGGTGATCGAAATCGCGCACCACGACGGACCCGCAGGTCACCGTGTACTCGATCTTCTTCCCTCCGATCATCCGGCTGTGCTCGGTC
>Ga0302321_100001285_pt1 | contig 21418 bp, 10 predicted proteins | sample Fen_T0_1_FD_202505 | JGI IMG/M metagenome (GOLD analysis project Ga0302321, IMG submission 202505) | Peat permafrost microbial communities from Stordalen Mire near Abisko, Sweden - Fen_T0_1 | ecosystem: Environmental > Terrestrial > Soil > Wetlands > Permafrost | place: Sweden: Abisko...
CCAGTCCACCCTTGCCGGTTCAAATGCGCCTCTGGCTGATATTATTAACAAAGCCACCGGGGGAACATGGGGAGGTAATTTTATTGCAATAGGAGCCATAGTATCTGCCCTTGGCGCTTCATCCGGCTGGATACTTACTACAGCAAGAAGTGCTTTTGGTGCTTCACAGGATAAGCTTTTTCCGGCAGTATTCGGAAAAATTCATCCAAAATACTTAACGCCTGTGAATTCTCTTATAATAAGCGCGCTGGCAGCTAATGTACTGCTCATATTAAACTACATGGGTTCACTGAGCTCGGCTTTTAATTTTATGCTGTTACTGGCAACGCTGGCATTTTTGCCAGCTTATGCTTTTTCGGCTGCAGCTGATATTATACTCCTGAAGAACCATTCTCCGCACTTTAATGTGTTTAGTTTTCTGAAGAATTCCTTCTTTGCCCTGCTTGCTTTTGGTTATTCAATATATGCAATTTACGGAACGGGAGCAAAAGTTGTAATGTATGGGTTTATATTAATGCTGATAGGTATCCCTGTATATCTTTTCATGATGCTCCAGAACAATAAGAAAGATAAAGTAGTGGATGATATAAGGAAGAATGCAGGGCTCACTCCTTAAAACAATCCTTAGTGTTCCTTTGAGAGGTACTTTGTGATCCTTTGTGTTTAAATGCATTTATTTTTACCACAAAGGCACACTAAGGTTTTCACGAAGGTTCAAAAAGTTACGATTCCGATGTCATTTATCAACATTTTCCTTGAAATTGTAATTATCATTTAATCAGCTAAATATTTTAGCAGCTGACTATTTACCACTTTTACATTGTTAAAACTCACTCCGATTGTTGAAAAATTGACAAATAATGCCTGTTGTAAATCGTTATATTTGCCCAAAATTTCTGCAAAATGTCAGTTGGGTATTCAGAAGAACACATAAAAACACTTGAATGGAGGGAGCACATCCGCCTTAGACCCGGTATGTATATCGGGAAACTGGGTGATGGTTCTTCACAGGACGATGGTGTTTATGTACTTCTCAAAGAAGTTATGGATAATTCCCTCGATGAGTACATGATGGGATATGGCAAAAAAATTGATGTTTCAATAAATGGCAAAGAGGTAAAAGTTCGTGACTGGGGACGTGGCATACCTCTTGGAAAAGTTCTGGACGCTGTTTCCAAAATGAACACAGGTGCTAAATACGATTCGAAAGCTTTTAAAAAATCAGTTGGTCTTAACGGAGTAGGAGTAAAAGCAGTTAACGCTTTATCAAGCAAGTTCATAATAAGGTCCATCCGTGAGGGAGAGGTTAAGGTCATTGAATTTGAACACGGCAGAACTGTTAAAGATTATCCCCTTGAACACACAAACGAGGAGAACGGTGTTGAGGTGATATTCCAGCCTGACGAAGATATGTTCGGTAACTACTATTTCATCTCGGAATATGTAGATACGATGCTGAAAAACAATGTATACCTCAACTCCGGACTGATAATCAACTTTAATGGCAATAAGTTCTTTTCAAGGAACGGGCTGGTTGATTTGCTTAATGAGAATATGAGTAAGGAGGGTCTATATCCCATCATCCATCTTAGCGGGGAGGATATTGAGATAGCATTTACTCATGGATTGCAATACGGTGAAGACTATTACAGTTTTGTCAATGGTCAGAATACAACCCAGGGCGGTACACATCTTATTGCTTTCAGAGAAGCAATTGTGAAGACTATCAGGGATTTCTATAAAAAAGACTATGATCCTTCCGACATTCGTTCATCAATAATTGCTGCCATAAGCATTAAGGTTGAAGAGCCGATCTTTGAATCTCAGACTAAAACAAAACTGGGATCAAAAGACATGGGTCCTGAGGGACCTTCCGTCAGAAATTTTATCAGTGAGTTCATAAAAAAACAGCTCGACGATTATCTCCATAAGAATCCTGAAACAGCCAGAACGATACTTAAGAAAATTCAGGATTCAGAGAAAGAGAGAAAAGCTATTTCCTCAATACAGAAACTGGCAAGGGACAGGGCAAAAAAGGTGAGTCTGCATAATAAAAAATTAAGAGACTGTCGCATACATTATAATTCCAACGATACAAATAAGCTTGATTCCACACTTTTTATAACAGAAGGCGACTCTGCGAGCGGTTCTATAACAAAATCGCGGAACGTAGAAACACAAGCTGTCTTCAGTCTCCGTGGCAAACCACTCAACTGCTTTGGACTGACAAAGAAAATTGTATATGAAAATGAGGAGTTTAACCTGCTTCAATCGGCTCTCAACATTGAAGACGGAATAGAAAACCTGAGATACAATAATGTTGTTGTAGCCACTGATGCAGATGTTGATGGGATGCATATCAGATTGCTTCTGCTTACATTTTTCCTCCAGTTCTTTCCCGATCTGGTAAGAAAAGGTCATGTTTATATCCTTCAGACTCCCCTCTTCAGGGTCAGGAATAAAAAAGAGACGAGATACTGCTATTCACCTGAGGAAAAAGCAAAGGCTATTTCAGCGCTTGGACCAAATCCCGAAATGACCCGTTTTAAAGGACTTGGAGAGATTTCTCCCGATGAGTTCAAACACTTCATCGGAAAGGATATGAGGCTTGAACCGGTAAGAATGAAAAAAAATGACTCTGTTAACGGATTCCTGGAGTTTTTTATGGGTAAAAATACACCCGACAGACAGGATTTCATTATTGATAATCTCAGAATTGAAGAAGACATAATTGAAGAGGAAAAACCACTGAATTAGTTTGAGGACCTCCTGGCTTATTTATGGAAGAAGAACTTGATAATATCAACAGAGAAGGCAACGCAGCGGCTCCGACAGGACCGGCTGCTCTTCATTCCGTAACAGCTCTTTCTGGCATGTATCAGGACTGGTTCCTCGATTATGCATCCTATGTAATACTTGAGAGGGCCGTTCCGCACCTGCATGACGGACTGAAACCTGTCCAGCGTCGTATACTGCATTCCATGAAGAGAATGGATGACGGACGTTATAATAAAGTAGCCAATATAATAGGACATACAATGCAGTTCCACCCTCACGGAGATGCATCAATCGGAGATGCGCTGGTTCAACTGGGACAGAAAGAACTTCTTGTGGATATGCAGGGTAACTGGGGTAACCTTCTCACAGGTGATGGTGCTGCAGCTCCCAGATATATCGAATCGCGGCTTTCAAAATTTGCACTGGAGGTAGTATTTAATGCTAAAACAACAGAATGGAAGCTCTCTTATGATGGCAGGAACAAAGAGCCGGTCACTCTACCTGTAAAGTTTCCGTTGCTTCTGGCTCAGGGTGGTGAAGGAATTGCAGTCGGGCTTGCTTCAAAAATACTGCCTCATAATTTCAATGAGCTGATTGATGCTTCAATTGATTACCTGCAGGGGAATGATTTCGTTATCTATCCTGATTTTCCCACCGGAGGATTGGTTGATGTCTCAAAGTATAACGATGGCCAGAGAGGAGGAGCAATAAAGGTAAGGGCAAAGATTGAAAAGGTCGATAAAAAAGAACTCATAATAACCGAAATACCCTTCGGAAAAACTACGACCTCCCTGATTGAATCCATTATAAAGGCGAACGAAAAAGGGAAGATCAAGATAAGGAAGATCGATGATAATACATCGGCAAATGTTGAAATTGTTATTCATTTACTCCCCGGAGTATCACCCGATATGACAATCGATGCTCTATATGCACTTACCGATTGTGAATATTCAATTTCTCCAAATACCTGTGTTATTGTCGATGATAAACCTTCGTTTATGGGTGTCAGTTCCATTTTAAAGCATTCTGCTGACAGAACGGTAGAACTTCTTAAAACTGAACTGGAGATCCGGCTTGGCGAACTCAATGAAGACTGGCATATGTCGTCTCTTGAGAAGATATTCATTGAGGAACGAATCTATCATGATATAGAAGAGTGTGAGACCTGGGAAGCTGTTATAGAAGCTATTGATAAAGGTCTCGATCCTTTCAAAAAACTTTTGTACAGGGAAGTAACCAGAGAAGATATAATCCAGCTTACTGAAATAAAGATCAAAAGGATCTCAAGATTTGATGTAAAAAAAGCCGATGAACATATAAAAGGAATTGAAACCGAGATTGAAGAAGTTAAAAATCATCTTAAAAATATCATTCCTTTCACTATAAACTATTTCAGACAAATAAAGAAAAAGTACGGCAAAGGGAGGGAAAGAAAAACCGAACTCAGAAGCTTTGATACTATCGAAGCCACAAAAGTGGTAGCCAATAATGCAAAACTCTATATAAATTATAAAGAGGGATTTATCGGAACAGGGTTGAAAAAAGATGAATTTATCTGTGACTGTTCCGATATTGATGATGTTATTGTTATCAGGAAGGATGGAGTATATCTGATAACCAAAGTAGCCGATAAGGTTTTTGTGGGTAATGATATTCTCTTTGCCCAGATCTTTCTCAAAAACGATGAACGTACTATCTACAATATTGTTTATCAGGATGGCAAAGATGGTCCATTACTGGCAAAACGTTGTGCTATTTCGGGACTGACACGTGATAAGGAGTATAATCTGACGCGAGGTACAACTGGTTCAAAAATTGTTTACCTGAGCGTAAACCCGAATGGCGAGGCAGAAGTGATTAATGTACATCATAAACCAAAGGCCCGACTTAAAAAACTCATGTTCGAATTCGATTTCGGACAGATGAACATAAAAGGAAAATCTTCCATGGGTAATATTCTTACCAAGAATGCTGTCCATAAAATAAGTCTGAAAGAAAAGGGACTGTCAACTCTTGGAGGAAGGAAGATTTGGTTTGATGATGCTGTATTCAGGCTAAATGTTGACGGCAGAGGAAATTTCCTTGGCGAGTTTAGCGCTGATGATAAGATACTTGTGATTACAAAAAATGGCTATTTCAGAATCGCAGGTTTTGATCTTTCAAACCATTTTGAAGATAATATCCTCATAATTGAGAAATTCAAACGTGGAAAGGTCTATTCAGCTGTTTACTGGGATGCCGAGCAGAAGTTTTATTACGTAAAACGATTCACAATTGAAGAATCTGAGAAACCACAATGCTTTATAAATGAAAATCCTGAATCTAAACTTTACAGCCTTACCGAGGTAGAATATCCGCGTTTTGAAATATCCTTTGGTGGGAAACATAAGGATAGAGAGAATGAAATAATTGAAGTTTCTGAATTTATTGGAGTAAAGAGCTACAAAGCAAAAGGGAAAAGGATGACCAGCTTTATGGTCGACAACATCCAGGAAATAGAACCCATTGTTAAAAAGGAAGTTGAACTGCCTAAGGAAGAAAAGCCTGATGAAGAACCTCAGCAACCTTTTATCCATGATGACCCGGCTCAGATGAAGCTTGAACTGTAATGGTCAAAAACCACATTATCTATATTATTGGTTTCATGGGAAGCGGTAAATCAACCGCAGGGAAAAAACTGGCTTCACTTCTTGACTGGTCGTTTATTGACCTTGATAAAAAAATTGAAGAACATACGGGAAAAACTATTCCTGAAATCTTTTCACAAAAAGGGGAAGACTATTTCCGTGCAATTGAAAGTAAACTTCTCAAAAACATTTATTCAGGAGCCAGCACAGTAATATCTACGGGTGGAGGAACTCCCTGCTATAGCGATAACATGGATTCTATGATTGAAACAGGGCTCACTATTTACCTGAAACTTACACCAAATCAGTTAAGAAGCAGACTCTCCGGATCAAAAGGAGAAAGGCCTTTAATAAAGAATTTAAATCACGAGGAACTACTATCATTTATAGAGGATAAGCTCGCTCATCGTGAAAAATGGTACAACCGGTCTGACATAACTGTTGAAGGAATTGACCTGGATATAAATCAGTTACTCTCTCTCGTAAAATCAAAACTTGATATCTGATTTTTCCGTACGACCCGCACGAAGCCTTCCCTGGCACTCTTTCTCCCTTTCTCTAACGCTTTAATCAATTGAATCAAGGTAAGAGAATACCAGGAAGGGGTAAAACTATTTGACTAAATATTGTTTTCTTAATGATTCCCGATACTCTTTAAATTTTAATTGTTAATTTAGTATGCTATAATTTGTAACGAGGCAATTTATGAGAGATAGGTTACGAACTCTTCTTGGAATTGAATCAGGAGAGGAGGCAATGGTATCACTGCTTCTGACACAATCTGTCTTTCTGGGGATTTTTATCGGTGCATTTGATATTTCTGCACATTCTCTGCTACTCTCAACATTTGACGTTAAAATAATGGCTCAGGGATACGTCATTTCAGGGATAACAGGATTAATCATTACATCTCTTTATTCGTGGTTTCAACTCAAACTAAAATTCAGATACTTCGCGATCATAAACCTCATATTTGCGACTTCGCTCACTTTTATCCTGTGGACTGCGTTAATCCTATCGCAGGTAAAATGGATTATACTTATAGTATTTGTAATGTTTGGACCTCTAAACATTATGACATTACAAGGCTTCTGGGGAACAGCAGAGCATTTATTTACCAAAGGACAGAGAAAAAGATTATTTCCACTTGCGGAAATGGGACTGATCATTGGAATAATTGTCATTTCATATACTATCCCGATCCTGATGTCTTTTAACTTCCAGTCACATGAAATTTTACTTGTTAGCGCAATATCTGTTTTTGTAGCAACTCTTGTCCAGGCTGTTATCGGGAAAAAGTTCAGCCTTGCTAACACAGGCACGTTTCAACTTATTGAAAGTCCTGAAAAGCGAAAATCTCCTTTTAATGTTTTTTATGATGACCCTCTTATCAGGATTACAGGAGTATATGTGGCTCTTTCAATCTTATCTGCGTTTTTCATTCAGTATTGTTTCATGGCTGTTACCAGACAACAATATCCAGTTGCAGAAGACATGGCAGCATTTCTCGGCCTTTTCACCGGCAGCATGATGATATTCATTCTTATTATTAAAAGATATGTGTTTGCATATGTACATCGTAAATATGGAATACTAACCTGTATTACCATTTCCCCTGTACTTATTTCAGGTATTTCAGCTATTGCAGCAGCCATTGGTTTGTTAATGGGTATTGGTCCGGCAACAGCAAGCGGATTCATACTGTTTTTCATGTTTCTTGCAATTGGCAGACTTTTTTCAAAGTCACTGAATGATTCAGTTGAGACACCTGCTTTAAATATCATTTACCAGGCACTTGAAAAAAGCATAAAGGAGGGACTACAAACCTTAGTGAAAATCAAATTTAATGAGATTATGGTCATTTTCTCCGGGCTTATACTGACTTGTCTCGGTCTGTTTAGTCTCATTAAGCTCGTTCATTTTTCATTGCTGCTCTTTGGCATTTCACTGATATGGCTTTTTGTTTCTTTCAGATTATTTAGAGAATATAGAAAATCTTTAATAAGGGATACAGAAAAAGCTGTAAAGACAGATTCAGAAAGCACCATTTCAGCTAATCAGGCTGTTTGCAAAAACAGGTTTTGCGCAGAGATACAGTTCAGAACAGATTATTTTAGACTTATATCCGGGGATTTATCAGCTTTGGACAAAATCCATAACAAATGGTATTTTGAAAAAATAGCTGATCATGCCATTTCGAATAAAGAAATTAACCTTATCCCTGTTCTGAAAAGAATAGCTGTTAATAACACTGTTGATGAAGGAGTCCGTCAGCACGCTGCTGAGGTAGCCGGAATTCTGCAAAAACATACAACATTACTTAAGTATTCTGATGAAAAGAGATTCGAAGCAATAAAAGTTCTTTCCGGATCAAGAAGACCACAGACAAGCGAAATCCTCAGACTATTACGTGATAACTCTATTGAGTCAAAAAGGCTGGCAATATTCATGATTGGGAAATTCCGGATGTCTGATTTATTATCTGAAGTTTGTGATTGTCTTAATATTCCGGGGTTAACTATTGATGCATATGAGGTTCTAAAGATTTTTGGATCGGAAGCTGAGGATCAGTTAGTCAGGTATTATATTATGACATCAGGGAATATAAGGTTAAACCAGACAATTCTCCTCCTTTTAGGCAATACCTGTTCAAAGGAGACAATAGGATTCCTGTTTTCGCGTCTCTGGTCTAATTCAAGACAATTAAAAGAGCTTGCAGTTAAATGTCTTATTAACTGTAAGTTCAAACCGACTGAAGAAGAGAAACAACGCCTGAATCAACTTACCTCTGATGTAATTGGATTAATTACATGGAATCTTGCAGCCAGACTATCTCTTGAAGGTGAGCATGATAAATTCCTTCTTGAAAAAATCAGCCGCGAGGTTGACAGATGGAATGAATTTCTGTTTAATATTCTTTCTGTCACTTATAATTCAGATACCATTGCCAGAATCAGGGAGAATTCAGAGAGTGAAATTACTGAGCGCATAAGATATGGGCTCCAAATGATTGGCCAAACAGTTTCTGAATCAATAAAACCAAAACTTATTTCGCTTCTTGATGAGATTCCTGAAAAGAATAAGCTTAATAACCTGTTTCAATTTTTCCCGGGTGAAATCCCGGGCCGAAAAAATCTCCTTGAGGATATAATAAACCGCGATTATAATCTCATTAGTTTATGGACGAAAGCCTGTGCACTGAGAAGTATTGCTAAAATTGAAGGGGAAGATATGGCAGAATCGGTAACCGCTCTTCTTTTCTGTCCCGAAGAGATAATTCAGGAAGAGTCTGCAAGCCTGATTGCAAGGTCAAATCCCCGACTCTATATATCGGCTTCAGAAAGAATACCTGATTCAATAAAAAAGCGGCTGGATAATATTGTAAACGGAAAATTTGATAACAAGGAATTGCTTTACGAAAAAGTACAATTACTTTCAAGATATTTTGATGGCATTCAGGAGGATGATCTATTACTGCTGGCTTCCGAAATTAAGTTTATCAGTAATTTTAATGCTGAATCTCTTAAACATACTGAAGACAGTATCCTCTGGATCTCTGATAAAGGGAACGGATCGCATGCTGTTCATGTGTTTCGTTCCGGAGAGATTGATACCCTGAGCCGGAAATACCTCAACAAACAGAATATAATTTGTTATTCTTTACCTTTAAATACTATTGAAGAATATCATTTTCAGTTCCCTGACAAATCATATGATATCTTAAAATTTATAGATAAGAATGAAGATTAAACCGGGTTTTAATTATCGGAAAATAAGCATTTTTTGAAAAAAGATTATGTTATTGGACAAGAAAAATACAGATGAAGAGTATAGTTTGTTAACCGAGAAAAAAGTGCATTAAGATATTTACCATTATGGGACCAAAGAAAGACATTAAAGATTTCAGTCCTTTCCCCGGACTTAGGCCTTTTGCTCCTGAGGATAGCAATCTGTTCTTTGGACGGGAATCGGAGAGTAATGAGATAATCCTGCAATTAATGAAAAACAGGTACATTACTATTATTGGTGCTTCCGGTAACGGCAAGTCATCACTGGCATTTGGTGGTGTTCTGCCAAAAATCATGAATTTAAAAATCAGGGAATCTAAAGTCTGGAGAATAATTTCTCTCAGACCGGGGAATGACCCTTTTGGAAATCTTGCTGTGGCATTGTCCAATGGAATTACAGACGAAGATCAGAAAAGTATCGGAAAAGATATAATTCTTAATGATCTTCTAAACAGTCAAGGCAGTTTTTCCGATATTGTAAGGAAATACCTTGTAAAGCACGACGATAATGTGCTTCTGGTCATCGATCAGTTTGAAGAACTTTTCAGATACAATTCACCCGGGAAATCAGAAATCTTGCATTCAAATGCAAAGAGATTTGTTGATTTTCTGGTCACATCCGTCATCAAACCAGACGTAAATATTTTTATTATTCTGACTATGCGTTCTGAGTACCTTGGAGAATGCTCACATTATAAGGGACTTACAATGCTGGTCAATAACAGCAACTATCTTGTTCCGGAGATGAGTACCGACAGCTGGAGAGAAGTTATTGAGGGTCCTGTTAAATTTGCCGGCGCCAAAATCGATCAGGAACTTGTATGGATACTGCTTAATGATCTGACTGACAGGACTGACCAGTTATATGTCTTGCAACATGCGATGTTGAGAACATGGGCCCAATGGCAGAAACTTGATGAGCCGGATAAGCCTTTAAGTAAATCCATGTATGAAATGGCAGGTACCATGAATAATGCTATTTCGATTCATGCGGAAGAAGCATATGCAGAGCTGAACAATCGTGGAAAAGATATCTGTTCAGTAATGTTTAAAACTATTTCAGGGAAAAGCACGGATAATAAAGGCTTGAGACATCCTTCTGATATTGGAACAATAAAGTTAATAGCCGGATGTTCAAGTGAAGAACTGTTTGATGTGATTGAAAAATTCAGAAGTCCGTCACTATCATTTATCACTCCGGCATCAAATGTCAGTCTGAATGACAGCACTGTAATAGACCTTCAAAATGAGTGTCTTATCAGTTTGTGGGTCCGGCTCAGGGATTGGATAGATGATGAAGCTTCCTCAAGGGAGATGTATTTACGATTATCGGAAGCATCAGCTATGTATCAGCAAGGGAAGACAGGTTTATACAGACCTCCTGAACTGCAGACCGCAATCGACTGGCGAAATAAGAACAGACCGACTCTCTCATGGGCAGTTCAGTACAATCCTGCTTTTGAAAGAGCCATGGTTTATCTTCGGACTAGCGAAAAAGCATATCTTGAAGAAGAACAAAATAAAATCCGCCTTCAGAAAAGGAACATAAAAAGGAACAGGCTGATTACCGGTATTTTTGGAATTGGCGTTTTGATTGCTTTAGGGTTAGTTCTTTTTGTATATTCTCTGAAATCAAGTGCTGAAAGACAATCCATTCTTGCGGAAGAACAGAGGGTCCAGGCTTTCAAGGAAAAATCAATAGCAGATTCATTTGCTGTTGTTGTTGCCAAACATAATATTGTTTCGGATTCAATTGCTTATGCTGCTGTAAGTGAAGTGGCTGCCATAAAAGAGCAGAAGATCGTAGCTGAAATTCAAAAATCTTATGCAGAAAAAAATTCTGAATCAGCTCTTCGTCAAAGAAATATTGCGGTTGAGCAACAAAATGGAACACAGCGTCTGAGGATGCTATCTATTGGAAAATCTATGTCACTCAAGTCATTGCAAATGGATAGTCAAAAAGATCTTCAGGCTTTACTGGCTTACCAGGCCTACCTGTTTAACAAAAAGAATAGCGGTCCTGATAATGATGCTGATATTTATGCCGGATTATATAATGTCGCACTCCAGAATGGTGGCATTAACTTTAAATCCTTTAAAGGGCATAAGGGAGAGATCAGAAGCATTGCATTTGTACCGGGGGAAAATGAGTTTTTTACTTCTGGGAATGATGGACAGGTTCTTAAATGGTCACTTGAGAAGAAAGATCAGACACTTCAGGTCATTTATTCAGGAACCGATATAATTGAGGTCCTTGCTGTGAGTCCTGACGCCTCCTGGCTTGCATGCGGAAGTTCAAACTCCTCAATAAGAATGATACCGTTAAAAGGCAACAATATAGGATATTCTATGGAAGGGCACAAGGGAGGAATAAAGTCATTGATTTTCTCATATGACGGGAAATATCTTTATTCCGCAGCTCTCGATGGAAAGGTACTCAAATGGGACATTGCTGCACGAACAAGTAAGAATGTTGCAACAGGGTCAATGGAGATAACATCTATTGACATTTCTTCCAAAGGAAATTATCTTGCAGGTATAAGTACCGATGGGAATGTTGTTGTTTGGAACCCGGAGCAGAATTCTGATAATTTCAGAATTGAAACAGCTGGGAAGAATATAAAAGTGGTCAGATTCAATCCGGGAAATAATCTGCTCGCACTTGGAGATGCAAACGGGTCAATCGAATTGTGGGATATTGCCCTTCATAAAAAGCTTTCAGAGGTAAAGGCCCATAATGGTCAGATAAATGATATTCAGTTCAATGCAGGGCTGAAACAGATGGCTACATCGGGAAACGATAAAAAACTTAAAATATTTAATATTAAAGATCCATCTGACCTGACAGAACCTCCGGTTACCCTTGCAGATAATGAAGGATTTGTTCTGGTAATGCAATTCAGTCCCGACGGCCAGATGATAATATCCGGGGAATCAGCAGGTGATAATAACCTTATAAGCAGACCTTCGCATTCTGATTATCTTGTTCGTGATATATGTAATTTGATCTCACGGAGTATGACGCAGGAAGAATGGAATGTTTATGTTGGAAAAGATATCCCTCTGGAAAAGACCTGCCAGGTAAAAAACTATAATATTAAGGTAGAACCGATAAAATCGAATAGTAAATAGATTCTTATTAACCACAAAGTACCCAAAGAAGGACAAAGGGCACAAAGTTAAAACATTATAATTTTGTACTTTGCGACCTTTGTGTAATCCCTTTGTGTTCCGATAGCTATCGGAATTTGTGGTTAATGGATTTCATTTTTGAACATCCCCCAAGTTTGATGTTGCAGATTTATCGTTTCCCACAATTTTAACTAAATTTGCACCGGTTTTGTAACCCGAACAAGGTTACTTTTTTATTGTTTAGTATTTATAGATTTAAGATAATGAAGAACAGAAAGACTTTACTGATGATTCTCGATGGCTGGGGAATCGGAGATGGCTCAAAAGCAGATGTGATTAGCCAGGTTCCAACTCCAAACCTCACATTCTATAAAAATAATTATCCCAATTCCAGGCTCCATGCATCGGGGGAGGATGTTGGATTACCCGACGGACAGATGGGAAATTCTGAGGTGGGGCATCTGAATATAGGTGCCGGAAGAGTTATTTATCAGGATCTGGTTAAGATAAACAAGGAATGCAAGACAGGTGATATCAGAAAGAATAAAGTTCTGACAGACGCTTTCTCTTACGCTCACGATAATAACAAACAAGTTCATTTTATGGGACTTTTGTCCGATGGTGGTGTCCATTCGCTTGATAAGCACCTGTATGCTTTGTGCGATATGACTATGGATTATGGATTGAAAAATGTCTTTATCCATGGGTTTGGCGACGGTCGCGATACTGATCCCCGCAGTGGAATAGGATATATGCAAAGTCTGTTGGATCACCTTAAGAAATCTAATGGTAAAGTTGCTTCATTCATAGGAAGATTTTATTCGATGGACCGTGATAAAAGATGGGAAAGAGTAAAGGAAGGATATGATCTGATTGTAAACGGTATTGGAGCTCCCACATCCAATATTATAGAAGCAATGCAGGAATCATATGATTCCGGAGTTACCGATGAGTTTATGAAACCAATTGTAGTAGTTAATGATAACGGCAAGCCTGTCGGAACAATAAAAGAAGGAGATGTAATCGTCTTTTTCAATTTCAGGAACGACAGGGCTAAGGAACTGACTATTGCACTTACCCAGAAAGATATGCCTGAGAATGGCATGAAGACCATCCCTTTATATTATTGCACCATGACACCTTATGATTCTACGTTTAAAGGGATGCACGTCATATATCCAAAAGATAATGCCGATAATACTATCGGAGAGGTACTTGCAGCGGCCGGGAAACATCAGCTGAGAATCGCAGAAACTGAAAAATATGCCCATGTTACTTTTTTCTTCTCAGGGGGAAGAGAGGAAAAGTTTAATAATGAAGAGAGGATTATGATTCCTTCACCAAAAGTTGCAACATACGACCTGCAGCCGGAGATGAGCGCTTATGGTGTTACTGAAGCTGTTGTGAAAGCAATTGAGACAGAGAAGTTTGACTTTATATGTCTGAACTTTGCAAATGGCGATATGGTAGGCCATACAGGGGTTTATGAAGCAATTGAAAAAGCAGTCAAAACTGTTGACGAATGCGCAGGAACTGTCATAAAAGCAGCCCGTACACATGGTTATGATGTTCTGGTTATTGCTGACCATGGAAATGCGGATAAAGCATTAAATGAAGACGGATCTCCGAATACTGCCCATTCACTTAATCCTGTTCCCAGTATACTTATAAGTGATGATTATAAAAAGATCAATGAGGGAATTCTTGCAGATGTTGCACCTACATTGCTTAAAATAATGGGTATTCCCATTCCAGAAGATATGACGGGGAAAGTGTTGGTTTAAATTACCTCACCCCCTTCCGTCCCCCGCTCCCAGGAGAGCGGGGGAGACTTGTTCTATTCATAAATTGAATTAAATCTTGTTCTTTAAGTCCCTCCCTCCTGGGGGAGGGATTTAGGGAGAGGCAAATAGAAACTCATGCTCCGAATCAACGATACCATATTCAGTTTCGATATTCTTGAAAAGAAATTCATATGCGATCTGCCCGCATGCCTTGGCAATTGTTGCAGGTATGGTGATTCGGGAGCTCCTTTGAGTGAGGATGAAGCACTTATTGTTTATGATATATGGGACAAAGTGAAACCATATTTAAGAGCTGAAGGTATCGCAGCAATTGAAAAACAAGGAACAAGTATCACAGATTTCGAGAATGAAAATGTAACCCCGCTCATCGGGAATGAGGAATGTGCATATACTATTCTTAAAGACAATATACTGATGTGCGGGATTGAACAAGCATGGTCCGAAGGGAAAATCTCTTTCAAAAAACCATTATCATGCCACCTTTTTCCTGTGCGTATTAAAAATTACTCCGATTTCAGGGCTGTAAATTATGAGGAGCTGGCCATCTGCGCTCCGGCTCGTAAAAAAGGTTCAGAAGATGGCGTTTATGTATACGAGTTTCTTAAGGAACCGTTGATCAGGGCTCTGGGTGAAGAAATGTACAATGATTTATGTATTGCTGCATATGAATTGAGGAAGAATAAAACTTTAAAAAAGTGATTTTTGTAGTTTAAACCTCGTTAAACAAGAAAATATTTTCTATTAAATTCCCCATTTCAAAAAAATTCAGCTTAAAAGAAATTGCAATTTAAATGCATCCAGTTTGTGCATCACTTGGTGTTTTGCGGCTTATTTGGTTTAATTTCATTTTTTAAGCGCTGCGCAATTCAAAATATTTTAAAATAAAATTGTTTAGTTTGGAGATTTAATAAAGTTCCCATATATTTGGCTGTTAAATTAAAACCTAAAACTAATTCGTATGAAGAAACTATTTCTGCTGATTGTTTTGTTTGTGTTTATAAGTGGCTACACTTTATTGGCACAGACAATAGTCATTACAGGTACGGTTACCTCTTCAGTTCAGGGGGAAGGTGCTATTCCTGGTGTAACTGTAACTGTTAAAGGTACTACTGTCGGTGCTCTAACAGGTGTGGATGGGAAATATTCACTTACAGCGCCACAGAATGCCACCACTCTAATTTTCTCCTATATCGGGATGAAAAAACAGGAGATTGAAATCGGGGGCCGTAAAGTAATTGATGTTGTAATGGAATCCGAACTTCTCGGATTAAATGAAGTTGTTGTTACTGCCTTTGGTATTAAAAGGCCGGCTAAAGAACTAGGTGTTGCTACTGCTCAGGTATCAGATAAACAACTTACACAGGCAGGTGTCAGCAACGTGATGAACGGACTAACCGCAAAAGTATCGGGATTGCAAATCAATACCATTAATAATGGTGTTAACCCTGAAACAAAAATAACATTACGCGGTAACCGTCACTTTTTAGCTTCCAACGAAGCGTTAGTTGTTCTTGATGGAATTCCTGTAAGTGCTACTTACCTTAATTCAATCAACCCTAACGATATTGAAAGTATTAACATTTTGAAAGGTGCAAGTGCTTCTGCTTTGTACGGAAATGACGCTTCCAACGGAGTTATGGTCGTTTCTACAAAAAGAGGTGGCAAAATGGCACCCACAATTAAAATAAGTAATACTACCACATTCGAACAAATTTCTTATCTGCCCAATCTGCAGTCACGTTTCGGATCAGGTTCCGGTGAAGCTCTTGGCAATTCAGATAATAACTATACAATGTGGATTGGTCCTGACAGGAATACAGATCCTTATACCGCTTATGAAAACCAGTGCTATGGTCCTGAATATAATGGACAGATGGTTATTTTGGGTGGTAAACTTGTTGATGGTTCCTATCAGATGGTTCCTTACTCAGCCATCAAAAATCAAAAACTGAACTTTTTCAATACTGGTGTTTCTGTTCAGAACGATGTTTCATATACTGCAGGTGATGATAAAACTAATTTTTATCTTTCAGCTCAGGATGTGAAGACCACTGGTACAATTCCCGGTGATAAAAACAGAAGATCAGGTGTTCATATGTCTGGCGGAAAATCATTTGGTATTTTCGGAGCCGATTTTACAATGGGTATCACACAAACCAATACCAATACGTCCGGTGGTGATATGAACCAGGGCAGAGGAGTATACTGGAATGTTTTAAATACTCCTGCTCATGTTCCTCTTACAACTTACAAAGACATAGTTAATAACCCGTTTGCCGCATTGGATGGATATTACAATGCATATTATCCTAATCCTTACTGGCAGATTGCACATGCACGCCAGATTACCAAGCGTAATGACATTTTAGGTTCAGTTAACCTGACTTTAAAACCCTTTACCTGGTTAGAATTCTCCAATCGTACAGGTCTTGTCTATAATACTACAAACTACAATGATTATCGCGATGAAGCTATTTACAGCGCTTATTCACACAGCGATCCATGGAGCCAGGGCCACATGGGAGTAACATCTCCATATGCCGGTACTTCCAATTATTCTATGTCTAATTCGATGAATTTATCCGACGACTTTTTAGCCAAGATCAATAAGGATTTCGGAGATTTCAGTACAAAATTCATCTTGGGAGCCTCAATTTTTTCTTCAGAATATAATAGTATGAATGAGGGCGCCAGTCAGCTGGTTATTCCCGGCTTGTATAATATAAGCAACCGTGTTGGTGAGGCAGCTGTAGCACAGTCAACTCTGAAAAGAAGATCAATCGGTGCTTTTGCTGATGCTACATTCGGATATAAAAATTATGCGTTCTTGCATGTTTCAGGTCGTAATGACTGGGATTCAAGATTAGTTAAGGAAAATCGTTCCTTCTTCTACCCGGGAGCCGATTTAAGCCTGGTTGTATCTGATATGATTCCTGCTCTTAAAGACGGTACAGTTCTTTCATTTTTGAAATTGAGAGCAAGCTGGTCAAAAACAGGGCAGATCTCAGTAAGTAACTGGTATGCCACCATTCCTTCATATGTTCTGGCAGCCGGATTTCCTTACGGCAGCACTGCGGGATTCAGACTCAGCACTACTCTGAGTAATCCAAAACTGAAACCTGAGTTAACAACTGAAATGGAAGGCGGATTTGAAGTAAGTTTCCTGAGAAACAGGATACATTTAGAAACGAACATCTATAAATCAAGAACCAAAGATCAGACTATTCCAGCAACAATTTCTTATGCTACCGGTTATGCTTCGGCATTTATCAATGCAGGGGAACTTGAAACAAAAGGTATTGAAACTGATCTTAAATTCACTCCTGTTATAGATGCCGGAGGCTTCTCATGGAACTTAAGTCTAAACTATACTTATAATACAAGTAATGTTATTTCAATCTATCCTGGATTAACTGAATTACCAATTAACGACGGTACAGCTTATGGTATTGCAAACAGTGTTTCATATGCAGTTGTTGGTCAGCAATTTCCTGCTATTAAAGTTACCGACGTGTTAAGAGATCCACAGGGACGAATTATTGTTGATGCTGTTACCGGGCTACCTAAGAAAAATGCAGCCCTTGTACAAATGGGACATGCTAACCCAAATAATATTTTCGGAATTGCCAGTAATTTTGTTTTCAAAGGATTTAACTTAAACATTGTTGCTGATTACCGTTCTGGCAACAATATCGAAAACGCAGTAGGTAACGCTCTGGATTTTACAGGAGTTTCTGAACATTCAGCTTTAAATGGCCGTGAACCATTTGTTATTCCAAATTCTGTAATCAATACAGGAACTGCTGATGCACCGGTCTATGTTGCCAATACAAGTGTTGCTGTTACAAACGCTTCAAGGGCATTCTGGGTATCATCCGACTACCATAACACTCAAGCCGCTTATCTTACCAGCGCTGCCTTCTGGAAACTGAGGGAAATCTCTATCAGCTACGATGTACCTGTTGACGTACTCTTTGGCGGTAAAGTAATTAAAGCTGCACAGGTTGGAGTTATAGGCAGAAACCTTCTGATGTGGCGTCCAAGAACTAATGTATGGACCGATCCTGAATTCAATACCAATGGAGCAACAAGTAACGCTGTTGGTTATACGAATGAAGACCAGACACCTCCAACAAGAGTTTATGGATTCAGTGTAAAACTTACTTTCTAACATTTAAATATAATTAGAGATGAAGAAATATATTTTATTACTATTTATTGCAATAGTTTTTCTGGGAAGTTCATGTAAAGATTTTCTTAGTGTAAATGAAGTGAATCCGAACAATGCTTCTCAGGTCGCTGCAAGATTGGTTCTGCCTGCTGCTATAAACAACGTGGCATATACCATGAATAACCCAAGGCGCTTCGAATTTGTCTATCTATGGCATGGTCTTTGGTCAATAAGTGCCGGATATACGCAGCCTCAGGCTTTGGTTCAGTATAAACTCCTGAATAGCAATTATCAGAATGCTTTTCGTGAATTCTATACTGCTGCCAATAACCTTGACGGTATAGAAAAGAGTTCCACTGATCCTAAGGATGCTAATTTTCTGGCAATTGCCAAGATAATGAAGGCATACATTTTTCAGAATTTAGTTGATTGCTGGGGCGATGTTCCTTATGCAGAAGCTTTCCAGACCGGAACCGGAAACCTGAAGCCAAAATATGAGGCTCAGCAGACTATTTACGAGGATCTTGTAACTCAATTGGATGCTGCAATGGATCTTATCCAGAATGCACCAGCTGATGCAAATGCTGTTCTTCCTGCTGCCGATATAATGTACAGTGGTGATATGACAGAATGGCAACGATTTGCTAATACTGTAAAATTACGTATTCTTGTTCACCAGGCTGATATGGCAGGGAGAACTTCTTATATTACAGGTGCTATTGCCACTACCGCTTCTTACGGTTATCTTGGCGCCGGCGAAAGTGGTCTTGTAAATCCTGGTTTTGTAATATCTGCCGGGAAAATGAATCCGTTCTACGAAATATTTTATAACCCGGCCGGAACTTCTCAGGCTGATGGTATAACATATTATTTCGCCGGGAAAGATGTGGTTGACTATTTAGTTGCTACAGCCGATCCACGTATTGGCAAGTACTTCCTGCCATATAGCGGAAACAATTATGCTGGAAACATTCTTGGTAATGATCCCTCTCTCCTGTCAACTTCCGCTCTTACATCGAAACTTGGATATATTTCAGGTGATGCCGGAACGATGATAGGCACACCCACAAAATCAGCACCATTGCTTACCGATTTCGAAAGTTTGTTTATTCAGGCAGAAGCTGCACAAAGAGGTCTGATAACCGGATCAGCAAAAGATCTGTATAACAGCGCAGTTACACAATCATTTTTATATACTGGGTTAACAAGTACAGCTGCTTCTGCTTTCCTGAGTCAGGCAAGTCCGAAAATGAATTTTGACAATGCTCCAAATAAGCTTGAGATAATACTTACCCAGAAATGGGTTGCTTTAGATGGTGTTGCTCCTGTAGAAATATGGACTGATTACAGAAGAACAGGTTTCCCACTGGGTCTGCATTTCAGCCCCGATGCTGCCAGAGCTAATGATACTCCTCCTATTCGTTTACTCTACCCACAGGATGAGATTAACGTTAATAACGACAATGTATTAGCTGCTTATGCCCAACAGAGTTATGTTGATGAGTTTAAAACAAAACTTTTCTGGCAGAACCGTTAATTTTAATTTATTTACATTAAAACATGACAAATATGAAAAATAAAATAAAAGTAATTCTAATTTTCCTGGCAGGAATGGTTGTAATAAACTCTTGCTTAAAGGACAATAAAGATTACTGGTCGGCAGACGTAAAAGGGAAAATGTACGCTACTGTTCTTGTCCCGACATTACAATCGATGGGTGTGAAACCTGTTGCGGATACAGTTGATTTTTCTTTTATGATCAATATTGCGACTGATGCCCTGCCTACAACAGACATTACTGTTACCATGAAGGTTGATCCTGATGCAGTTACTGCTTACAATACTCGTACAGGCAGAAGCTATAAGCCATTTCCCACAGTAAGGATAGTAAATCCAACAGTGGTAATAGCTAAAGGTACCAGAACTTCAATCATCAACTGTAAGGTATGGGGAGCAGATAAGTTAAGCGCATGTGATAATTTCATTGCTGCAATTTCTATCGATAATGTTAGCGGTGGTATTCCTATTGCCTCAAATATGAAGACTTACCTGATGTCTCTGCCGATTTCCAACCCCTATGCTGCAACCTATAATACTGTAGGTTATCGTATTCGTCCAGGCAATGCTACAGAGCCAATTGCAGCAGGAACAACAGAAGTTTTTTCTACTGTTGACTGTAAAACCGTATCCAAGGATGGCTTTGGGAACTATTCAGCTTATAGTATCAGAATAGAGATCACTACTAATACAATGGTTGTTGGTGGTGTAACCTGTTATAAGGTTAATGCAATGCCTTATGATCCCGCTACCGGTGCTGATGTGGGTGGTATGTTTACAACCTGGACCGGAGATGCTGCAACACCGCCCGCTCCTCCAGCAGTTGGGACAAATATTAATTACTACAATCCAGTTACCAAGCAATTTTTCCTGAACTGCTATTATATCAGTGCTGCAGGTAACCGTATAATGTGGGAAATTCATACTAGAATTTAAATTTATTTTGTTTCTTCTCGCTCTGATTTAGCTAATAATTGAATTAAGAGTTATTGAAAAGAATCAAAAGATTTAACTGAAAATAAAAAAAACAGATTATGAAAAGAAAGAATATAATTTTAGTAATGTTGCTCGTCTTATCCGGCTTATTTGCTATGCAAAGTTGTAAGAAAGACGAATCACCTACGCCTACTATTTATAAGGCAGCAGTGACTACCGCTCCGGCCCCGGCCGTCGATGCAGTCGTACCTTTTACTGCATCCGGACAGACTATTCCCCTGACATGGGGTGGTGATGCAACCAGCGGAAGCTGGGATGTATATTTTGGTGGAACATCAACTCCTCCAAAAGTAGCTACAGTAAGCACAAATGCATATACTGCTACTGTTACAAAAGGAGGTACATATTATTGGCAGGTTATAACTGTTGATGCCAATAATGTAAAATCAACAAGTGAGGTATGGAGTTTTGAGGTTAACTCTAATCCTGCAGTTCCATCAACTCCTAAACCGGTAGTAAATGCAATCAATGTATCTTGCAATCCTACACTTACATGGGTTGATACTGATCCTGAAGGAGATGACTTAACCTACGATTTATATCTAGGTAAAACAGCAACTC
>Ga0302321_100001286_pt1 | contig 21408 bp, 15 predicted proteins | sample Fen_T0_1_FD_202505 | JGI IMG/M metagenome (GOLD analysis project Ga0302321, IMG submission 202505) | Peat permafrost microbial communities from Stordalen Mire near Abisko, Sweden - Fen_T0_1 | ecosystem: Environmental > Terrestrial > Soil > Wetlands > Permafrost | place: Sweden: Abisko...
GCAGCTCGCGGATATCGAGACCAAGCGAAGGACGCAGGTGGAGTGCTGTGGCATCGACTTCGCGACGAAAGACTGCTTCCTGTTGGTAGAGGTCGCGTCCCATCTGTACATACTGGGCGCCTTGTCCTGGGAAGAGCCAGGCCAGGCGTGCAGATCGGGTCGTTCTATCACCTCCGGTGATGCGTCCAGGAGCCTTTTCTTCCAGGAGCGCGATGGCTTGCTCTGGTCCCCGACAGAGCAAGGCTTCGCGCCGTTCAAAGGGTTTGCGTCCGACCTGTAGGGTATAGGCCACATCAGCCAGAGGCACCGTGTGTGTGGTCAGGTAGTCGTGGAGCTGCGCTCGTTGTTGTTGCAGGGCAGTCGCGCTCTTTGCTGAGTAGACCAGCAGTTGGCAGGGACGAGAGGGACCAGATGGTACAGCAAGGGGAGGCTCTTCGAGAATCACATGAGCATTGGTGCCCCCAATGCCAAAGGAACTGACTCCGGCCCGTCGTGGTGTGGAGCCCGCAGGCCATGGCTGCAAAGTGGTATTGACATAAAAGGGGCTCGTGGGTAAGTCGATAGCCGGGTTCGCCTGTTCGTAGTGCACCGTCGGTGGGAGTTGTGCGTGTTTGAGTGCCAGGACCGTCTTGAGCAAGCTAGCGATCCCAGCGGCAGCATCGAGGTGTCCGATGTTGCCCTTGACCGAGCCGAGAGCGCAGAAGTGGCGAGCGGAGGTGCTGCGGCGAAAGGCTTTGGTCAGGGCTTCGACTTCGATGGGATCACCCAGCGTGGTGCCGGTTCCATGTGCTTCGACATAGCTGATCGTTTCCGCCTCGACATTCGCGAGAGCCTGAGCGCGAGTAATGACTTCAGCCTGTCCTTCAACGCTGGGGGCAGTATAGCCCACTTTGCTGGCTCCATCATTATTGATGGCCGAGCCCTTGATGATGGCATGAATGGTATCCCCATCGCGGAGGGCTTCTGCCAGACGTTTGAGCACCACAACTCCCACGCCGCTGCCGAAGACCGTTCCGCGAGCCTGGGCATCGAAGGGTCGACAATGTCCATCGGGTGAAGTGATCCCTTCTGGCTGGTACATGTAACCTGTTCGTTGAGGGACATTAACCGAAACGCCGCCAACGAGCGCTATATCTGTTTGAAAACTCAGTAAACTTTCGCATGCCAGATGAAGGGCTACAAGCGAAGAAGAGCAACCAGTCTGGACATCCAGACTGGGGCCGCGCAGATTCATTATATAGGAGAGACGTGTGCTGAGGAAATCCTTGTCATTCCCCAACATAACCTGAAATGTATCTTGACTGGCAATTGAAGATGGATTGGCCAGCAGATTAAACAACAAATAGGTACTTAAGCTGGTGCTGGCGTAAACACCAATAAGACCTGGGAAACTCTCTGCGTTATATCCAGCATCTTCCAGAGCCTCCCAGGCACACTCCAACAAAAGACGATGTTGTGGGTCCATCAACTCAGCTTCTCGCGGAGAGTAACCAAAGAAAGATGCAGCGAAAAGATCGATATCCTCCAGAACTGGCGCAGCTCGCACATAATTATGCTGTGAGAGTAAGTGTTGATCAACACCTCGCAGATGTAACTCTTGCTGTGAAAAAAACGAGATGCATTCAACTCTATTCTGTAAGTTCTGCCAGAATAGCTCCAGGTTAGCTGCATGCGGAAACCGACCGCTCATGCCGATAATTGCTAATTCGAGATTATCTAGCTGTTCCATAGGCCGCATTTTAGATCTTTATCGCTTTCTTCCAATGCAACTATTAAAAACATAAGAGCAATAAAGCACGCGAAGTGGGCCACGTATTCTAGTATCTTGGTGGCCCTTTGCGAATACGTGTGCGTACCTGGTCGAGAGAATAGCTCCAATCAAAGCCTTCTTGCCACCAGGTAACGCCTGCATCGGCAAAGGGTGCGATAATGGCTTTGTCTTCATCTGTACCTGGGGTATGCCCTGCTGCGAGCACAGCCAGAGGGTTCTCTGTTTGACGGTACTGATGAATGTATGCGAGCATGTCACGGAAATCATCGGGAGTCATTTCATGATCACGCCCCATAGGACAAACGCCGTCCCACTGAGCTGCACGGCGAAAAGGCTTTTTATTTGGCCAGGCACCAGCTACCCAGATGGGAATACGTGGTTGCTGGAGAGGGGTGGGAAGAAAACGAGCATTTTTGAGTTTGTAGTGTTTCCCCTCATAATCAAAGATCTCTCCACTCCATAATTTTGTTAGCACCGTCAAGCCTTCATCCAGCATCTCTCCATGCAGCGTATCATCAGTGGAATGACCAAAGGTGCTATACTCACCTCCAAAATCGCTGCCAATCCCTACACCCAGGACAAAGCGCCCCTGGGAAAGCCTATCCAGACTCACCGTCTCTCTTGCCAACTTCCAGGGGAATGCTCGTGGTAAAGCGGTCACTAGCGGACCAAAGGTAATGCGTTTTGTGTTAGTTGCTATCGCGGCCAGCACTACAGTGGGATCAATAATAGGCCCCCACTCAGGGGTACCACCGACATGATCCCAGATAAAGAAGCCATCCCAACCAGCATCCTCCGCTTCACGGGCCATTTCAACCATCTCCTGGATATCGCTGTACATGCCGAAGTTTGGGGTGTTTATTGCGTAATGCACTTTATATAACTCCGTTCCAAATAAATGTTCCTGGTTTCACTCATCTATTTTGTCTGGGCGATGAATCTTGCGCCCTTTCCCACGTGTATAACGCTCTCTTCGAGCAACAACGGGACGGAAATCTTCTTTGACATCGAATTTTTCGAGGGCATTCACATCCAATTGCACCTTACTTAAACGACCTAATACGTGAAGCAGGATATTGGCACGGTTACCCGGTGCCTTCGCTTCAAGAAATATAGCCTGTAATCCTTCTAATGGACCGCTGGTTACGCGTACTGGATCGCCTGGGGATAATTTCTGATAGGATAGATATTTGCCATATCTATCAATTTCTTTTCGAATAATCTCCATGAGATCTGGAGGTATCTCCACTGGCCCATTGCCGAAATCGAGCAACTTCAGTACACCTGGACAAGCGTTAATGCTATGCGTTCCCATTTTTTGCAGATCTGCTTGAAGAAACAAATAGCCTGAGAAAAAAGGAACTCGTCGGATCTCTTTCTGGAGAGAGAGAGCAATTTCAGGGACATATGTTGTTAACCCTAGCAGATGTTGTAGTGCATCTGCTGTATATTGCTCTTTTGCTGATTTACAATGTACTACATACCATGAATCGGGAGCGAAGAGAACAGTACCCACAGGTTTCATATGAGTTTTTCCCTAAAAGTGGAACAAATTTTTAGATTCGCAACATTACTGCCTATATATACGTATCTCATACGATACGATGTATAGCAGATCGGTCCGACATATGAGTTTTTTGTGAGCATGCTCCACCATTTCACATTTTTCGATGTGAATGTGAATAAGAGTGCTATGATCAATCTATTCGGAGCAGATGCTACAACAAATAGAAATATTTTTACTCGTTATTAACTCAGGTATAAGGTAATCTAACCTGAATGAAGCATGCAGACTAACAGAGCAGTTAAGAACAGTCTTTTGGACTGAGGTAAATGTTTGGTAGATATACAAGATAATAGAACGTATGTCATATCTACTGTTCCTACTATAGAGAATATACATTATACTAATGTGTAGTACCACGACATTTCTAGACACTTTACTGTCTAGAAATTTTGTTCTATTTTCACGAAAGGTAAACATGGACGTTTCCGAAAAACTGCAAATCCGAAAGATGAATTTTGGAGAACGTTTATCTCAGGCAAGAATGCGCCTTAAACTTTCACAGGAAGAATTGGCAGAAGCCATTGGAACTACAGCTCGAAGTGTTAGTCGTTGGGAGTGTAGTAAAGTCATTCCTCAACAACACTATTGGGAGCGTTTGGCTGAAGTGCTGCTAACTTCACCAGAAAAGCTCTTCGGAGAAGAAGAGCAACAAAGCCTCGATGAGCATCCCACGCTTTTGTGGCACATACCCTATACGCGCAACTCATACTTTACAGGACGCGAAGAAATCCTAAAGCGATTGCGTACGAAACTCCAGGCAACAACGCAATCTCTCTGGCTTCAGCCGAACATTTTGTCTGGTTTGGGAGGAATCGGCAAGACTGAGATTGCTCTGGAGTACGTTTATCGTTTTGGCCGTGATTACCAAACCGTTCTCTGGATCAGGTGCAAGACCCTCGAATCGTTTTTGTCAGACTATCTTGGGCTTGCAGACCTCCTTCAGATTCCGCACAAAGACAGTGCAGATCAGTTTAGCAAGGAACAATCGGTGAAGCGCTGGTTCGAGAGTCATACCAACTGGCTGCTGATTTTTGACGGGCTGGAGGACCTAAAGCTGCTCGACAGAATGCTTCCCAAGACAAACCAGGGACACATCTTGATCACTACACGTTCCCAGATTACGGGATCACTGGGTTGCCCTATCTGTGTTCCAAAGATGGATCTCGCAGAAGGTACCACGTTTCTGCTGCGTCGCGCTGGGATTTTCCTCCCTGATATGTCTTTGAAAGATGGATCTCTTTTGAGCAGACAAGCGGAAACGCTCTGCAAGCTTCTGGATGGATTTCCTCTGGCTCTTGATCAAGCAGGAGCGTATATGGAAGAATCAATTTGCAGTTTATCTGGTTACCTTGAGCGCTATGCAGTGCGACAAAATGTCTTGCTCGACAACCGGGGAGCAGCAGTCAACCACCATCCAGAATCGGTAAATAGAACGCTGTCCCTCTGTTTTCGCCAGGTAGAGCAAGCCTCTCCCCTTGCCGCTGATCTCTTGCGGCTTTGCGCATTCCTCCCTTCAGACTCCATTTCTGAGGTTTTACTAACGCAACATTGTGATTTTCTTGGCCCTGCTTTGCAAGCGCTTGCAACTGACCCACTGCTGTTAGATGAATTGGTCAGACATCTGCGCCGCTTTTCTCTTGTCCATCGAGAGGCAGCGCAGAGAACGCTCCATATCCATCGCCTCTTGCAGGTAATTATACAGAATGAACTCGGCGAGGATGAGTGCAAGTTGTGGATGGAACGAGCGAATGCCTTGATGAAAGAATTTAATAAAAAGTAAATTGTAATAGAAGCTCCTGAAGTCGCCAGGAGCTTTTACTTGTTTGGCTCCCAACCCCAGGCCTCAATGCCCTCGTGAGTCCGAGCTTGCAAGCTGACATCGCATTTGTGCACCCGTTGTCTGGCTCCTGGCTCTGCCGGATTATTGTGCAGCAAGATTTCTGGGTGGGGGAGCACCAGTAGAAGCTGTTCTTGTTTGTGCAAAGTGCGGGCTTTGCACTCATCCAGGCTCTGGTAGCCACTACTGGTGGTAAAGAGCTGATAGTTGGGAATGGTCAGCCCGGTAGTTACACTGCCTGCCAGATCTGGACCGTGCTATCCCAGGAGGCTGATGCGATGCGAGTGCTATCGGGCGACCAGGAGAGGGCACGGATGGGCCGGCTGTGGCCCAGGTAGGTCATTACTCTCTTGCTGGCCATGTTCCACACTTGCGCCTGGTTATCGTCCTCTACAGCCTGTGTGCTCCCTCCACCGGAAGCAAGATACTTGCCATCAGGCGACCAGACGAGAGCGAGCACTGAGCTGTTGACGGCCTGAAGATTTGTGATGTCTCCTCCGTTGGCTGCGTCCCAGATGGGAATACGACCCAGCCCCTGGCTCATTGCAATGCTCTTCCCATCGGGTGACCATGACAGCGCCTCGGCCCCACTCACAGTGTCGTGGTAGGTGAGGCGCTCATCGCCCGTCTGGCTCTGGTAGATTTTTACCAGGCGCTGATCCTTGCCATTGATCTTGCCGTTCACTCCTGCCACAATGTGTTGACCATCAGGCGCGAGAGCGAAGAGAATGGGCACATTGGGCTCCATTACCGTCAATGACAGTATCCGTTTTCCGCTTTGTGCCTCCCAGACCTGGACGGTTCCGTCGTCTCCTGCCGAGATGATATGGGTACCATCAGGCGACCAGGCGATACCTGTGGTGCTTCGAGTATGACCAGTGTAGGTCATGAGCCTTTGGCCTGTCCCTGCGTTCCACACCTGGATTGTGTTATTTTTTTCATTGCGAAAGTCGCTCCCACCTGTGGCTATGTATGTGCTGTCAGGTGACCAAGCCAGTGCCCCCACCCAACTGGTGTGACCGTGGTACTCGTTTTGTCGTTTTCCGTTGCTCGCGCTCCAGACCTGTACTCCTCCGTCGGAGTCTGCAGAGGCGATTCGCGTACCATCGGGTGACCAGCCCACTGCCTCGACCCCTCCTGTATGGCCTTTATATGTCAGCAAGGTCTTACCAGCAGATGTGGTTGCTGGTGGTAGAGATTGTTTATGAGATGCATTAGGCATGAGAGAAGAGGGAGGAGTAGGATTCAGTGTTTGTGTGCCCGCTGGGAGTGTAAAGCCTGTTGTCTCCTGCCCACAACCTGCTGCCAGCAGACCGATAATGCTCAAAAGCATTCCACGTCGCGAGAGTGTGTTTTGCTGGCGAACCGATGTATCTATTCTCTGGACCTTGAGAAAGGGGTGTTGGTGATTTTTCATGAGAAGACTCCTTTTTTATCAGTAGTAACGTGTGCTGGATTTAGTAAATGAGAACTGGCGTGCCAGTGTTGGTCTGGTCGTAAAGTGCTTGTGCATCTGTTGGTGACATCTCGATGCCGCCTGTACTCCCATCGTTTGGGTTTCCTATTCCCGCGGAGTTGTTTGCATTGCTCGCCTCCTGGTGCGGGAGTTGTGTCCCCGGGCCATACCTCTCGCGCCACCAGGCCCCATAGATAGAGTATCCTCCGGTATGGTAGGACTGGGCATATTGGATAGATATATCTGTCGACCAGCCTGGAGCGCCTCTCGGGTAGACGGACGTGAAGGTTTCAGTGCTCTGCCGATCCTCAATTTTCCATCTCCCAATGAGGCTGGGCGTGGCTTGTTTGCCTGTTGTGACGAGGACTGCTTTGAGCAATTTGCCATCTCGATAGAGACGCAGGACCTGCTCAGCAGTTGAGACGATGATAACGGTGCCTTGCTGCAGTTTGTAGTGTTTTAGCAGCTGGAGATCGCTTTGATGGATGGCATCGTAAGGCGCTTTATCTGTTGCTGCGGCTTCAAACATCTGCAGATGAAAGAGGGCATTGTTAGCGTTATCGATTACAGCTTTGAAGTCAGCATCACTTTTGGCGGCTGCTAGTTGTTTGTCCAACTCTTGGCCAAGCCCAGAATCGAGATAAGCATAGTCAAGCATATACGTTTTATTGGTACCATTATCGAGATAGAGATGGCTACGTCCCCATTGTTGTGCCTCTTCGTGGAATTGTTTGACAAGTGTGTGTGCCTGTTTAGATGGGTCGCTATTGCTCGCTTCCTGCGCAACCATGCTGCCATCCTGGCTGATACGTGCCTGGTGCAAGAGGAAAAATGAACTGGCGAAAACGACTGCAAGCATGGCAACCAGTGTGGCCAAAGCTGATCTCCTGACCAGTGACTTTTTCTTTGTTGCAGGCCTCTTCCCTATAATGTGTCCTGCACTATTGAACGTAGTTTCTGACGATAGCAGGTGTAAGTTGCGCTCCTGTTGCGCTGTCAACAGTCGCTCCCGCACACGGACAAGCGCCTGCTCTGTTTCCTGCAGGTCGTGTGACTTGGCTGAGTTTACCTGCGCCTCGTCTGTTACATATGCTTTTCTTAAGAATGCAATCGTTGCCTGATTGCGTGGATCTTGCTCCTCTGGGGTTCGATCGTTCATCAGGGATGACATAGCTCTCTCGCCCTTCTTTCTACAAATCAAAGCAAGCACGTAGACGATGCAAGATTCGGCTAACCATGCTGCGCACGTTTACTTCAGATTTGTTGACGATTTCACCAATCTCGGCAAAGCGTAGGCCCTCGACGAAACGCAAATAGATGATCTGTTGTTGTTGTGATGGTAATTTGTTAAGTATGTGATGGAGGTGCTTATACGTCTCATGTTGTATCGCGTGTTGTTCAGGTGTAAGGTTCTCATCGAGCCTTTCCTGGATCTTTTCCAGGGGGAGCAAGGTCGTGTGCGAGTGCTTGCGATATATGTCGATAATTTTGTTGCGTGCTACTCGCTGCAACCAGGCAATCTGTATTTCTTCACCAAGCTTCGCCAGATTTTTCGTTGCCAGCGCAGCCATAAATACCTCCAACATGATATCTTCCGCATCCTGTGGGTTACTAACCTGACGGCGTATATAAGTGTAGATGAGTTGCGAGTGGCGGTCATAAAATGTAATATCCAGGCTATTTTGCTTATCATCTACGTTCAATACATGCATGTTATTCCTCATGAATATGCATCAATAAAAAATTTAAAAGTAGATCCACTTATTTAGTACATCGTAGAAATTGGCAAAACGTGGCAATCAACTTTTTCGATTGGTCTTCTTCTAGGGTTGACCATTAAACAGGCTCATGCCCAATTTAAATGAGCTTGTTTGCTTAAATTGGGCATGAGCTAACAAATACGCACGAGGAATTGTTTACTTACTGGCTGTTCGCATCACCACATAGCCAACCAGTTGAGGTGCAGGCAAGCCCTCCTCTTGCAAGAGGACCGCGCAATCGGCCACCTGAGGATGTTGTCTGAGTACAGCCTCAATCTCTGCCAGTTCGATGCGATGCCCTCGAAGCTTGATCTGGTTGTCAACACGTCCCAGATACTCTAGCGTACCATCGGCTGCTCTATAACGCGCCAGATCTCCTGTTTTGTAGAGGCGAGCGCCAGGCTCCTCACTAAAAGGATGAGCGACAAAGCGCTCTGCTGTCAGGGCTGGCTGATTAAGATATCCACGTCCTAATCCGACGCCTCCAATATAGACTTCTGCAACTATCCCCAGGGGCACAGGCTGCATATGTTGATCCAACAAATAGATCTGGGTATTCGCAATTGGCCGTCCGATGGGAACATTGCCCTGTATCGAGCCCTGGCGGGGAACTTCATAGATGCAACTTCCTACGACAGTCTCAGTGGGGCCATATTCGTTGATCAGTCTGACATCAGGAGCGTGGAGACGCCAGGGGGTCAGGCTTGCGTCATGCAAGGCCTCCCCACCAATCACGAACATGCGGGTCGTGCCCACCAACTCATCGGGTGCCAGCGACTGATTGAGAAGATCCAGGTGTGCCGGCGTCAACTTCACCAAGCTGAAATCAGGTCGCGCGCGCAAAGCATCGGCGAGAGAATCCACCCCGGCTCCTTCGGCAACAATCCATACCGAACGTCCAACCACGAGCGGTGTGAACACGCTCGTGACTGTCAGATCAAAGGCCAAAGATGAGTGCAGGATAGCCCCACGACCTGCTGCAACTTCATAGGTTTTGCTGGCCCAATCCACATAATGGACGAATCCTTGGTGGGAAATCATCACTCCTTTTGGCTGGCCCGTTGATCCGGAAGTATAGATCACATAGGCCAGATTTGCCGCACTCACGGTACTAACAGGAGGATGAGTTTGATTGTCGTGCACCAAAGTGTCCCAGATCGTATCCAGGCATATGACACGTTCCAGATCAGGCAATGAATCTCGCAAAGCACTCGTGGTTAGCAAGATAGAGAGGTAAGCTCCTGTAGTGATCGAGGCCAGGCGTCTCTTCGGCAAAGTTGGATCAAGTGGCACATATGTGCCACCCGCTTTAAGAATGCCTAAAACGCCGACGAGCAGTTCTAGTGAACGGGAGAGACACAGTCCAACCAATATCTCTGGTTGGACACCTGCTTCCTGTAGATAGCGGGCAACCCGATTGGCCCAACGATCAAGTTCATAATAGGTGAGCTGCTTTTCACCATCGTAAACTGCAATCACATCCGGCGTTTCAGCTACCTGTTGCTCAAAGATCTGGTGCAAGCACAGTTTGTGGGGGTAGTCTGCCTGCGTCTGATTGAGCTCAACCAGGATCTGCTTTCTCGCTGCATAGCTGAGCATATTTAGCTCGCTGATGCTGGCTCTAGGTTGCTCGATAGCACTCTCCAACAGCGCAGCGTATTGAGATGCAAGGTGTTGCGCGTCTTGCTTATCAAATAGATAAGCATCATAATGGAACTCAATGTGCAAAGCATTATCTCTGTGCACAGCTACCAGCTTTACCTTAAAAGCATCGTAATACGCATAACACTGCTGCAGCGAAAAAGAAGTTGTAGCCACCTGATAAACAGTAGCTTGTTCTCTAAAGTCAAAAGCGAAGGGATATAAAGGTGCAAGCGAAGGATCTGCAATGTTGGACAGATCTTGCCAGGAGAAGTAGGGATACTGAGAGAGCAATCTCTTCTGGCTGTCACTAGTCTGAGCAAGAAGTTCCTCAAAGGAGAGATCTTCGCCCAAGTGACCAATAAAGGGCAAATCTTTGACCAGCAGTCCGGCGATAGATGAGAGTTGTGGATAGATACGACCATCGATAGCAATGCCAACGAGTAGATCACCTCGCTTCGTGAGCTGCCAGAGCAAAACTTGCCAGCAAGCCAGGAGGAACACCGGCAATGCTTCCTGCTGCTGGCTGAGAAAAGCTTCAAGGCGTGTATAGATATCTGAAGTAATCGAAAGTTCCTCCAACGCCGGAGAGAAGTGAGTCAGATCGAAGTTTTGGCGCTCGAAGGGCAAGGCCGGGGAAGAAATAGCTCCATTGCTTTTTCCCTCCCCCTGTTCCCTGCTGCCAGCCTCCTCTTTCCCGTCTAGCAGTTCATGCTGCCATTCTGAAAATTGGAGATAGGATACCTCCTCAAAAGCAGTGATGGTAGAGGAAAGGCTATCTTCATAACAACGCACAAGTTCTTGCGTGAAATAGCACAGGCTCGATGTATCCGCATAGAGGGCATGCAGACGCATGAGCAAGACATGAGTATCCTCACGCAAGGTCAGAAGTATACACTGAACGCTGGGTCCATCCTCTAAATTCACCGGTGTGGCTAGCAGCTCCTGAGTCGTATCAGCAAGCAGCCTTTGCTGATCGAGAGGTAAGCAGTTCCTGAGATCGACGTGCAAGCAGGCCGTGAGGGAGGCTGCTCCGATGACCTGAACAGGAAGCTTCATCTGCGGCAGCCGCTTAAAAGTGGTTCGATAGATCTCATGCCGAGAGCAGACAGCCTCGACGGCATGAAACAAGTCTGGACTAGATAGTTGCCCATCGATTCTAAGTGCACAGTAGGCATGATACACGTCATGATCCTGCCGCAACAACCAGAGGCGCTCTTGTTGCGGAGAAAGGCGAAAACCGTCAATTATTTGCTGCATGCTGCATTTTCCCTTCGTTCGTTTTTCTGGCTATTGCGCCGGAGGAAAATCTTTTAGAGAGATCATGTTGCCCATCGAGACATATAATTTGCGCGGACCTTCATAAGGGTTGCGTGCATGTGCTGTGAGCATATTATCAAGCAGGAGAATATCGCCAAGCCTCCAAGGGAAACTGACTTCGGCCTCTTGATAAGCCTCACATATCGCATCCATCACGGCATCCTCTATAGGCGAACCGTCTCCATAAAAGCAATTTCTGGGTAAGTCCTCTTCAGCAAAAAGCGCAAGCAACGAAGATCTTACCTCTGGTTCCAGGCAAGCTGGATGCCAGTGTGGAGCTTGATTCCACCAGATCCACTCTCCTGTCTGCGGATGCTTCAGAACTGCTGGGCGCACCAGGCGTGTTCGCAGACGATTATCATCCTTCCACTCCCAGGCGACGCCTGCCTCCTGACAGTAGCTCTCGACATCCTCTTTTTTCTCAGTCCGAAAGACCGTTTGCCAGGGCAAACCCAATCCATCTCCATAGTTGCGTTGGTACATAACTCCCTTCCGCAGAAATGGTTCCCTGATGGACGGAGCGATACGCTGAAAGACGCGCCTGCTATCAGCGATTGGCGTTTCTCCACCGCGCACAGCCGGTTGACCACAGAAGAAGAGAATCTTCATTGGCCAGCTTTCATTAAACGAGTTTTCGTTATGCCAGAGAAGTTTCTTTTCAGGGGCATAAAACACAGGAGTGTAAAGATTGCCAGAACCAATATTAGCAGGGACATGTTCACCATTTTCCTGAAAGAGGTCAGAACAGAGCGTTAAAGCGAACCGTTCAAAGTCAACGGGAGAAACGACAGAAAAACCCCGGAAGAGGATTGCGCCATATTTGTGTAAATTAGTCTCGATGAATGATTGATTGCTCTTTGACCATTCGACGATATCGAGCGTGACATTCTGAGGAGAAATGACGAGCGGCAGACCCACCTCTGCGGCAAGAAATTTTGTTTGGACTAACTGCCCCTGTTGCAAGCTGATGTTTTTCGGTTTTACAAAGCTAAACTTGCTAAAAGCATCATCGATACCCTTCTTTTGTTCCATTGTTTTTTTCTCCTTTTCTCTCTCTATTAGCGTTTCAATATATTATTCTGTTAAATCAAAAAATTGTGAGTTGCTAAGAGAAATTTCCTTTTTGCCCTTGCTGTATCTGCGTCAGCGCCAGGGCCAGTTCAGCAATAGTGGAAGCCTCAAAAAGCGTTTGCATAGAGATATCCAGGTGTAACAACCGGCTTAAGCGGTCGATTATGCGGGCGGCTAACAGTGAGTACCCCCCCAGTTCAAAGAAATCTGCTTCACGGCTGATGTTCGTACGTCCTAGTACTTCCTGCCAGATCTGGGCAATAGTATATTCCAGTTCGCTCCGAAAACTATCATTGATCTCTTCTTCTATCTCGGTTTCCCATCCCTCGAATGTGATTAATCTCTGTTTATCAATTTTGCCATTAGGCATAACTGGGAAAGTCTCCAGGACAACGTAGCGAGCGGGCAACATGTATGCTGGTATGTATTTTTGCAGAAATCCGCGTAGTTCCGCTACGTGCAGAGAGCAGGTTGATTGAGCCGTTAAATAGGCGACCAATTGTTTGTCTCCTGACCCTGCTTCCTGCATTATAACCACAGCATCACGCACAGCCGGGTGTTGCCCTAACACAGCTTCAATTTCTCCCAATTCAATGCGGAAACCGTGCAACTTCACCTGTTGATCTGACCGTCCTATAAACCTGATAGCACCATCAGGGAGATAGCTTGCCAGATCGCCAGTGCGATAAAGCCGTGCTCCTGGTTGTTGGCTAAAAGAATCAGGGATAAAACGTTCAGCAGTTAACTCTGGTCGCTTCAGGTAGCCACGGGCAATGCCGATTCCTCCAATGTATAACTCACCGGTTGCTCCAATCGGCACTGACTGTAAATATCTATCAAGTATGTAAATCTGCACATTCGCAATAGGGTGACCAATACTCAGTACCTGAGATCCATCCAACCCTACTGCCATGCTCGCACACACTGTAGCTTCTGTTGGCCCATAGCCATTAATAAAACAACGCTGCTGAGACCACTGAGCAACCTCATTATCGGTGCATACCTCTCCCGCGCTTATGAGCGTTTTAACAGTTGATAATGTTCCTGGCGGCAACATACGTAGGAGTGATGGTGGCAGTGTTACACTGGAGATGGCATACTCTTCGATAATCCGAGGCAGAGCAACTGCCAGTTGCGCCGCCCTTTGTGGGTATAACAGGAGGGTTGCTCCGATACTCAAAGTGACGCTGATTTCCGAGATTGAAGCGTCAAAGCTACATGAGGCAAATTGTAAGACACGATCCTGGGCAGACAGGCCAAGCGCTTCAGCTTGTGCAAGTGCTAGATTACCCAGACCCTGGTGGGAGACAAGAACTCCCTTAGGTTTTCCCGTAGAACCAGAGGTATAGATAACGTATGCAAGATTGCCTGGAAAAGTAAAATCCTGTGGAGATTCATTATAATCCACATTATGCGTATTTTGAGGTGCATCCAGATAAATTACCTGGATAGCTGTTACATACTCCTGTAGAGGCTCCAGCAAATCTGCATGCATCAGAAGTATTTCTATCTGGGCATCCTTTAGTATATATGCCAGCCGCTCTTTAGGATAGGCAGGGTCGAGCGGGACATATACCCCCCCAGCTTTAAGGATGCCCAGAAACCCAATCACCAGGTTGAGCGAGCGCTCCAGGCAGAGACCTACAGCGACCTCCGGTTTTACTCCTTGCTTCCGCAACGTATATGCCAGCTGATTAGCCCGTTGATTCAATACACGATAAGTCAGTACCTGCTCTTCGCACACCAGCGCAATCGCATCGGGCGTTTGCGCCACCTGCCGCTCAATCAATTGAAGAAAGCCACAAGGCTCTTGCCAGGACACTGCCTGCTCCTTCATAATCCTATCACTCCACAATCCATACGATCTTTACCATAACATATCTGATCTTTCAAATACTATACCCCTTGGGGTAGAGTTTGCTCATAACTGCAATTTGGACCTGGCGAACTTTTCCAGAGGAGAAGTCGTTTGTGCTGCAGGATGCCGAACCAGTGCTCGATCTGGTTCATCCACTCGTTTTTAGCTGGTCGTGTACTCAGATGTAGAATTACATATTTAAGCCACCATCTATATCCAGGCATCGACCATTGAAGTAATCGCATTCTATAATAAAGCGTACCCCTGCAAAAATTTCATGCGGTTCACCAAGGCGCTTCAGAGGTACTTTTGAGATCCATTCCTCTAATATATCTGGGTGCATGGCCTGGAGAATCGGGGTCTGAATGAAGCCAGGAGCAATAGCTGTGACTCGGATTCCATAAGGGGCTAATTCCTGGGCCCACACTTTCGTATCGACGACCACGCCAGACTTCGCGGCTGAATAATTGGCCTGGCCAACATTTCCATGGCGCGAGATGGATGAGATATTTATGAGTACTCCTGGCTTGATCTTTCTTTCAATCATTTGAGTTGCCACCTCGCGAATCATGAGAAATGTTCCCGTAAGATCTACATCGAGCACAGTCTTCCACTGTGCCAAAGGCATCTTGAGGACACCTCCCTGGTATGGTCTAATTAAAAGACCATCGCGATAGATACCCGCACTATTAATCAGTCCATTAATGGAGCCACATACTGAAAAGGCTTTCTCTACAGCCCTTACAACTTCATCTTCTCGTGAGACGTTAGCTCGGTGGACATATAACTCACCGACAAGGTTCTTGGCGTCAATAGCAAGTGTATCTAATCCTGGCTGATCAATATCTACAGCCACCACACTGGCACCGGCACGACAGAGAGACAACGAGAACTCTCTACCCAGGCCACTAGCCGCGCCAGTCACGATAAATTTGCAATCATTTATCTTCATTTCTTTTCTCCTAGTTACTTGCAACCAGCAAGCAATGACGTTGTTTACGCGCGTGCTGCAAGTTTGAAAATACCGCCATATCTAGATATATGGACACCTAAAAGAATCATTAATGATAACAAAGAGAGTCTCTACCCCCATTTTACTATATTTCTGTACTAAGTGAATAATATCTTGTATTAAGTAAGGCCGTTTTCACATCTGTAATCCGCTCATAACTCCTTGGCAGGCACAATATCTTGTTGCGCGGTGCCTGCGACGACGGAAGGCTTCTGTTTATAACCAAGCAATGGCAAAATGGGCGATGCCATCATGGTTGTAATCAGAGCCATAATAACGAGCATGGCGAAGAGGGTTGGAGAGAGCACGCCCAGTTGAAGACCTATATTCAGCACAATCAATTCAACCAATCCACGAGTGTTCATCAGCACTCCCAGACTGAAGGCGTCACGCCATGGTTCGCCAAGGACACGAATGGTAAATGCGCTGCCGAGGATCTTGCCACCACAAGCAACGGCGAAAATCAGGAGACAAATCAGCCAGAGCCTGGGGCCGTTAATTAGGCCAACCTGTGTGTGGAGTCCAGTAGAGACAAAGTAGAGTGGCAAGAAAAGCAGGCCATTGACCTGATCGATGTTGCAAACTAACTCGGCCAGAGTTCCCTTGCGTGGTAGAATAATCCCTGCCAAAAAGGCTCCAAAGATCGGGTGAATGCCAAGCGCATTGGTTATGGATGCAGACCCCAGCAACACAATGAGGCTGATAACCACCAGGACAGACCCTGAAGGAACACGCCGGGCGACGAGAGCCAGGAATGGGCGGACGAGGAGAAACATGCCAATCACGAAGAGTACAAGCAGTCCGATGGTAACTGCTACGGAGAGCAATCCTTGCGAATGAACGATGGCAATCACCAGGGCAAGCAAACACCAGGCCACAACATCATCGACAGCTGCGCAAGTCAGAGCCAATGTTCCTATCCTGGTACCGAGCATTTGTCTCTCGGTTAATAAACGAGCAAGCACCGGAAATGCCGTAATCGCTATGGCAGTTCCAAAGAAAAGTAGAAAGGAGAGCTGCGTCGCATGTTGTCCAGCAAGACTATGAAATAGGAAAAGGGCGACTATTGTGCCTAAGACAAACGGGAAGAAGATCCCACTGAATGAGGTGAACACCGCTTTCCGACTCTGGCCCAACAGAAGATGAATATCCAGACGCGCTCCAAGCCCAAACAGATACAGCACCAGGCCGATATCACCTAGTGTTTGTAGCGTCGGCAAAGATGAAGGAGGAAAGATAAACGTTTGGACCTGTGGGAGCAGCACTCCTAAGAGAGAGGGGCCCAAAGCCAGGCCCGCCAGAATTTCGCCGATGACCCATTGTTGGCCTACGCGCTGGCAGAGATAGCCGCAAAGCTGCACGATAGTCAGAATGACGATGAGTTGGAAAAGAATTTGTCCTGTAAGCATCGTACCTCCTTATGTTTTTTGACGATTGAAAAAGCCATCATGCTGCTAAGAAATGCCTACAAAAGGAGCCTGTCCGTAAATATTGGGATTCAATCTTGATATATATCAACACGTTTTGCCTGCCAGAAGCAAGGGTAAATCAACGACCCCGAACATCGATGAAAACTCGTCTATGTTTAAAGCACGCGGTTGAGAAGTGGGAAAGAAGAGTTTGTCGGTACTCCAACGTTTGGGGTCCAGACCTATGCCCCAGGCGTTAAGCCAGAGAGGTGAGGGCATCCGGCTAAGCAGGTGTGGCATAGTGTCAGCCAGCGCCAGTAAAAAGAAGATCTGGACAAGCTCTTCCATGTAATTGAGGCTATGCTGATGGTCTTCAATAAGCTCTTCAATAGTCTTACCTGTACGAAAATTGCGATCATACAGATCGAGTAGGCCTGGTACTTTGAAATAGTTAAGAAACTGATAGGTATATTTCTTACTGGATATGGCCGACCACGCTCTAAAGAATTTTTCCATACGCAACGTGAGCGTAAAGAGATGCGACAACGTTGGTTGCAAAGCTGCCACTTTTTTTTCATCTAAATAGATATGATTGAAGCGAGCTGATGCATTGAGAGAGAAGCCACGAATGATATCCCAGACGAGTTTGGCTCCACATACTAGCTCGTCACCATAATAGGCATAGGCAGATTGCGTAATCCAGGCAATACTATTATGAAAAGCGAGAAACGTGTTGTTAAAATGCTCCATCATTGGTTCTGTTAGTTTATGTGCTCGATCATTTTTGATCATCTCGACAATGAGTGTATTGCCAAAGCCTGCCTGGTCGATACCGGGTGAAAGAAATGGATCGGAGAATACAGCAGCATCGCCAGTACAGGCCCAGCGATCTATCGAATAGACATATTTTGCGTTATAGCTATAATGCCTCAAACACTGAAAATCAACAGGTTTGAAATGATGGATTTTCTGCCAGAGAAGCGGTTCATACTTTTCTAACCATAGAAGAGCTTTTTCAAAGGTGTTGTAGTCCGTGAACGGGAAAAAGTGCTCGTGAGCAACAATACCTATACTTGTATTTCCTGAGGCAAGAGGTATTAACCAAACCCAGCGGCCATTATCCATGAGATGATTGGTTGAGTAATAACGGTTGTTTCCCACCACACGGCTATGCCATTCTATCTCTTTAACGGGAACGAGATCGGCCAGGTCGATGCGTCCTTCCAGGCGAAACCAGGCAGCGCTATATAAGGAATTATGCGGCTGAGCAATCCCGAGCTTTCGCTGTATGAAGCGTCTGCGTCCCATAGCGTCGATGACCCAGCGACATCTGAGAGTGATATCTTGTTTCGTTTGTGTCGCAAAAACTGTTACCTCATGCAGTGCACCACTACTACCGAGTTTGATATCCTGGACTTTGCTCTCTTCAAGCATCTGGATACCCATTGTAGCATTCAGACGTTTGACATCTGTTTCCAAAAGGGCACGGTCCAGTTGATAAGAATGTAAAGGGGAAGCATGACCTGTTCCTAGTTCGGGGCGATCCTGTAAAGGAGTATTACCCTTACCAAAGAAAAAGCGGAACCCCCACTTGTGGTAATGTTCTGCTTCAAGATAATCTCTGAGGCCGACCACGTTGGCTAGATAGTGAGCTGAAAGCTCAATAGTAGACTCGCCTACCTGGATTGCGCCACTCCGGCTCTTGTCACCTAGACCTTCTATTAGGAGTAAGGAGGCATCAGGTAGTTCTTTCGTAATCTGACGAGCCAGCGTGAGGCCTGCAATTCCGGCACCACAAATGATAACATCATATTCTGGGCGCAGGGTATTGAGCGTGGATGACATTGATGATCTCCCTCTACTTTCTTATACTTTACCTTTGCGTGCGATATTCTTAATATGTGTTTTAAGCGTTGCTTCGGCAATACAAAGCCTTCTTGCAATCGTTGGTCGGTCAATGCTCTGGCGCAGTAAAGCAACAATTTCCTTTTCGCGCGGCGTGAGGATTTTCTCATTGAGGGTAAGAAAAGCATCACCCCAAAATTTATCCATGACCCAGGGTGTAAGGTTTGGATCGATCAAAAAAGCTTTTTCATGGTAATCAAGACTGTTGCGCAAAAATTCTTCCGAGATATTCTCTGATAGATAACCGCGAGCCCTGCGCTTGTAAGCCGCTTTTAAAATAGCCATATCTAGCTTAGAAGTCAGAACGACAAAGTTGCCTTCAGGAAGGCTCATTATATCTGTAATCAGTGCCTGGTTAATCACGACAAGATCCACCTTGCGGTTATGCAATTGTACTTCAAGGCCCTTGCGCGTATCTGCTTCGTAGATATGGGAAACACGTTGGTCCTCCTTAAAAATATTTTTTAGCCTGGTGCGTAGATCTTTGCATGTTTCCACGAGCAGGATATTTTGACCCATGAATAGGCTCCTTTCCTAGAAGGATTTGAGAATGCCCTGGCTTATCATATTCTCTGCATCTTCATCGTTCAGGAAGATTTCTGGCGATCCGTTTTCTTGCTGCACAACCTCGTAGATGCTCCAGAGAGCAACATAATTAAAATAGAAGGTATGGGAGACGAATTGAACCATCTAGCCTGATAACTTCTCCATTGAGCATTGTGTTCTCAATGATATGTTTAGCAAGAGCCGCATATTCCTCTGGGCGACCGAGCCGTGGAGGAAACGGTATCTGCTGACTAAGAAAAGTACGCGCAATTTCCGGCAGATTCCTCGTCATAGGAGTATCGAAAAAACCTGGAGCAATGGTCATCACGCGAATCCCATAGCGTGCTAGCTCACGAGAAATTGGCAAGGTCATACCCACTATTCCACCCTCAGAGGCAGCATACGCAGCTTGTCCTACCTGTCCATCGAAGGCGGCGACAGAAGCCGTGTTGATGATAACCCCACGTTCCCCTTCGACATCCGGCTTATTCTCAATCATGGCGGCTGCAGCCAAACGAATGACATTATATGTACCAATCAGGTTTACCTCGACAACTTTGCTGAAAGAGACAAGGCTACCTGGTCTGCCTCTGTCCAATACTTTTTCCACAAACCCAATACCAGCACAGTTAATCACGCCATGAAGCGCTCCAAATTTTTCAAGGACGGCTTTGATTGCAGCTTGCACATCAACCTCGTTCGTTACATCTGTTTTGACAAATTGTGTCGTTGAATTTAGCTCCTCTGCGAAGGCCGTTCCTCTTTCTGAGTTGCGACTGGCTATAGTAACTTTTGCACCTGACTGTGTTAACAGCCTTACACACGCTGCCCCTAACCCGGACGCTCCACCTGTGACGAGAATACTTTTGTCTTTCAATTGCATTGTTGATGCTACCTTTCTCTTTCTTGCTTTACGCTTTGGGACCTCTGGATGGATAAATTCAATAGCCCTGTCTATGTATATCTGCCCACAACCCAACACCGCTCCCCTGGTGGTTCAATAGTCGTGACCACGACACCATCTTTGATAAGCTCCTCCTGGATCACCAAACCATCTCGTAGGATCTCCTGCCAGGCACGGGTCGGCCCTTCTCCCCAAGGGAGCCAGGGAGTAAGATCGTCAGTAACAAGAATAGTGTTTGTTGTTGCCAAAGCTCTCATATTGATCAGATCGGCCATAGCAATCTCGTAGTCGTGACCACCATCGATGAAGATGAGATCAAATCTCAACTGAGGATGCTCACGGAGAAATTTAGGAACAGTCTGTATTGAGTTGCCAAGGATGAGAGTATGTCTACCGGGAAAAGTCTCGTCAATATGCTGTTTTGCCGGTATGACGTGATTGTACTCGCACAGGTCGAAAGAGTACACATGAGTGTGAGGGTTGGCCGCTAGAAAGTTATAGCTTGAAAAACCACCATTGAAACCGATTTCCCCTATAAGCCTTACACTTGGATTTTTGGCAAGCCTGGCAAGGTAGGCTAGTTCGGTGTCATCCGCCGAGCCATCAACAGCTTCACGCCCTTTCTCTTGCCAGGTTCTTCTTACGAGGCTGCTAAGATATTCCAGACCCATACTATGATTACTCCTTCTTTAGAATCTACTTTGATGGAAAATATGCCTCTATCTGTTGTTCACTTTCGGCCAATTTCTTGTATAGGCGTCAGAGGTGTTATCAGGCCTCTGAGCGTTTCAATGAACTGCTGCGTGAGCTGTTCAACCGTTGCACTCCGATGAACACTGTTACTGTACGACCAGGTAAAAAGCATATCTCCTTTGGAAGGTGATACATCGCAGTTGAAAACAATGTTCCGCAGTGCAAGCGGATACTCTAAGAGCGGGGGCTGAAAAAAAAGATCATGACTGTTGTGCGTTGTATCATAAATATTGCCATGGACATTCAGATGGATTTCTGGTTCAGGAATGCGTTTGAGAGCTTCAGGGATCTCTTCGCCATCACCTCTGCGCAAAAACCACTCTAGTGTGCGACTATTATTGGGAGCCTGGCGCAGCTGCCTTTTTACTGCCTCCAGGACTTCCTGTTGCGAAGAGGTGGCTGTCAAGTCGAGGAGCAATCGCCTTGAGTGAGCAATAAATCCAACTGTACGGAGCAAATTCATGTCACTAAACATGGTGCGGCGAGCATGATCCTGCACAAGAATGGGGAGCACCGATGCGTGAGACCAGGATGTCAGCGTCATGGCTATGGCGGTTAAAAAGAGATCGAGCGGTTGCGTCGAACGATTTGCTACTTT
>Ga0302321_100001287_pt1 | contig 21393 bp, 38 predicted proteins | sample Fen_T0_1_FD_202505 | JGI IMG/M metagenome (GOLD analysis project Ga0302321, IMG submission 202505) | Peat permafrost microbial communities from Stordalen Mire near Abisko, Sweden - Fen_T0_1 | ecosystem: Environmental > Terrestrial > Soil > Wetlands > Permafrost | place: Sweden: Abisko...
GCAGCACTATCACAAGCAGGGGGTGATTATAACGTGTTATCAAAGATCGAGGGCGCTATAACGATAGCGTGGATGATGCCCAATAAATATGGATCACATATATTCATATATCGCCGTGAGCCACGAGAACTCCATTTAGGATTCACCAAAGAAGGTATTTATATCTCTTCGGAGGCAGCACCACTAAAATACATTGGGGTTAACTCAGTGTGGCCAGTACAAAAGGATTGTTTAATTGTAATCAATGAAGGAATTATTGTGGATATGCTACTGCTTAAGCCACCACAAATTAAGAGTTTGAAGTTCCAATGTAGTAAAGGCTATTGGGAACAGGGTGTGCCACAAGTAGAGTATGCCGAGCTGGTACCTTCACTTATTAAAAAACCATGGGCTCCAGTACATAAAAAGTTTGAGGATTGGAGTAATGATAAATATGAACTTCCATTCGACAAAAGAGTTTCGGAGAGTAGCTCTAAGAAATTTCGACCTGACGAAAATTACGCCCTGGGAGAGTATGGGGCACTTATCGAGGATATACGATTAGAGCTTAATAGTATGGAGGTAACCCCTATTAAGCTTTTAGAGTCTACTTGGTTAGAAATAGAAGACACTACAGCCTGCTTGGTTACTATCCAACTCCTTGACTCAGTACATCAGAAACCGTTAATGGGTTTTGCTGTAATGGATGAGTTAGTAGAAGATGTTGATGGTATCACAGGCCTTCAAGGCATTACAATCCTTCGCTATGGCCCAGAGCAGTGCGAGAAAGAGCACAAGATTATCATACACGATCCTGTAGATGGCACAACAGCACACTCATTCACCATTAAACCCAAAATGGGAAGAGTCGTGGAGGTGGCTCTAACACTACCCTTTCCACAAGACGAAGATGGGTTATCCAAAAGAGATACGGATGATGTTACTCAGGGAATCCTTGATGACATCGCTGGACTCGGACAAGACAAACCTGGTGTTCACATTACACATGATGATGCGTGTGAAGTACCTACAACCATTATTACAGTTAATGGAAGAGACGTACGCAAAGAATCGGGACAGAATGATAGGCCACATAAGACAGCAAAAGCTAATGGGGGACAGAAACGTGATACAAAAGAAGCATGCGGTTTATTCGATGCTTCGGGAAACGCTGAAGAAGTCACCTACATCAAACCTCTTCTATCCAAGTCCGTCGTAAAGAAGATACTAAAAGGCTATAATGAAAGGAAGTATTGGCCTTCACGAACGACGCAACCAGAGCGTGAAAGATTAAAAGCACTCTGGAATCCATTAGAGGAGATTGTGCCATTAGCACTTATTATGAAAGATGCAAACCTTTTGTATGAGTATTGGGAGAGCGAGGAGATGTACACTGATCCTTTTATAGGTATTTTGTACTACGCAAAATGGTTGCTGCGCACGATGACTGCAGAGTACATGTTTTACCCCCAAAACCTGAACGATCTGGGAAGAGTTTCCTCTTTCCTTCATAAATATTATAATACGAAATTGGAGATGTCGGTCATAGACAAAGACTAGCACTTAGCGGGTGAAACGTCAAAGACTTGTTTAATCTTAGCCAAATAAATCTCCGGTAAACCTTGGTATTCTAATTCGTACACTTTTTTTGTTGTCCGACAAAAGATTTCTCTTAGGAGCGTCAGTAAGGGGACTGGATAGGAACCGACTTATATGACCGTACAATAGCGCAGGATACTGCATTGTGTAGCAATACCGCTGTAGAGGTGGGGGTTCGAGTCCCCCCCAAGGAACAAATTAAAACATTATGCTTACATATACAACAGTACAGCTCCTGCAACAAATTCAGAGGGAATACGTTAAAGGAGATAGCGTCAAGGATCAGTTTGAGTTTGCTAAAAAGAACCTATGCAGGACTATCAGCGCAGACGAGTCAAAGGGGGATGAGCTATTTCCTATGCGCACCATCACCCACATGGCAACACAGCAGAACCGTAAAACCATTGACATCATAAAAGAAAATGCTAAACGCTACATAGCCGTAGAGTCAGAAAAAGAACTTATCAAAGACCTTCGCTACGAGGGTTACGAAATACACCATGCCCGTACAAGGGATAAGGTTTTGAAAGAAAAGAAAATGGAACCTTGCTACATTTATAATTTAAAGCAAGCACAAGAAATAAAACTCATGCCTACTGAATGCTTTTAGTAAATAATTATGCTATTGTTCCCGCCGCCGTAAGATACGACAAGCGCCTGTCATTGGCTGCTATTGTTGTGTTTATGGAGGTGTCTGCTAGTTCTGATGGGTATGGAATATGTGAAAGGGAGAACAGCACAATATCTTCCGCACTCGGCTTAACCATACGTACAGTAACGCGGGCTATAGCACAGCTAATTCAATGTGGACATCTAGTAAGATTGAAACACGCAAGACGCTTAATTCAAATCATCCCTCAATTTATCCCACCACCCCAAGAGTTACAACAAGAAGAAAAGATTTTAGCGGAGGATATTAAAGAATACTCTAATGCATTACTGGATTTGTGGGAGCAAGGATTGAACTGTGAATTGCAAAAGAGGGAGATGTTTATTCCAATTATCAATCAACGTCTTGTTACCTATACAAAAGAGGAGTTACTATCATCAATAAAGAATCGCATCCATTACGTTACCAAAGTGTCTGATTGGCACATGGCATCTGAGAACAAAATATATCAACAAGATATTAGTATATTGCTAAGGGATGATGATGCAGTATTCAAGTATCTCAACATGAAAGCAGAGCCAGAACAACAATTAAAGAAATTTGAATCATGAAATATGAAAAGATAAATTATCCCGACGGCCAAATAGGGGTTAAGATTTTAGACATTGCCTCCCCTTTTATTATACAAGAGAGAATAAATTCTTATGAGGATTTATTTTTTATTAAATCTATTGTAGAGGCGTTGAATAATGCTTGGATAGAGGATATTCACTTGGTTATTCCGTGTCTTTTTGGTCAAAGGAGCGATAGACGCTTCTCTTCAACCAGCTCATTTGATTTAAAGATAATCGCTGAATTCATTAACTCATGCCATTTTACATCTGTAAATATTTTTGATCCACATTCGGACGTAGCACTTGCGTTAATTAACAATTCTTACAAAAGATCATCGTTAGAATTTGTTAGTCGAGTAATATCAGAGGTTGAACAAAATGTAGTACTTATCTCACCTGATGCTGGTGCCTATAAGAAAGTATTTGAATATGGTAAAGACCTTGGGTTGGAAGTGGTAGCGGGGGTTAAACACCGTTCGCTTAACGGGGAGGTAGACCTTAAATTTATAGGTGACGTTAACAAAAAGAATTGTCTTATTGTAGACGATCTTTGCGATGGTGGTTATACATTTATACAGTTATCTAGGGCCCTGAGAGCACAAGGGGCAGATAAAGTGTACCTTTATGTAAGCCATGCTTATTTTTCCAAAGGGGTAGAGGTGATGCTAGACCACATCAATCATATTTTCTGCACTAATTCTGTGAAAGACATTAACGCGCCATACGTAACTCAGTTTAAAATAATATGAGAGATAGATACGTTCAATATGGGCAATCCTTAAAGAGGTTGCTTGAAGAGTATACAAAATATGGAAGTTTAGTAATAGGCTTCGATTTTGATGGTACTGTTCATGATTACCACGGTGAAGGCGATACTTATGAAGGGGTGATTAAACTACTTAGGGATTTAAAGTCTATTGGGTGCAAGCTTGTTTGCTGGACAGCCTATAAAGATTTGGAATATGTGAAGGAATACCTTGAAAAGCATGATATTCCATGTGATGGAATAAACGAAGGGGGAATTCCTTTACCTTGGGAATCTAAAAAGCCATTTTTCTCAGCACTGCTTGATGACCGCGCAGGGCTCGAACAAGTATACATAGATTTAAGAAAATTAATATACACTGTTAAATATGAATCCACTATTATTAACTGACTTTTATAAGGTACATCATAACAAGATGTATCCTGAAGGAATGACAAAACTCTACTCAAACTTCACCCCTAGAAAATCCCGCATTCCTGGAGTTGATAAGGTTGTGTTCTTTGGGTTGCAGCATTTTATTCTTGAATATCTCATTAAGAAGTTTGATGATGAATTCTTTAAGAAAGCAACATATCGTCATGAAGGTAGAGTTACACTAGTAAATCTTGCTATAGAGGGTGGAAGACAGGCAGCTAAACGTGAAATGTCAAAAAACTATGCTAAACACATAGGAGTAGATACTAAACACATCGAAGCTCTCTGGGATTTAGGTTATCTACCTATAGAAATCAAAGCGGTTCCAGAAGGAACACAAGTTCCAATTGGAGTTCCATGCTTCACTATCACAAATACGCATCCTGACTTTGGCTGGTTAACTAACTATCTCGAAACATTAATCAGTTGTATGATGTGGCAACCAATCACTTCAGCAACAATAGCCTATGAATATAAGAAACTTCTTACGAAATACGCTCTTGAGACTACAGGGAGTGCTGACTTCGTGCAGTGGCAGGGCCATGATTTTTCTATGCGTGGTATGTCTTCAGTGGAGTCCGCTATTCTTAGTGGTATGGGGCACCTCCTTAGTTTTACTGGTACAGATACTATCCCTGCTATATATCAACTCGAAGAATCCTATAATGCAGAGGGATTAATTGGAGCAAGTGTGCCGGCCACGGAACATAGCGTGATGTGCATGGGGCAAAAGGAGTCTGAAATAGAAACCTTTAAGCGATTATTAAATCTCTACCCAACAGGAATCCTCTCAGTAGTGTCTGATACTTGGGATTTATGGCGCGTACTCTGCGAGTACTTACCTGCAATCAAAGATCAAATCCTAGCCAGAGAGGGTAAGTTAGTAATCAGACCTGATTCAGGCGATCCTGTGGATATTCTTTGTGGTCATGGTGTGTCTAGAAGAATTGTTGAAAAAGGTAGTCAAAAGATTTTAGACAAGGGGACTGATTTTAGTTTCTTATGTAGTGATGAAATATTTACAAAAACTGATCTCAAAGATGGTTACAAGCCCTATGATTATAAACCTGAACACAAAGGTGTAATAGAGCTTCTTTGGGATACATTTGGAGGAACAACAAATAAATATGGATATAAAGAACTGGATTTTCACATTGGTGCTATTTATGGTGACAGTATCACTTTGGATCGTGCAAAAGCAATCTGCGAAAGACTTAAAGCAAAGGGGTTTGCTAGTACTAATGTTGTGCTTGGCATTGGCTCTTATACTTATCAGTATAACACACGGGATACTTTCGGGTTTGCAATGAAAGCTACCTATGGTGAGGTTAACGGAGAAGGAAGAGAAATATTCAAAGACCCCATCACTGACGACGGAACTAAGAAGAGTAAGAAAGGATTGTTGATGGTTGGATATGATGAAGATGGATTGATGCAAGTAAGAGATCAGCAGACTTGGGAACAAGAAAAATCGGGAATACTTGAAACAGTTTTTAAAGATGGCAAGCTCGTTAAGACAACAACTCTCGAAGAAATACGTAACAGATTAAAGATATGAAATTAATTGCAATTACTAAATTTAATTTAGGGGATAAAGTGAGATTTATGAGTGCATTACCAAACAAACTAGATGGATTCGAAGGGTGGATATGCGCAGTACGACCATGTTTCGACTCTGAAAAAGACTGTACTGGTTATAAAATAAATTACTGTGTAGACCCTTCTCCCGGCTTTGAACATGATGATGAAGAGTTCATTAGTGAAGTTAATCTTATTAAAATATAACCCCCAAACTATTGATTGAAACTATACCAACAACTAAACACACAACGTGACGCCGTCACCCAATCATGGGAACGGTTGAACGAAAATATTAATAGAGATTGGGATTTGTATGGACACGATTTTGGTATCCATCGAATCAACATGGCTATTGGTGGGATCGTTCCCACTAGGATAACAACTATAGGGGCTAGAAGCGGCAGTGGAAAAACCAGTTTACTCTGTCCGATGTTTGAGGCTTCTCTCCGACAAAAGAGCAATCTTTCTAGGGTAGAGTATCTTTTGTTCTCATGGGAACTTGATCCAAGTATCGTTATTGATAGGGCGATCTGTTCGCGAGTTGGCTTAACTTTAAGACAACTCAACCAAGGGGCAAAGTTGCTCAGCCAGGAAACTATGCATAGAGTTAAAGGTGCGTACTCTGTCGTTTCTAAGTTCCCTGTAGTTTATCAAACTCACTCCATTGATATAAACCATATCAAGCGGATTGCCAAAGAATTTGTAGATGTATGTAAAGAGAAGTCGGTAATAGCAGGCTACCACATTCAGCCAGTTATATGTATAGACTATCTCAACATGGCACAGTTCGAGGCTGCAGGGCTTCGTACCTATGGTATCGCAGATTTCATGAATGGGCTAAAACAGTTCTGCAATGAGACACGGGCAGCGGCTGTGGTGTTTGCACAATTATCCCGCGACACAGACAAGGCAAACAAGATTCCAGATCGTGCGGATTTTTCCGACTCGGCAGCTATAGAAAACGCGTCAGATAACCTAATAGTTATGTGGCGACCAGAATATCATAATATAAATAAAGTATTTGATCCAGATTTAGGAGAAGATGTTGAGTCAAGGGGTAAGGCTCTAGTCCGCGTCCTTAAAGGAAGGGATTACGGAACAGGTGATTTTCTTATCAATTGTGATATGAAACATTTTAGGTTCTGGGATCAAGCTCATTCGTTTGATGAGGCGTATTTTGATAAATACAAAGACCCAGACTTCTGGATGCAAGAATTTAAAACAAATGTTCAACAATTAAATCTTATGTAATGGGTGAGTTAATCGCGAAAAAAGAGCCAAAAGTAAAAAAAATAATTGTAACTATAAATGGTACAAATACATGGACAGACGACTGTAATTTTGTTGTTGACGGGGATTATAAAAAGATACATGTCACAGGTACTATAACAGGGTGTGGACTGGCTCAGATGCATGGAATAAAGAGTTTCTTATGCAAGGATGTCGAAATGCTCTCCTCGATATTAGTTGCCATAAATGAATACTATAATAAACCTAAACCTGCATGGCGGGATGGTAAAGGAATTGGGGGTGTTATCGCCACGCTAGGGAATACAGGGTCTATTTTAGCAAAAGAGTATGAAGAAAGCCTTTTTTCCATCGGCTTTCAAAAAATAGCTACTTACCCTAACTGGCGTCATGATAATACTGGCAAGGAAGTTCAATCCCTCTACATCTACATATTTACAGAATTACCAGGAACGAAATTAAAACCAAAAGAATGATAACAATTGTTGAAGGAGGTACCCCACGATCAAAACTTAACGAAGGACGTGGTCGTGGATTTGGTTCCACATTCCTAAAGAAGATAGGGGTAAACAAGTATGTTACCCTCTTTGGCCTTACAACCTGTAAGGACTACCTCCATGACGTACTTGCCGCAGAACACCTTGATGTAAAGGTAGATGTGTTTGGCTTAAAATACACCAAACAAGAGCCCTTTAAGACTGCTTACGCTTACATGGCTATATCTATGTTGCCACAAAAGTGGGGGGCATGGGAGGAGCTTGAAGCAGAAAAAGAAGTATTAAAAAAGAATATTGAGAGCATAACAGCGCTTATCAATGCGTGTGAGTATCCTCTAAAATGCCCACAATACACTAAGATATACCCCACAGCAGATGAAAATGTTTGGCTTGTGAAGGTGCCTAAGTTTTGGGTCAAAACAACATACCTCATATCCTTATATACATTCCTATTAAGAATAGGGTATAAAGAGAGGATGGAACAACTAAATCTCGACGAATACGTTAAAGTATTGATGGAGATGCCATATCAATCAGGTGATTTTGGAAATGATTTGGCAATGTTCAAAGACATTTGGCCTAAGTTTGAATGGCTGAAAAAGAATGGCTGCCCTAGCGAGGACTTTAAGAAAAGAGAAGAACATGTTGGTACCAGCCACGGATGGCATAACAACGGAATCAAGGGTGTTAGTTTTGAACCTAAATCCAAATGGCTTGAGTGAGGATAAGAGATATATCCATATTAGATTATCTACAAAAGAAAGGAATTGAGACAAGAAAGGATGGAAGACTATACACATGCTCTTCCCCTTTCTCCACCGACTCTACTTGGAGTTTTGTTATATACCCTACTAACTCGTTCTACGATTGGAGTACGGGGTTTGGTGGGGGAATAGTGCAGCTCCATTCTAAGTTTGAGAACTTATCTCACGAGGAAGCAGTAAAAGACTTAAAAACAAAAAACGATTATGGCAAAGCCATCATTAAGGAGTACAGCAAAAAAGAGTTTAAACTTGAACGATACATCACCAAGCTCCACAGCGAAATTGAGCAAATACAAAAATACGCGGAGTCGCGGAGGATTACTGAAGGCTATGTCCCCGCTGTCTTCAACGAAAAGAAGAACGGACGATGGGAAAAAGTATTAGCATTAGGGTTTGTACACGTAGATAAAGATTTAAAACCATGTGGGATAAAGTTAAGGAGGATAACGAAGGAGGAACCAAGGTTCAGTGCGAGAGGCAAGCTAGGTATCTACATACTTATACCCGAAATAACGAACTCGAAGACCACTTTAACCCCACTCTTTTCGACCAATATGCTTTATGTGGTGGAAGGAGAAGCAAATGCAAATTCATTGTTTCTTTCCTTAAAAAAGAATTATCCCGTTATATCAATGGGAGGAGTGGCCTCTCTGAGCATATTCAAAGCCCTTCCAAAAGAATACCAGACTTTACAAAAGAAGCTGATAATTGATTATGATGGAAATGAAGAATTGTATCAAGAACGACTTAAACTCTATGATGGATTGGATGCCCAACCCATCAAACTTATTTTGCCAAAGGGGCAGGACATTAACGACTTGTACTGTAAAGATAAAATGTATTTAATTGAAAATTTTTATGACTAAAATGTGGTTAGTAATTGCCCCTAGTGATGCTGGATGTTATGCATTACCTATAGGTATATTTGATTCTTTTGAAAAAGCAGAAGCAGCCAAAATGGAAGCAGACGAACAAAGTTCGGCTTTTACTTTTAAAGTAGAAGAATATGAATTAAACTATTCAGATTATACAAACAAAAAATACAATTAAACCAATAAACTATGAAATGATTGAACTAAAGATCAACGCGGAGAGCGAGCCCGTAAAAGCAGCGCTAACAGAATTTATTAAGTCGTACAAGGAAGCTATCTGCGATTACATTAATCTCGAACTTCGAGACAAAGGTAATTTAGCGGACAGCTACATTACAGTAGACAAAGATGTACTTACAGTTTACCAAGTCACCCCTGAGAAAGGATACGTGCTTGGAGAAATTGATGATATATCTAAGTGGGAAATGATTAAGTGGTCGGTATTGGAGCAAGATAAGCTCTATATCAAGAACACGAAAGAAGGTCTTACCCTGTACATCAAATCGGAACAGGGAATCCCAGACGTAAAGATTGGGCAATTCAAATCCCTTGATGATGCTGTCACACAGATGGAATCGGAGAGCGTGCGTACAGCTATCTTGTCAGCAAGAGAGTCTAAGAAGGCTCAACTGAAGCAGATCAAGAAGCTGGAGAAGTTGGGTAAAGGTGCAGCAAAGCCAACACTTGGTGGGTCTGGTTTAGTAACACAAGCAACGGACGAGCAAGTGGAGTCAAGAGTGCAAGCAGAGCAAGAGTCAATAGAATCTACGCTTAAAGTAGAACAGGAGGTAGTCAATGACTAAGGACGAACTACTCAAGAAGCTATTTGTAGAGTATGATCTATTCTACGATAAGAACAATCCAGAGTCTAGGGACAACGACATCTATAGGCATAAACACTATACGACTATCACCCGCCCAGGGCTGGATAAGATTGAAAAGAAGGCTAATATCACTATCACATTTGATCCAGTAAATGGAGCATGTGGTGCTGATTGGGCTGTAGTTCGCGCTACGGGCTTCCGCCAAATCGAGGGTAATATGGTAGAGTATACCACATTCGCCTCTGCTAACGCCACTACGTGTCGTACAGGGTACTATGCAGAGATGGCTGAGAAGAGGGCCCGCTCAAGGATAATCCTTAAACTCACGGGCTTATACGAGCTTGGAGTTTATGGAAAGGATGAGATACATAAGGGGGGAGATGAAGAAGACATCCCTGCAGCACAGCCAGGAGTCCAAAAGAAACCTTTATTTGTACAGTAATGTTCAAATTTAGTCAATCTTCAACAAAAGCTCTCGAAGACATAGATGCATGTCCATCAAAATGGAATGCGATGTATGTCAATAAAGAATGGCGAAGGATACCTTCCCTCGCCATGTTAAAAGGCTCATACTTTGAACAGTTATGGCTTGGATCAGGGGCTACCGATGAGGTAGTCCTTGACCTTCCTCGTAAGAAGAATGGGGAGAAGACTATAGACCAAGTAAGGATTGAAGAGCAGGCGAGGACGGCAACGGACTTGTTTACTCCGAGCCATCCATCGTTTCTTGGGTACACAATCCACAAGACTCAGATTAGATTTGAATCGGAAGACAAGGAGGGTACAGCCGACATCTGGGCAACAGACAGAGATGGAGAATCCTGGCTCATCGATTGTAAACTAACCGAAGACCTAACCTCTACTTGGGGGGACTACGCTTGGGGTAAAAATTATGATGAGCTAGACCTAATACAGCTCCCTCATTATCAAGACCTATTCTATTTAAAGTATGGTCACCGGCCGCGTATGGCGCTATTTATAGCTGACTATTCCCCTAAGAAGCGAATAGAATTTAACGAGATCGTGGTAACTGACGACAGACGTAAAACCAAAGATTTCCGTTTCGCTGAAGCACGAAGGATATATAATGAGTATTTAGCGGAAGGATTTCCAACAGTGCCCACGAAAAAAGAATGTGCAACTTGTCAATTAATTTGTAAAGATAGATATGAAGAACCCGCGTAGTATTGCTAAATCGATTGCTCTGCAGAACAAAAGAAGCCCTATTTTAAGGTTGTTTTTTGCGCAGATAGGCCCCTTTTTTCCACAAGAGTTTGAACTGTATTTTGGGGATGAAAAGATTGTTGATATACTTGTTAAAACTGCAAGTGTAACTACTCCAGTAAGAGTGGAGAAATGGATGTTCCGGCAAGTTCTACGCACTTCTTTCAAGGATTATGTGGTGGAGGATAATAGATATAAATTAGATTTTGAACTTATCCCGTATGCAGCCGCTGAGATATTGTTCTACAAAGTGCTGGGAAGCGATGGGACGAAGAGTTGGCTCGAACCCCTTCAGGAGATAATGCTCAGTAGCAATGAAAGAAAAAGAAAAAATAGTAAGGCTTTAGTTCATGAAGAGTATGAAGAGGATGGAGATTATGTCCCAGAACCCTTCAAGGCTAAGCCATACGCTTTCGCAGCTAAAAACATAAAATGGGCGCCTGGGCCACTACAGGATAAATATTTTCATCCCCCAATTGCAGGACAAGCAGTACAAGATGTCCCACCACAACCCCCTGCAGTTCCAAATGAAGTAGCCAACGCTGCTTTTGCTCAAGCGCTCAAGAAGTTGAAGGATAAACACATACAGGATTTAGCGGATGCATGGATTGGATAGATAAATACAGATTGGCCTTGAGCTACGCCCGTTCACATAGTTATGATTATGCTAAAGATATAACGCACGATGCTTGGCTTTTATATTATAAAAAAACTAAGCTAGACTTGTTTGAAGTTCCAGTTAAAAACAGTTATATCTACAGAACGATTAAGTATGCTTTTTATAACTGGCTGAAATCTACTAAAAAAACAGATCACAAAGGTCAATCTTATATCTATTTTGATGCAGAGGATATTTCATCCGCCATAGACTCTCCAGAAGAGGCAATATTTGGTAAGGATATGCATGAATACTTCATTAAGAAAATAAATGAAGATCAAAGGTACAAAACTAATCAGAATTACAAAGACGTCTTTGGCTTAAAAGTTGATGGGTATACTACTGACGAAATTGCACACAAACTGAACATACAAAAGTCGCTGGTAAGCTACTACAATAAAAAAATGAGTCTAGTAAACCCCTTTAACGGCAACAAACTAAAAATAACAAGAACAATTAATAAGGATACCTGGGATAAGAAGAGTGATAAGGATGATTACACAAGAAACGATTATAATGAGTGGTTTGAGTTGTGGGAACATAACGAATCGCATCAAGGTATTTTAGTAAGGTTAAACAAATGATATGAAAACAGTTATGAACCAAGCATTAATAAACCGAATAAAGCAAAGAGTCTCTCTTGATTCTGATGAGGAAATAATGAGGTGGATTGATGAATACGCTACTGAATTTGCACGGGAGAAATGTGAAGAGGCTGTGAAGTTGGCTCGGTATCAAATGGGGGACATCTCTGGGGATGTTGAACCTAATCCATACACCGAACAAGAAATACTTGAAAAAGTAAAATTATGAAAACAATAACAAAATACGAGGATTTGTGGCTGGTGTCTGCTTGCCAAGGTTACCTCGGCCCCAAAATTGAAAAGCCCAAAGCACGTAACAAGTAATTACTATGTGGTGGTAGAAGACCTACCACTAGATCAGAAAGAGCTGTTCTATGATTGGCTAACTGGTCGTACAACCCCTGTAGTTATAGAGGAAGAGATTCGTAGACAAAAATGGGTGATGTGCGCATATAAAGATGACTATGACTACTTCTATACTGTAATTTTCAATCCAGAATACAAAATAAAAGACGAATGAAACTAAGCGACAGAGAAATGTTAGGAATTATATTTCTACTGAAGGGTAAAGAAATACCCACAGAAGTTATAGAAACGGTCTGTATTGTTCCATTTAGAATCCATAAAAATTGATGGTAAAAATTACCCAAACGTGCATTGATTTTATAAAGAAATTTGAAGCCTTTGTCCCACATCCATACCACGGAGCAGCGGATGTTCCTGGCCTATACACCATCGGCTACGGCACCATCAAATACCCACCTTACTATTTAGGGGGTAAAAAGGTGGATTTAGCGGACGTCCCAATAACAGAAACACAAGCCGCTGATTTCCTCTTATATGAGCTTCAACATAAGATGGTCTATATCGATCCCCTTTTAAGGGATGATTTAACAGACAATCAGTTTGCAGCACTATCATCATTTGCTTATAATTGTGGTGAGCAAAACCTCAAGATTTCAACTCTCCTAAAGAAAGTGAACGCTAACCCAAACGATCCATCCATAGCGGATGAGTTTTATAAGTGGTGTCATGTGGAGCAGACGATAGTTCCTGGGTTAGTTAGACGTCGCCATGAAGAAGCGCAATTGTATTTTAAGATATAACCACGGATGGCTCCCTCAAACTACACCTCTGTAGTTAAGACAATGAGGTAAAACAGACAGCATATATGTAGTGCCGTCAAGGCGTACCTTGAGCATCCCGCTAAACGGAGTGTTAGCGATACAGGGGGTGAAAGTGGTTTTGGCCTAGAAGCTTTGCAGGTGAAGCCCCGATTTGTAATTGGGAAGAAGATGGTTTGAATCCATCCTAGGTCTCTAATTGTCGTGGGTTCGACTCCTGCCTCTACAGCTTTGGCATTATAGTTGTAATAGCGTTTGTCTACGGGATAAACCAACCGCAGTTAAAGCAAATGGCTAAAATTTACAATCTTAGAAATAACGGTGACGGATCAGTGCTTTTTGGCCTGCGTCAAGTTAATTCTTACAACGTGTTTCCAACTACCGTCACAGCTACGGCAGCAGGAACGACAATTTCCTACAACTCATTCAACAACTATGACTGGTTCAATGTTGCTCAAACAGGAGCGGCAACGGATTCAGTCTTTTTGCCTGTAGCATTGGGCCCCTCGGCCCCCGGTATCGCCGCAGCTCCAGTAGGAGCTGAGTTCCATGTGTTTGCAATTTCTTCTTTTGCAATTAAAATAATTCCAGCATCTGGGGTGTTAATTAATGGCGTCGCAGTAGTTACTTGTACTGCAGGTTCCCACGGGGTACTGACACGTACAGGTGCATTAACATGGACGTTTGGCATGTATAGCTCGGTCGGAGCTTTCACAGCACCAGTTGTTTAAGTTTTTAGTATAAACTACTTACATAAGTGTAGTTTGTAATTGGCACAGTAATTGAGGGGGTTAGGATTGAATAAATCTTAACCCTTTTTATGTATAAAGCAGGCCGAAGTCAATTACTCTTAACTGAATTACCTTGTAACGTATGCAAGGATATTAAACCAAAAACGTCTGAATTCTTTCAATTAAGAAGAACTCAACCATTACAAACAGGGGAGATTCTTTTTGATAGAACATGCAAAAAATGTAAAGTTAAAGCTACAGATAGGCGTAGGCACGCCTCTTTGTTTAATCACATTAAAACTTTATACCAATACGCAAAATATAGGGCTAAAATACAACAAATTCCCTTCACTATTCCCCCTAAATACTTACATCAACTCTTTGAAATCCAAGAAGGAAAATGTGCATTGACTGGCGTTCCGTTGGAACGAAAAGCCTATGATAAAGGAATAAACATAACTAATATAAGTGTAGACAAAATAGACCCATCGCTTGGTTATGTGGAGGGTAATATCCAGTTAGTATGTTATTGGGTTAATGTGGCTAAGTTTAATTTAGCCACAGAAGAATTTAAAAAATGGTGTGGATACGTGGTATCACATGTAACAAAATAAATTTTTATACGTTTAAACAATTATCTATGCGAGCAAAATTTTACGACAGCGAGACATTACAACAAATTTTTAGTTTAACTAATCACAAGCCCATCAACAAGTACTTCTGGTTAAAGGAAGTCGCTGAAGCAGTGGAGAAACTATCAAGGGATCGCAACATCCCCAAAACCCAAATACTTGTGGAGGAAGTAACAAAATGAAAGATAAGAAAAAAGTAACTCCGCTAAACGCAGCACAAATCTCCATGATGCCCCCAACCCCATTCGCCGATGCATATTCATTTATGCGTAATAGGAAGGGGCAGATCATCAATGATCCTGCAACCAACGAACCACTATCTAAAAGGCCTAAGAGGGAGTGGTCGTTTGATGGAGTACATCAAGTGTATTTCGATGATGGAACGATGGAGGAGCGTCCTGGGAGATATGTAATTAAACAAACAAGACAATAAACAAAAAAAGAATATGGCAAAACACACACTAGCTGGCAAGACAACTGACCAGCACAAGCTGAAGTCCAAGGGACAGACGCCCACAACCGCTAAAGCGGAAGCAAAGAAAGACAAATTCAAATTTCCAAAAACCAAGGTAAAATAACATGGCTGAAGTTACTAAACGAAAGTACATTAAGGGTTCTTCACGGACAAAAATATTTGAGAATGGTGGTTCAAATACCTATCTTTCTCTCTTGAAAGCTGACCTTGATAAGTTAGTTGTCAATGAAGATGGTTATGTTAAGCTTGTTATCTCCGAAAAGAAAGAGGTGGATAAGTTTGGTAATTCCCACGATGTATATGAAAATGAATGGAAGCCAGACCCTAATTTTAGAGGTAAAAAAGGTGTAACTCCTCCTGGAGGTGATGCTACTAAAAGAGCAACACCTGTGGATTTGAAGACAAGCCAAGAATGGCCTTTTTGATGAATGACTAAAAAAATAGCTAAGGTTTACAGCCAAAGCCATTGGTGTTTCTTACGGACAGCCCCTAATCTGCGGGCTGCCGTTAAGTTTCGTATGGAGCAGTTGGGGAAGAAAGGAATGGATTTAGCGAAAGAGGTTGGTATACCCCAATACCGTATATCCACCTACCTTAACGGGATGAATAAACCCATGACTCAATACCATCTTCTGCAGCTATGTAAGTATCTAGGTATTACTGTGGATTTGAAGGTGGGGTTTAGCGATGAGCTGTATCCAGAACCAGATGTATTAAAGAATTTATATGAGCGATCTACGTAAGAGTTTACTTGAAGTATTAAAGGAACACCAAATTACTGAGTACCAGGTACTTCAATATTTGCTTGAAATAGGTAAAATCAAATTAAGTGATTATGTGGCTTATCATCAAGGAGAAACAACGTTATCTGCTATAGTGGTGTCTCTTAGACCCCTTGAGCCTTGATTTCTCTCTCCTCCCACGATTAATCGCCGCGGATTCGTACCCTACGATCTTCCCATTTTTATGGGAGGCATCGGTACCAGAACCGCCACCACCATGTTCCCGGTTATATTTATTTAGCTCAGCACGGTAGCGTTTGCGCTTGCGTGATTTCTGAAATTTTGCGTATTCAGATTTATAGTCCCTTTCTGCCATACAACTCACCAAACAAATATTAGACCAAATTATGAAGCAAATTATACTGGGGGACATCCACGGAAGAACTATATGGAAGGATGTTGTAGCCAAACATCCAGAGGCAGATCGTTTTATATGGATTGGAGATTATCTTGACACTCACGAGGATATTACAGGTGGGCAACAATTGGAAAATTTGGCGGATATTTGTGAGTTTAAAAAGCAGAACAATGATAAGGTTATATTATTGATTGGAAACCACGACCACCATTATTGGCCTGGGGTTGGTAATTCTGGTACATCTGGCTACCAAGGAAAAATGGCCTCTTCTTTTGAATATTTACTTGAGCGAAACAAAGCACTATTTCAAATGTGCTTTAAAGATCAAAACGACGTTATATATTCCCATGCTGGGTTGAGTAAAACATTCATAGAGAAAAATAATTTATACAATACTGATGATGTAAACGAGTTGTTTTTTCATCAACCTTTAAAGTTCTGCTTTAGTGAATTAGATTTAAGTGGTTACGGGCAACATAAATCTCAATCTTGTATATGGATAAGACCAGAATCATTATTTAGTGATAAATGGGGAGGATTGCAAGTGGTAGGACATACACAAGTAGAAAAAATAAATCACCCCCCAAAATCGGAAAGAAGAGGGTTCTATTTAATTGATTGTCTACCTAAGCAATATCTTTCTTGTACTGACGGGGAATTTAAAATAGAAACTATGCAGTGATCCTAAACCCCCAAATAGAAGACATCATATTCACCCCGTTGATGGGGTTCGACTTAGAGACTACCGGGCTTGATGCTTGGCTCTCAGAGATCGGTCTTATAGCACTCGCTAATGAGAACGGGGATAAGTACGTCTTAGAGGCCGCTAAATACCCAAAAGAGGATTTGGCTTGGTTGTGTGAACGGTTGAAGGGATGTAAGTGTATAGGTCAGAACATCAAGTTTGATACTAACTTCGTTTGGTATCATTATGGTGTATTGTTAACCAACATACACTGCAGCATGGTAACAGCTCAAATAATTGAGAACGGTTATCAGAGGGAGAGAGATTTTGATTTAGCGGCAATACTTAAAAGATATTTAAATGTCGACCACCAGTTCGCAGAAGACAAGAAAAAGCTACAGAAAAGCTTTGTTAATCCACTCATACGCCGCAATCTACTTAGTCTACCTGCGTTGCGCGACAAACAGATACGATATGCTGCGGAGGATACACATCATCTTATACAACTATACCATAAGCAGCTAGAATTAATAGCTAAATATAACCTTGATAGGATATATAAGCTAGAGCACCTACTACTCCCAGTCCTAACAAAGATTGAGGTACGCGGCTGTCTTATAGATGCTCCTAAATGGCAAGCTTTTGTTAAAGATCACTGGGAGCCTAAGCTCAATGCAGTACGTAAGCAAATCGACGACTATCTAGGATTTGAACGTAAAGTTCAATCATATACAATATTTAATCTTTTCGAGAACCCGTCGCAAGAAGTTGTTGAGTCGGAGGATGCATACAACTATGCATCTTCTACTCAGCTCTTTGAGATATTTCGTAAAGCGGGTGAGCCTGTTCCCACTAAAAAGGATGGGACGGAAAGTGTGGATGAGGATACGCTATCAACTTATTTGACGGAGAATCCAGACACGAAACTAGCACCATTAATTGATTTATTATTAACATATAGACAATATGCAAAGCTTATCAGCACGTATGGCTCTACCTTTCTGGCTAAGCTCGATGCCGGAAGTCATATACATACTCAATACACCCAAACTACGACGGAGACAGCGCGCTTATCTTCTAAAAGCCCTAATCTCCAAAATTTACCAAAACCAGATAAAGAAGATTCGTCGACGGACATCCGCCAGTGCTTCATAGCCCATCCAGGCTATAAGTTAATAACTTGTGATATGGATGCTGCTGAGGTTCGCATAGCTGCGGACTTTAGTGGAGATGAACTCCTGATAAACTCACTTGAAAGTGGCGCTGATATGCACTCTAAGATTGCATCCGTTACCTATTCAATTATATTCAAACAACACCTTACGATAAGTAAGTCTAAAGAACCTTTTACAGCAGATGGCAAAACATATATACCCCAAGAACTTCGAGATCACCACAAAACAGGATTATTTGCAAAATTCTACAAAGCTGGAGCTGCACGCATGTACTCTGTCTTTGCTGAGTATATCAATGCGCACCATACTGCTTCCAGGCGTAAGTCAATCGCACAAGAAATCTCTGACGCGATTGATAAAGAGCTGCCACAACTTTCTAAGTACTTATCCCGTTTAATACAAGAGGCAAAGAAGAATGGATTTTTAATTGCAAACAAACTTGGGCGTATACGTCATTTTGATTCAGATGTTTATGGGCAAGCAGCGAATCTACCAATTCAAACAACTAACGCAGACGCTATTAAGATAGCGATGATTAAAGTAGATGAATATTTACAAACTATTGGTGGATATATTGTGCTCTCAGTTCATGATGAGTTATGCATTGAAGTACCTGAAGCCTTGGCCGAAGAGGCAGCAAAAGAATTAAGAAAGAGTATGAGCGAAGCATTAGGTTGGTTTCTAACGAGGATTAAAGGGGATACCTCAGTAAAAATAAGTACCCACTGGCAGAAATAATGGCAAAGAAAACTATGGAATTAATAAAAAGAGAAACACTTAACATGACCTGTGGGGCTTGTCCTTCTCAATGGGAAGGAAAAACAGTCACCAATGGAGATGTTTATATACGCTTACGCCACGGATATTTCTACCTTGAGGTAGATAATAAAACATTATTTGAAGGCCATCCAGATGGCTTTGATGGTGTTATGGGGACTGACGAAATGATTAATTATGTGAATGAATATTCAGGTAAAGTAAAAATATTAGCATAAGAATGGAAGTAGCAATAGGCGCGGGAGAGCGCAAAGACGAAGGCAAACTTAGATACGATTTACTTCACCCAGAATCCATCAACGAATTGGTGAAAATTCTGACTATGGGGAGTAAAAAATATGCTCCTAGGAATTGGGAGCGTGGGATGGCATGGTCAAAGATCATTGGGCCACTAAAACGACACCTAGCAGCCATAGAACGCGGAGAAGATTACGATCCAGAGAGCGGACTACTCCATAGCGCACACGTAGAGTGTAATGCCCACTTTCTCACTGCCTATTATAAGATATTCCCACAAGGGGATGACCGCTCAATCAAGGCTCTCAATCCCCGTAAAATAGGACTAGACATTGATGGTGTGCTTGCTAATTTTACCGATGGTTTAGCGGCTGCGTTTGGAGAATATAACTATAAACCTATTCACTGGAATGACCCTAAGGTTTTAGCTTGGTTTGAACAGGTTAAAGATAAACCATATTTTTGGGAAACACTTGTGCCTTTAACTCTGCCGCAAGATATACCTTTCGAGCCACATGCATACGTTACAGCACGATCTATTGATCCAAAAGTAACCCAAGCATGGTTAGATAATTGTCAGTTTCCTAAAGCGCCACTAATTTGTGTAGGGCATAATGAATCGAAAGTAGAAGCTGTTAAGAAAGCGGGTATTGAAATATTCGTTGACGATCGGTACGAAAACTTCGTGGAATTAACCAATGCTGGTATCTTCACTTATCTATTCGATCAATCTTATAATCGGCATTATAATGTAGGCCACCGTAGAATTAAATCACTTAAAGAATTATGAAAGTATATATGGCGTCCGTAGATTACGGATATGATGGTGGATTAGTGCCTATGGGGTTGTTTTCAACTTTAGATTTAGCCCATTCGGCAGCAGAAAAACTACACAAATTTTACACATCAGAGCCTGTTGATATATTTGAACTTGAACTGGATACAGAGCCTGATTTTAGTTACTTTAACAAAGCAAAAAGAATGTAATATGTATAGATGTAAAACTTGCCACTCAACCGCCGTAGAGGGGTTGGGATGGGTTGACCTTAACTCCCCTAAACTCAAGCACGAAGACGTACTGGACTTAGATGAGTTCTGGTGTGAAGGGTGCGATCAACGCACTGAAATTTACTACAAAAATGAACCAAATGAAGAAGACCTATTTGAAGAGGATGAAGAAGACGATTATAATGGTGATGATGTTCCTATTCATATTCCTCCTTCTGGCCTGCTCAGCAGCTAAACCCACTGTAAGCTACCCACTTGTCAAACGAATAATTTCAAAATATGAAACAGCGGGGCACCCGAAGGAATATACTCTTGTTAATAAATGGGGGTATATGGGCAAGTATCAGTTCCATTCCTCAACGCTTAGAACTTTGGGTTTTAGCAAAAAGGAAATAAGGAGATATTTAAAAGACCCTGCACTTCAGGAGAAGGCTATGAATCGCTTGATTACCTGGAACTACAACTATTTTGAGAAACAAGGCCTATTTGATTGTGTAGGTGACACAATTAATTGTGTGGTTATAACTAAAGAAGGGATGCTTGCGGGGGCCCATTTACTTGGGGCTTTAGCGGTAGAACACTTTATGTGGAATGATGGCCACATGGGTACAGTAAAATACAAGGGGGTTACAGTTTACAAGTGTGATGGAAATGGAACTCCGTTAACTAAATATATGAATATATTAAATGAATAATATGGAACAACATTTATACTACGCAATATGGATTTTAGTGGGCACTATAGTGCTGTTGACATACGTTGCCCACGTAGCATCAATTATGTTTGACTTGAAAGCAAACAAACATACTAATAAATTTAAAAACAAGAAAGATTTTTGGTTATCGTTCGTCCCCTTTTATAGAACAATAAAAGCTTTCACCGAAATTGGTTCTAGTTATAATTCAATAGGGTTTAAACAGAAAAAGTAATGAATGAAAAAAGATTTACTAATATTACCACAACTATTTTTATTTGGCCTAGCAATAGGTGTCCTCGTATTTAGTGGGGATTATAAGGTATCACTATCATTAGTGGTAGCAATTTTAGTGTTAAACTATTTTAAGGAGAGATGAAAATAAATAAAAGATTAAGAAGGAAAGTGTGTAGAAAGCGAATTACACAGTGTATGGTTATATTAGATGGCCATGAAAATGAAATCTATTATGGCTTTTTT
>Ga0302321_100001290_pt1 | contig 21379 bp, 22 predicted proteins | sample Fen_T0_1_FD_202505 | JGI IMG/M metagenome (GOLD analysis project Ga0302321, IMG submission 202505) | Peat permafrost microbial communities from Stordalen Mire near Abisko, Sweden - Fen_T0_1 | ecosystem: Environmental > Terrestrial > Soil > Wetlands > Permafrost | place: Sweden: Abisko...
TGATATCATTTTTTTCTCAATTTTCTCTGAAAAACGAAGTTCAGTGTTAAACCATTTAAAACTTTTTCTGAAAGCTGCCTGCCGGTATATACCTTTGTTAATACTTGTATCAGATCTGTAAGACAGGTTTATCTCTTCTGTGTTCCTGAATAGCTTCTCAGCTGTTTTATACCATGTTGTATCACCTTTTTGACTGATATTCAATGAATCATGCACAGTCCATGTATCATCGAAAGGAACCTGCGGCCTGCAGTTTTTAAAGCTTTTCTTATGATTTACCATTTCAATCCTCCGGGTTACGGAGCCATCCTGATGAATATAGTTAGTAACAACCGTTTCCGGTTCATCGCATGACATGACCGAGATAAGAATCAACAGGAACACGAATCTTAGAGTATGTTTTTTCATTGATCACAAGTTTATTTTGCTTTGTTCATTTTCAAGAAGTTTCTTTTCAATCTGTTTCTTAAGTTCCGGATTAGCTTCAATAATATTCTCAAGATCTTTATATTTTATCTGCAGTTCTCTTACAGTCTCCAATAATTCCTTCATCTGTGTTTCGGAAATCGTTACCGTTTTACCAGGGAACTTTCGCCCCGAGTTCTTATACAGCATCAGTATCATGTCGATATTGTCTGAAGGATTGGGCACTATTTCCTTATCGGGAACAATTGTCTGCCTGCTTAATACATCTATCCTGTTAAGAATTATTCCCTGCTGGTAAACGAAAATTAAAACGAGGACTATCGATCCGGCAATCAGACTTCTCCTTACCCAGACTATATAAACCCATCCGAACAGGAAATCAAGTATATTGGAAAAACTATAAGATGTTTTATCCATCCCTTTTATCCTCCTCATTACCTTTAGTTCAATATCCTCTGTTGAATCCAGAATTGGTTTGGATTTTCTGAGAAGATTCACAACTTTATCATATTTATCATCTGACGTTTTCATAGCAGCAAATATTTTCCAATTTTTTCTGAAATGCTTTTCCGTGCATAGTACAGGTTTGCTTTAACCGCCGATTTGCTTATACCGGTTATCTCAGATATTTTATCATTCGACATCTCCTCAAGATCTGACAGTATAAAAACTGCTTTTTGTTTAGGGCTTAGCTTGTCTGAGAGAATAGTTATAATTTTCGCCGTTTCGCTATTCTCAAGCGACTCGGAAGGTCCTTCGGAAATCCTGTTTGAAATAAGTCCCCATGTCGTATCATCCATTGTAAACTCAGGATTTCTTTTTCTTTTTCTGAGTTCATCATAGCATTTATTCAGAACAACCCTGTACATCCATGTTTTATAAACCTCTGCATTTTTGATTTTTTTAAGTTTTTGCCATATTGTTACCATAGTATCCTGAACAATATCTTTTGCCCTTTCATCATCGCCCAGCATCCTGAAAGCAACCGAATACGCAATTGGAGAGGATAATTCGACAAGTTTCCGGAAATTGTTAAAATTTCCTCCCTTACATTCTTCTATAATTTTTATATCAATCAAAATACCAGGTTGAATTGTACTATTAAGACGTCAATATCAGAGCAAGGTAAAAAAGGACGGTAAAAGGTAAATGAACAATGAGATCAATTAACCACAAAGTACACAAAGTTAGCGCAAAGCCCTCAAAGTTAAAATATAGTTAATCAAATATTTGCGGTCACACTCTGCCAGGAAGGCAGCTTTGGGTAAGGAAATGATGAATCATGACAGATCAGGTTCAAATTGTGTAGCCGCCTCAATATTATCCATGAACCTGCAATAAGATCTTCTGAGGATAGCAGATCCTTTAAATAGTCGTTTAAAATCCTTTCGTGAGAGGTTCTTCCAGTCTGCTTCAGTCATCAGGCGAACTTCATCAGGCAGATAAAATTCGGGGGTTTTATGTTGTTTCGCACTTTTATTCCAAGGGCAAACTTCCTGGCATTTGTCGCAGCCAAAAACTCTTCCTTCAAGTTTCCCGGCAAGTTCTTCCGGAATTAATGTTTTTGACTCGAGAGTCAGATATGCTATACACTTTCTTGTATCAATTGTCCTGTTATTATTTATGGCTCCCGAGGGGCACGATTCAATGCAGAGATTACAGGCACCGCAATAATCCTCCTTTGCCGGTTTGTCATACTCCAGATCAATATTTACAATAAGAACACCAAGGAAAAAGAAGGAGCCCATTTTTTTATTAATGAGAATTGAATTCTTACCTGGCCATCCCAATCCGGCTTCCTTGCCCCAGGCCTTCTCAAGCAGTGGAGCTGAGTCAACAAATGATCTTCCCTGGGCATCAGGATAAAGGGTTTTAATATAATTCAGAATCTTATTGAGCTTCAATTTAATAACATCATGATAATTCATACCGTAGGCATACCTCGAGATAACAGGAACACCGGCACCTCCTTGCTTTTTCTCAGAGTAATAATTTATTCCGGTAACTATCAGTGATTTGGCTCCCGGGAAAAGGTTACGCGGATCCAGACGTTTTTCAATATTCTGACCAAGATAGGCCATATCTGCATTCATACCTGCAAAAACCCATTGGGTAAATGCTGACCTGTGCTCATCGAGTGGCCGTGCCGGAGTAATACCACAAAGATCAAAGCCAACTTCTTTAGAGAATTTTTTAATCAGTAAGGAGGTACTTGTATCAGCTAAAATGGTCATATATTATGAGTTTAAAGAAACCCAAGTTCAAGTTTTGCCTCATCACTGAGCATACTTTTGTCCCACGGAGGATTGAAAGTAAGCTTAAGATCACAATCCTTAACACCCTTTGTTCCTCCAACCTTATATTTAATCTCCTCGAGCAGTTCATCCACCATCGGGCAATTAGGTGCGGTGAGTGTCATCGTTATATGGGCAATGTGTTCTTCGTCCAGACTGATCTCGTAGATAAGTCCAAGATCATAGATATTCACAGGTATTTCCGGATCATATATGCTCTTCAGAACCTCCCCTATCCTCGTTTCAATTTCCAGCTGTTCAGTCGGATCCATATTGCTAAGTTAATTAATTATTAGTGTAATTTACTTTCAAGTATTAATTTTCTTCGTTTAGCCGGCTCACTTTTGGAGTGTTTGAAATCAATCTATGCTCCATTCGCATAACCGCTTCGGTGAAGCAAGGATGGAGCCGGGGTAAATAAATTGATTTTCCAGTATCACCCCTTTCTTGCATTATAAGCCATGGCATATAGTTTCATCTGACGCACCATGGAGAGCAAACCGTTAGAACGTGTTGGTGAGAGATTCTGTCTTAGTCCGATTTTATCTATGAAGTACAAATCAGTAGCTATAATTTCCTCGGGAGAACGGTTTGAAAGAACCTTTATCAGAAGAGCTACAATTCCTCTTGTTATAATTGCATCGCTATCGGCTGAAAATGAAATAAGTTTGCCGTCGAAATCAGGATGAAGCCATACTTTTGACTGGCATCCTTCAATAAGGAAATCCTTCACCTTATACTTTGGATCAATAACAGGCAAATCCTTTCCAAGATCGATAAGAAGATTGTACTTGTCCATCCAGTCGTCGAAAAAAGAAAACTCATCAATAATATTGTTCTGTACTTCGTTAATTGTCATATAGTTTATTCAGGCAAACATAGTTTTTACTTTTTCAATTCCATTTGCAAGAGCATCAATTTCTTCCTTTGTATTATAAAAACACAATGAGGCTCTGACAGTTCCATCAATTCCAAAACGGTCCATTACAGGTTGGGCACAATGAGTTCCTGTTCTTACAGCGATTCCCATTTTATCAAGAATCATCCCTGTATCGTACTGATGAACATTCTTTATATGAAAAGAAATGGTCGAAATCTTATTTTCGGAATTACCGTAAATAATTAATTCCTTAACAGGAAATAATCTTTCATTTGCGTAGGAAAGTAGTTCTTTCTCCCTTACGCAGATATTCTCTCTCCCGATTGCTGTTACATAGTCAAGAGCAGATGCAAGTCCAACGGCAGCCGGATAATTCATTGTACCTGCCTCAAATTTAAAAGGGAGTTCATTGTAAGTAGTCTTTTCAAATGTAACCTTGTCTACCATGTCTCCACCTCCCTGAAAAGGGGGCATTTCGTCAAGCCATTTCTCCTTCCCGTATAGTACACCTATTCCATTGGGGCCATAAATTTTATGACCTGAAAAAACATAGAAATCACAATCTAATTTCTTCATGTCAACAATGCCATGCTGAATTCCCTGTGCACCGTCAATCAACACCGGGGCACCAGCTGAATGTGCAGCAGTGATTATTTCTTTTAATGGTAGAATTGTCCCAAGAGCATTTGATGCCTGGGTCACAGCTACCAGTTTTGTCCTTGGTGTCAGCAGCTTATAATACTCACCAAGTAATATTTCTCCATTATCATTTATCGGGATAACGCGTAAAACTGCTCCTTTTCTCTCACACATCATCTGCCAGGGAACTATGTTGGCATGATGTTCGAGACGACTAAGAATGACCTCATCACCCGGCTTGATATATTGTTCCCCGAATGAAAATGCGACTCCATTTATTGCACCTGTTGTTCCTGAGGTAAAAATTACCTCCTCTCTTTTTCCGGCATTTATAAATGATCTGACATTTTCACGCGCATTCTCATAAGCTTCTGAAGACATATCGCTGAGAAAATGGACACCTCTGTGAATATTGCCATTGTACTCTTCATAGACTTTATCTACTGCATCAATGACACATTGAGGCTTCTGGGTGGTAGCTCCATTATCAAAATACACCAGGGGCTTACCATAAACCTTCCGTCCAAGAATCGGGAAATCAGCTCTTATATCAGCTATGTCTTTCATAATGTGAACAGGTTAACCGCACTTTATCAAACAACTTGCACATCGTGAAAGCTCACCCTTCAAACGCTGCATTACAAGATTATCCATTCTTTCGCGAAGCGCCTCAACTTTTATGTTCTGAATTACTTCATGAGCAAATCCGAACATAAGCATCAGCCTGGCTTCACGTTTGTTTATTCCTCTTGACTGCAGGTAGAAAAGTGCATCGCCATTAAGCTGGCCTATTGTTGCTCCATGGCTGCATTTTACATCATCCGCAAATATCTCAAGTTGAGGTTTGGTGTCCATTTTGGCATCATCTGTAAGAAGGATATTGTTATTCTTCTGATAAGCAAGGGTACCCTGGGCATCGGGACGAACAAGTATACGTCCATTAAAGGCTCCGGTCGACATATCATCCAGAACTCCCTTAAACAATTGATTGCTTGTGCAGTGTGGAACTGCATGATCAACATTTACAAAGTTATCTATATGCTGCCATTTATCTGCAAGGAACAAACCGTATGAATGACACTCTGCCCCTTCACCTGCCAGTGTATGATATGTGCTGTTGCGGATCAAGCCACCATGCAGGCTTATATTGTTTGACGAGGTGACACTGTTTCTTTCCTGGTGAATAAACGTATTCGTTATTTTACAGGCATTGTTATGTTCATTCTGAACCCTTATAATATCGAAATGTGCATTTTCACCTACAAAAACCTCAGTAACCGCATTTGTGAGAAATTTTTGAGGAGAAAGTGTGTGGTCACAGATAATTATCGAGAAGGAAGAATTCTTCTCTGCGATAATAAGATTCCTGTGCTGATTGAACATATCCTCATCTGACTGAACAAGGTTTACAACCTGAATTGGTTTTGTAAGAGTTACGCCTTCAGGTATGTAGACAAATACCCCATCAGACGCCATTGCGGTATTCAGATGTATCAGGCCGTCCGTATCACTCTTTGCATATTTGCCGAAATGCTTCTCAAAAGCATCCGGAAACCTAATTGCGGCTTCATTCAGACTGCCTATCCAGACACCATTTGGTAATTGGCGAAGCTTTTCATTAAGTGTGGGATAAAAACCATTTAGCAATACGATCCCATAAGCATCAAGATCGGTTACCTCACAACGGAATGCTTCAGCTTTGGCAAAGTCGGAAGCAACCGGCATAAAATAATTTTCATAATCGTGATTAAAGAATGTGTCGAGATTGGTATACTTATAAGCTTCATTCTTTTTCGACGGGATACCGAGATCACTGAATGTCTTAAATGCAAGTGTCCTGAAACTATTGATATAAGGAGTAGATATACCAGAAATCTTGCTGATATTATCTTTATAAAGCCCGAGATATTTTTCTGTTATTTCAGATTTTCCATTCATGCTGTGACGTTGTTTTCAATCTCTTTTTTGATCCAGTCGTATCCTTTTTCTTCCAGTTCAAGAGCGAGTTCCTTACCTGCAGTTTTCACAATTCTGCCGTCATAAAGAACATGCACCACATCAGGAACTATATAATCAAGCAGTCTCTGGTAGTGGGTTATTACTATGAATGAATTATCAGGACGTTTAAGTTTATTTACACCATTGGCAACAATACGAAGGGCATCGATATCGAGCCCCGAATCAGTTTCATCAAGTATTGCAAGCTTTGGTTCCAGCATTGCCATCTGGAATATCTCATTCTTTTTCTTTTCACCACCGGAGAATCCTTCATTTACAGACCTGTTGGCAAGTTTTGAATCAATTTCAACCAGTTCCTTTTTATCACGCATCATTTTCAGAAAATCAGATGCGGAAAGAGGATCAAGACCTTTATGTTTGCGATGTTCATTGACAGCTGTTTTCATGAAGTTTACCATGCTGACGCCGGGAATTTCAATGGGATACTGAAATCCAAGGAATATACCTTCTTTTGCGCGGTCCTCAGGGGCCATTTCCAGCAGATTCTTACCCAAATAAGTCACGTTTCCCTCTGTAATTTCGACAAATTCCCTTCCTGCCAGAACGGCAGCAAGAGTGCTTTTGCCTGATCCATTAGGACCCATAATAGCATGAATCTCGCCTGGTTTTACATTAAGACTTATTCCCTTCAGGATATTCTTACCTCCGATGGAAGCTTTTAAATTATTAATAATCAACATGATAATATATTGTAAAAATTACTTGTTTATCCTACACTTCCTTCAAGGCTGATCTGCAAAAGTTTTTGTGCTTCAACTGCAAATTCCATTGGTAATTTATTAATTACCTCACGTGCATATCCATTAACTATAAGGCCTATTGCATCTTCAGTTGATATGCCCCTCTGATTGCAGTAAAATATCTGATCTTCCCCGATTTTGGAAGTTGTTGCTTCATGTTCTACAATAGCAGTCTGGTTATCAACTTCAAGATACGGAAACGTATGAGCTCCGCACTTATCGCCAAGGAGCAAAGAATCGCACTGCGAGTAATTTCTGGCATTTGTCGCATTTTTCAGGACCTTAACAAGGCCCCTGTAACTATTCTGCCCATGACCTGCTGAAATACCTTTTGATACTATTGTACTCCTTGTATTTTTGCCGATATGTGTCATTTTAGTCCCGGTGTCAGCTTGCTGATGGTTGTTTGTAACAGCGACTGAATAAAATTCTCCGGTAGAATTATCACCACGAAGGATGCATGATGGATATTTCCATGTTATCGCGGATCCGGTTTCTATCTGGGTCCATGATATCTTAGAGTTTTCCCCTTTGCACATGCCCCTCTTGGTAACAAAATTGTAGACACCGCCTTTCCCTTCCTTATCGCCGGGATACCAGTTCTGGACAGTTGAATATTTAACTTCAGCGTTTTTTTCGGCTACTATTTCTACTATTGCCGCGTGAAGTTGATTCTCATCACGCGATGGCGCTGTGCATCCTTCAAGATAGCTCACATAACTCTCTTCATCGGCAATCAGAAGAGTTCGTTCAAACTGACCGGTATTTGCGGAATTAATCCTGAAATAAGTTGAAAGCTCCATCGGACATCTTACTCCCTTTGGAATATAGCAAAATGAGCCATCGCTGAACACTGCCGAGTTAAGAGTGGCAAAGAAATTATCTGTATATGGAACTACCGATCCCATATATCTTTTAACGAGGTCGGGATATTCTTTTACAGCATCGCTGAATGAACAGAAGATGATACCCATTTCAGCAAGTGTTTCCTTAAAAGTTGTTTTTATTGAAACGCTGTCTATTACAGCATCCACAGCCACGCCTGCCAAATGTTTCTGCTCCTGCAGGGGTATTCCGAGTTTATCAAAGGTTTTTTTTAGTTCAGGATCGATATCATCAATGCTGCCGACACTTTTCCTTTCCTTTGGCGCAGCATAGAAAATGATATCCTGGTAATTAATTGGTGCAATCTTAAGATTTGGCCATGTTGGCATCTTCATGGTAAGCCAGTGACGGTATGATTTCAGCCGGAAATCCAGTAACCATTGAGGCTCGTTCTTTTTTGATGAAATCAATCTTACCACATCCTCGCTCAAACCCTTCGGAATTCTGTCCATTGCAATGTCAGAGTAGAATCCATACTTGTATTCGCCTGTCGTTACATCACTTAATATCTGATCATTATCTTTTTCCATCTTGGTATGTTTTCCGAAATCAAAAGTGTCTCTTTTTCTTTACCCTATCCCGATAGCTATCGGAATCACCACCGGGGACTTTATAAACCTATTATTTTTGCCCCCCTTTGGATGGTTTGCGCTAAATCATCCCATCAATAATCGTTCCCTTAATTATATTTAATCTAAATAAACACACAAAAATATAAAAAAATAGGATTTTATGAAGGATTCAAGCGGAAAATATGCTTTCGAAGAGAGTTTTATCGAGATAATCAGTAAAATTTGCAGGCGTGATTTTCCCAAAAATAAAAAGGTACCTTTTGGGATACCTTTTTATGGATTTTTATTTTTGATAATATCTCCTGAGTAAGACAATTAAACAAAAAGCGACACTTATTAGTTTAAATTGATAATTCCTTCCTGACGACCTTACTCTCCTTGTATTCTTTCAAAAGGGATTGAAATGTTTCTTTTACCGAATAAATTTTTGTAGCCCTGAATGCATTCGCTCCGGCAAAAGCGTAGCCACCATCAAAATTTCCTTTTAGAGCATTTATAAGTGCAATAATAATACAATACGGACTTTTCGAAATATCGCAAGTCTTGATACATTTGAACGGACAATTTTTGGGCTGTTTTTTACCTTCCCTGACTTTAGTGATAAAGCTGCTTAAGATTGCCCGTCCAGGCATACCTACCGGACTTTTAATAATCTCAATATCAGAACTTTTTGCATTGATATATGCTTGTTTAAAAGCTATTGAAGCATCACATTCGTCAGTTGTAACAAAACGGGTTCCCATCTGAACACCTGAAGCCCCAAGCGTAAGAATATTGTTTATGTCCTCACCTGTATAAATTCCTCCCGCTGCAATAAGCGGAATCTTTGTATCATACTTATCTTCAAATGTTTTTAGCTCGGCAACGATCTCCGGCACGAGTTTCTCAAGAGTATAATCATTGTCAAAGATCTGTTCCTCCTTGAAACCAAGGTGTCCACCGGCTTTTGGACCTTCGACAATCACAGCATCAGGAAGGTAATTATAGTTTGCTTTCCACTTTTCGCATATTATTTTAGCAGCTCTTGCTGAAGAGACGATAGGAATCAGCTTGGTAATACTATCTTTCTTTAAAAAGGAAGGAAGATCAAGCGGCAGACCAGCGCCTGCTGTTATAATATCCACCTTTTCAGAGATTGCTGTTTTTATCATATCAGTGAAATTGGTCATGGCAACCATAACATTCACACCTATGACCCCTAATGTTTTTTCCCTTGCCTTTCGTATTTCTTCCTTAAGTCCATAAATACTTGCTGCAAGAAAATCAGATGAAAAATCTTTGTATAATAGTCCGAGTCCGGCACTTGAGATAACCCCTACTCCACCTTCATTCGCAACTGCTGAGGCTAGTCCTGAAAGAGAAATTCCAACGCCCATCCCCCCCTGAATAATTGGTACTTCTATTGCCAGGTTCCCAATTCTAAGTCCGTTCATTTTGAGTTTTTTAATTTTGCTAAAGGTAGTTGAATTAATGTAGCAGGGATGAGAAAAGAGATAATTAACATAATTTAAGTCGAAAAATAACATCGTCGCAAACGCTCAAAGGAACTATGTATTGTTGATGATCAGCGCTATCTGTAAAATAAATATTCTAAAACTGGTCTGAAGTACGCCATAATGAAGAGAAAGCATTCCAGCTCAAATGTGATGGGGCTGGCGGTAAGCTCTCTGCTTTATAGCCAACATTAATTAAAAAATTTTACCTTTAACTGCTAATTCATTCAGACCATGAGAAAATTATTAATCATATCCATATTTATTATTTCAACCCTGATTAGTTTGTCAGCACAAACTGAGAAGGAGATAAAAGCCGAAATAACGCATGTTACAGTTTTCCCCGACAGGGCACAGATTGAGCATGAAACTTCAGTTACGCTGGCTCCCGGGAAGGGTATAATCAAGCTTTCAGGACTCTCCCCTTATATCGATGCACAAAGCATACAGGTTAAAGGATACGGAGAATTTACAATTCTCTCGGTAAACCAGCAGAACAACTATCTTGAAAATCTGGAAGACTCTCCTGAGGTAAAGGGCATAAGAAGTCAGATCGAGGCACTTCAGCTAAAAGTGGAAGACGAAAATACTGCTATAAGTTCACTTAAAGAAAAGGAAGCTTTTCTTGTAGCTAACAGAGCGATCCTAGTAAAGGAAACAACTTTTACCCTTGAACAGTTAAAAAATGTCATGGACCTGTATACCAATAATATGGAGCAGACTAAAATGACAACTCTGAAAAAAGAAAGACTTATTAAAGATTATAATAAACAGATAACGGCTCTTCAGCAGCAGGTTGCTGATAAACTTGGCAAAGAACGACTTCCATCTGGTGAAATACTGGTTACAGTAACTTCAGAGAAACAAATATCGGGAAAACTAACTTTCAGCTATATAGTGTCAAATGCAGGATGGTATCCGTCCTACGATATAAGAGTTGATGATATCAAAAGTCCGGTAGCAATATTCTATAAAGCTAATGTATATCAAAACTCCGGTGTTGCATGGAAAGATGTTAAATTGAGTTTCTCAAACGCCACTCCGTGGATAGCCGGTGATATCCCGGTTTTGAATCCATGGTTTGTAGATTTTTATTTTCCAATTTCCCGTGCCCTTCAGGGAAGAATGTCAGGAGTTACCCTGAGTAAGAGTGCTGCTCCGGCAGCGAAGGAAGCTGGTGTAGTCTATGATATGGTCGAAGAAAAGGCGAAGGAGGCAGAACCTGTTTCAGTTCAAAAGCAGGTTGGAGAAACAGCAATTACTTTTGATATTGCAATACCATATACTATTCATTCTGATGGTAAGGTTCAGACAGTCGAGATACAGCGGGTATCCTCACCTGCTGATTATAAATATGTTTCTTTGCCTAAACTATCGACACATGCTTATCTTACGGCAAATATTACAGATTGGGCAAAATTAAGTTTACAATCAGGAGAAGCGACACTCTACTTCGAGAACTCTTTTGTTGGTAAATCGACTCTCGATGTCAACCAGCTTAAGGATACACTTACAATTTCACTGGGAACCGATAACAGCATACTTGTAAAGAGAGAAAAACGGAAAGATTTCACCACCAGGAAAGTTATCGGAGCAAACAGAACCGATATTTTATCATTTCTGCTTACAGTGAGGAATAATAAATCTTCTTTGGTAAAAATTACACTGAATGATCAGATCCCTGTTTCCTCCAACAGTAGTATTAATGTAGACGCAGTGGAGTTGACCGGAGGAAAACTTAATACACAGACAGGTGAAGTAAAATGGGATCTTGAAATAAAACCTCAGGAGACGAAGCAGATAGTCCTGACTTATTCTGTTAAGTACCCGAAGGACAAGACAATAATACTTGAATAAACTTTTAAAGACCTGACTATGAATTTCCTGGGAAATCTTATATGGCTGATATTCGGAGGCATAATTATTGCAATTGAATACTTCGTCGGTAGCATTATATTAATGATAACGATTGTGGGTATTCCATTCGGATTGCAAACACTTAAAATGGCTTCTCTGTCTCTATGGCCTTTTGGCAGGGATACTGTTGTTCACACAAGAGCTTCAGGCTGCCTCTATATAATAATGAATATAATTTGGCTCATAACAGGTGGTATATGGATAGCAATCACTCATGCAATATTCGGAGTTCTTCTGTGTCTGACAATTATAGGGATACCTTTTGGCTTGCAGCATTTTAAGCTGACAGCCATCGCGTTATCTCCTTTCGGAAGAGATATCACTAGAAAATGAAGGGGTGAAAGGGAGAAGGGGAGAAGGGGTGAATGGGAGAATGAGCGTGATTAAGAGACGAAGGGATTAAGAAACTGTCAGACTGCAGGACAGGATGACTATTGCGTAAATAAAGACATTATGGATAAATCTGAAGATAGTAAAAAATCGATTAACGATTTTGGGAAGTTTGGTCTGATAAATCATCTTACAAGGGAAGTCAAAACAGAGAATAAGACCACCATTCTTGGTATAGGAGATGATTCTGCAGTCATTGATTCAGGTAAAAACCTCACCCTGGTTTCTACTGATCTCCTCCTCGAAGGAATCCATTTTAATCTTATCTATCACCCACTTAAACATCTTGGATATAAGGCTGTTATACGTGGGATATCCGATATATATGCAATGAACGGAACCCCGGGACAGATAATGATAGCTCTGGGGTTAAGCTCAAAATTCAGTCTTGACCAGGTTGAAGAGTTATACGCCGGCATCTCACTCGCGTGTGAAAAATACAAGGTCGACCTGGTCGGGGGAGACATTACCAGTTCGCTTACAGGTATGACAATCGGAGTTACTGCTATTGGCACTGCAGCAAAAAATGCAATTTTAAAACGAAATGGAGCCAGAGCAAATGATCTTATTTGTGTAACCGGTGATTTCGGTGCAGCATTTATGGGCCTGCAACTTCTGGAAAGAGAAAGAAAACTCTTTGTAAAAGAGAAGGTTACACAGCCAGATCTTACGGGTTACGAGTATGTTATAGGAAGGCAGCTTAAGCCGGAAATACCCATTTCTGCCTTTACTGATCTCAGGAATGCAGAGATAATACCAACAGCTATAATAGATGTCACAGACGGTTTGGCGTCCGACCTGCTTCATGTATGCAGATTATCCGGAACATGCTGCAGGATATATTATAGTAAAGTCCCGATTGATTATGAAACAATCAGGCTTGCTGAAGAATTTAATATCGATCCGATGACACCGGCACTGAATGGCGGTGAAGACTATGAAATGCTCTTTACTGTCCCGCTTGAGATGATTGAAAAAATTAAATTGATATCATCTGTAAAGGTAATTGGACATATGACTCCGGAAGGAAGCGGCAACTACATTGTCGGAGACGACGGTTCCGAAGTTGAAATCACGGCACAGGGTTGGAAAGAGTAACCTGAAGTAAGCTCTACCTTGCTCTGATGATACCTCTTTCCGAGTTCCTGATAAAATCAAGAATATAATCCCTGTCGGGAGTAGGTTTGAATTCAGCTTCGACATATTCCAGTGCCTGAGTGATATTCATTCCTTTCTGATATATGGCTCTGTATATTTCGTGAATCTCATCGATTCTCTCCTTTTCAAATCCCCTTCTTGTAAGTCCGACAGTATTTAATCCAAGAAACGCAAGTGGGTCGCGGTCAGCTTTGATGAACGGAGGCACATCTGTTCTGACTTTTGCACCACCACCAACCATTACATGTGCGCCGATATGACTGAATTGATGAGCCATTGTCCCTGCACTGAGTATGGCCCAGTCATCAACATCAACTTCACCGGCAAGGGCTGTGGAATTTCCAATAATTACATTATTCCCAATCTTACAATCGTGTCCGACATGAGAATATGCCATTAAGAGACAATTATTTCCAATGACTGTTTTCCCTACTGCAGCAGTACCCCTGTTTACCGTGGCACACTCCCTGATGGTCGTATTGTCACCCAGTTCGGTAGTTGATTCCTCTCCCCTGAATTTAAGATCCTGGGGAATCCCCGATACAACCGCTGAAGGAAATATCTTACAGTTTTTACCTATTCTGGCACCATACAAAACTGACGAATTGGGTCCAACCCAGGTACCATCACCTATACTGACATTGTCTCCAATGTATGCGAATGGCTCAACAATAACATTGCTGCCGATTTTGGCATCAGGATGTACAAAAGCTAAATTTGAGATCATTAAATTTATAATTTGTTCTTTACAACTTGTGCGGTCATTTCGCCTTCCAGAACGAGTTTTTTCCCAACAAATGCTTGTCCAAACATGGTAGCTATACCCCTTCTTATAACGTCGGCAAATTCCATTTTAAGAATGACAGTATCTCCGGGAACTACTTTTTGCTTGAATTTGAGCTTATCGATTTTAAGGAAATATGTGGAATATTTTTCAGGTTCTTCAACATTACTCAAAACCAGAAGTCCTCCGGTCTGAGCCAGCGCCTCAATAAGCAGTACTCCGGGCATAACAGGCTCATCAGGAAAGTGGCCCTGGAAAAATGCTTCATTAAAACTAACATTCTTGATTCCGACGATAGAGGACTCATCGAGTGCTATAATTTTATCAACGAGTAAAAACGGGAATCTGTGTGGCAATCTTTTTTTAATATCCTCAATATTGAAAATCGGAGGTACTGACGGGTCATAGACTGGAATATCGTGCTTTGAGATGGCTTTTTTCATTTCCTGTCTTATGATCTTTGCGAGCCTTGTGTTGGCATAATGACCCGGACGTGTTGCTACAATTTTACCTTTGATCGGGTGACCCACAAGTGCAATGTCGCCCATAATATCCAGAAGTTTATGCCTGGCCGGCTCATTGGGATATCTTAATTCGGTATTATTGAGTATACCTGCTGTGTGAGTATTTATCCCAGGGCGGTTAAATAGTTTAGCAATACGGTCAATTTCAGATTGTTCAACTTCTTTTTCAAGAATTACTATTGCATTATCGAGATCTCCGCCCTTGATAAGTCCCTTGTTGAACAGAGGTTCAAGTTCATGGAAAAATACAAAAGTCCGGCTTTTGGATATTTTTTCCTCAAAATCATCTATCGAATCAAGTATCGAATACTGGTTTCCAAGTATTTTGGAATTATAATCGATAAGCACATTCACACTGAAATGATCATCCGGATAGACAATCAGGTCAACACCATGTTCCTCATCGGAGAAAGTTATTTTTTGCTTTACTACAAAATAATTTCTGTCTTCTTTCTGATCAACTATTCCTGCCTCTTTAATTGCCTCAACGAATTTCCAGGCTGATCCTCCCATGATCGGTGCTTCCGGACCATTCAGCTCTATCAGGGCATTATCTACTCTTAAACCGTGAAATGCAGCCATTACATGTTCAATTGTTGATACTGAGGCATTATTCTGAACAAGAGTTGTTCCCCTGGATGTATCGGTAACGTGCTCAGCAAGAGCATCTATCAGAGGTTTGCCCGGAAGGTCCGTTCTGCAGAATTTATACCCATGGTTCACCGGAGCCGGCTTAAATGTAATTGTTACATTATTACCAGTGTGCAATCCTTTTCCGGTAAGGCTTATTTCTTTAGCAAGGGTCCTTTGTTTTTCACTCATTAGTGTTGGTTATTAATTTAAATTCCGGGTACAAAAAAAATAAAAAATTTTCGAACAATCATTAGAATTGTCGCTTAACTGAATTTATTACAACAGATTCATTTCCGACCAGAGATCAAAACTACTTCTTTTTCAGCGACTCCAGCTCTTTTTCAAGTGAATCAATTTTTGAACTCATCTCAGGCAGTTTCCTGAATATAATTGAAGATTTCATAAACTGTCTGACATCGATAGCAGGTGAACCTATTATGGCTGTATTTTCCTCCTTAATATTGCTCAGGATGCCACCCTGTGCCCCTATTTTTGTTCCGTTTGCTATTTTTATATGACCCGCAAGGCCGACCTGTCCACCAAACATACAGTTCTTTCCAATTTTTGTAGATCCGGAAATTCCCGTTTGAGCAGCCATAACTGTATTGTCTCCCACTTCTACATTATGACCAATCTGAATAAGATTATCGAGCTTTACGCCTTTATGAATGATAGTCGAACCCATTGTAGCCCTGTCAATTGTAACATTCGCACCTATTTCCACATGATCTTCCAGAACGACATTTCCCAGCTGAGGTATCTTCATGTATTCGCTTTCTGACTGAGGTGCAAAGCCAAAACCATCACTGCCTATCACACTTCCTGCGTGAATTGTACAGCCTTCTCCCAGAACACAATCGTGATAGATAGTCACACCCGGGTTTAAAGTACAGTTATTCCCGAGTTTAGTGTTGTCACCAACGTAAACATGCGGATAAACAGAGCACCCATCTCCTATTATGCAATTCTCACCAATATATGCGAATGGTCCGATATAAACATCAGCGCCAACTTTTGCAGAAGCCTCAATCACAGCAGTTTGATGAATCCCCTTCTTTCGTGGTCTTGCCTGGTCGACAAGTCTGAGAAGCGATGCAAAAGCTTCGTATGAATTATCAACCCTGATGAGCGTGGCTTCAATTTTTGAAGTGGGCACAAAACTCTTATTAACAAGTATTATGGATGATTTTGTTTCATATATGTAATGCTCATATTTCGGGTTGGCAAGGAATGACAGAGCTCCGTTCTGTCCTTCTTCAATTTTAGCTATAGTGTTTACTTTAATATCCGGATTGCCTTCTATTTCGCCGTTAAGAAAACCGGCGATTGTTGCTGCAGTAAATTCCATATCACTTAATATTATATTATCGACATTCTTTTGGATAGCATAAAAAATATTTTGTTATTCTTTCGGAGAGGAACTGATGGTCGAACATATCAGAAACATTAGATATGTCTGATGTTTTTCCAGATTTGAGCAGGATCTTAACAACCGGAGCATCAGGCGTATAAGCCAGATTTGAAATACTTTCGGTAAAAACATAGTAATCTTCAAGTCCGGGTTTCAGGTCAATGATCTTTCCCGCTCTGACGGCAAGATCATTTACTCTTTCAGGCGAAAAAGGCTCATTCTGCAGTTCTATAGCAAATAGATCCCTTTTTAATAACCTTCCTGACAGATCAGAAAGTACTTTGTCGGCATGGTCAGCCCAGTATTTTGAACAGACAAGAATGTCCGAATCATCCAGGCGTGCAAAGTTTGAGGCTATCAGTCCGGGAGTAAATTTCCCATCTTCAGAAAGATCCGGATAACTGATATCATTGTAGAGGAAAAATCGTAACGCCGGGGTGGTATATACATCGCTTCCCTCCCTGGCCAATTCCTTGGCCCGCTTAAGGATTTTTACTAGCAGACTTTCTGATGAAAGGACTGTCTTGTGCATATAAACCTGCCAGTACATTAGCCGGCGGGCAATAAGAAAATTTTCGAGTGAATATATGCCTTTCTCATCTATGACCATCCTGTCATCAACTACATTAAGCATCCTTATAATTCTATCTGAACCAACTGATCCTTCTATAACACCGGTGAAAAAACTGTCCCTCCGCAGATAATCAAGCCTGTCCATATCCACCTGCCCGGAAATCAGTTCGTGCAAAAATTTCCTGTGGTATGCATCTGTGAATATTTCAATTGCCAGATCAAGTTTGCCATCATATTCTTCATTCAGTTTTCTCATCAGAAGAAGAGAGATGTCTTCATGTGTTATGTTGCTGATAATAGATGTCTCGAGGGCATGAGAAAACGGTCCATGCCCTGCATCGTGCAGCAGAATGGCTATCAGTGTAGCTTCTTCCTCCCGGGCTGATATAAAAACATTTTTACTGCGGAGTGTCTCGATTGCCGTACTCATCAGATGCATTGCTCCCAGGGCGTGCTGGAATCTGCTATGAGTTGCTCCGGGGTATACGAAACTAGTGAGCCCCAGCTGTTTTATATTTCTTAATCGCTGAAACCATGGATGTTCAATAAGATCAAAAACAAAATCTCCAGGGATGCTTATAAAGCCATAAACAGGATCATTAATTATTTTTCGCTTGTTTGTCAGATAAACCACCTTCGAAATTTTAAAGTACAAAAATAGGAAATAGTTTCACAATGCAATAATTCAGTAAATGCAACTGTTTGAATAGCCTGGTTAAAAAATAAATCAAAATAAATTTGGAAATCTGAACTTAATGATTTTATCTTTGTACTGTATTAGTTATGTAGTACACTAAAACAGTAAAAACTATAAAATGATTCAGATTACAGACCTTAATTTTGTTTATCCAGGGCAGGAAGTGCTTTTCAGCAATCTGTCGGTTCATCTGGAAGCCGGAAGCATCACCGGCTTGCTCGGTAAAAACGGTGCCGGAAAAACCAGTCTTCTTAAATTGTTTTCAGGCTTACTGCATCCGCAATCGGGTGAGATATCTGTTATGGAACACAATCCCAAAAAGCGACAGGTTTCATTTCTGGCGGATGTATTCCTCGTACCTGAGGAATTCACATTCCCGCCAATCAGCATCAGAGACTATCTGAAAGCTTATGCCCCCTTCTATCCGAAATTTGATACAGGGCTTATGAAGGAAACACTGGCAGAATTTGATCTTCAATATGAGCATAACCTGAGCCGTTTGTCTCATGGGCAGAAGAAAAAATTCCTGATTGCTTTTGCACTTTCCACACGATGCCGTTTGCTGGTTCTCGATGAACCAACCAATGGGCTTGATATACCTTCAAAATTGTTATTCCGCAAAATACTAGCCGGGTCGCTGGAAGATAATCAATTAGTTATCATCTCAACGCACCAGGTGAAAGATGTAGAAAACCTGATTGATAAAATACTGATTCTCGACAATGGGAAGGTGATTTTTCAAAAATCCATTCAGGAGATATCGCAAAGAGTACGCTTTATAACAGGATCTTCACAAGATGTTGAAAATGCTATTTACAGCGAGGCTGTTCCGGGAGGTTACAGGCTTATGTTGCCGAATAATAATGAAGAAACTGAAGTGGACATAGAATTGCTTTTTAATGCCATTACTAAAGGTAAAAAACTCGATTAAGAACATGGAAACAAATATAAATTTCTCTATAAACAGGTTGATGCAGATTTGCAGGCAATCGTGGATAATAAACAGGAAACTGATTGGAATAACAGTTTCAGGATTCTCAGGGTTGGTTTTTCTAATCCTTATACTTTCTCAGATTAAATCGTATACAAACTGGTCGAATAATAACTATATGCTAGCTTTCACTATACTGTTTTTTTCGACAGGAATTATTTATTCATCTCTCTCCTTCCCGGCATTCCGTATGAAAGAAAAGACAATTTCATATCTTTTATTGCCTGCCGCCACATCTGAGAAATTCACTTTTGAAGTAGTTACCAGGATAGTGATTTTTCTTGTTGTTATGCCCTTTTTATTCTGGTTAATGGCAAATATCGAGGGTATTGTCATGCATTATTACAAACCTGAATTTTTATCTTACAAATTCTCCCTGATAACAGGATTGCAAAGTTTCACCAGGGAAGGTAATGTAAAGGGATGGACAACACTGGCAATTATCCAGGGAGTATTATTTGTATTCATTACATCGTTCACAGGAGCCAGCTATTTCTCAAAGTCTCCTCTCGTCAAAACATTATTCAGTGTTTCAATTATTATGGGGTCCTATGCACTTTTCACCTATCTTCTGATAAAAGGATTAAAACTCGAAGAGTATACTATTACAAGCGACCGGTTACTATTTATCCACAATGAGAAAGACGCTATGATCTTTTCTTCACTTGCCATTACGACAGTTAATATATGTCTCCTGGCAATATCTTATTTCAGACTAAAGGAAAGGGAGGTATAATCATGGAATTCAAAAATACTAAAGGAATCTTCCTTCAGATTGCAGACAGCATTTCAGAGAAAGTGCTGGAAGGCAAATTCTCTCCGGGAGAAAAGATACCATCGGTCAGGGATCTTGCTAACGAAATGGGCGTAAATCCCAATACGGTAATGCGGACCTATAATGAATTACAAACACGTAATATAATTGATAATAAGCGCGGTATGGGCTTCTATGTGAATATTAATGCCGTTAGTATAATACGTCAATGGAAGAAAAAGGAGTTTTTCGAAAATGATCTGCCTCTGATCATCAGACAGACCAGGATCCTCAACATAACGATTGACGAACTTAAACCTTATTTTGATTCAATTAATAATTCAGATAAAAATGAAAAAGAGTAAAATAATATTTATCTCATTGCTTGCAGTCATAGCCATGTTCATATTGGCAGCTTCAATTGATTACCGGCTAACAGGAAGCAAGATCGGGCTGGTACCTGCAAATATTAAAGTGACCAAAGAAACTATTCTCCAATATAAAGTCTTAAGTCTGGAAAACAGCGATATCAGACTGTTTAAAAATGACACTTTGTTTATTGAGATTACCTCCTTAAAGGATTCTGCCCTTCCTAAATTGAATTATAATATTAAGAATGACACTCTGTTTATTAAGGATTCAAAATTAATGCAGGGAGGAAGAGTGTCGGTCTCCATTCATGTCAACAGTTCAGTTAAAGCAATATTGTTAAAAAATTCGAATCTTACCATGGAGCATTTTCAATCCGAGAATTTAAACCTGGGAATGGACAACAGCTACATCTGGCTAAACCAGGATAAATCATCTTTTAACAATCTTAATATTCTTGCAAGAAATCATTCCAGTATTGAATCTGTTGCATTAAATGTAGATTCACTCGGAATTATTCTGGACCACTCTGAAGCAAATATTGGCATTATTGCCAGAAAGATCACAAGTAGCCTGTCAGATAGTTCGAGACTATACGTAAGGCAGGCTGGTGATATGTTACTGAAAAAGGATCCCACAAGCAGCATAAACGTGAATGATTATTGATTCAGAATAATTCATCCGCATTCAGCATTAAATAGGGATGATGCATCATCGTATGTTGAAAAACATTAATTTTTATTGTCACATTTGTAATATTTTACGTCTTTAAAGCGTCAAAGATTTTTTACGTGTCAAGTAATTGAAATTTATGCAGTCACTATGCTTATTGAGATTCAGGGACTAAACAAGGTATATCCGAACGGAAACCATGCATTGAAAGATGTCAACCTTGAATTTGGCAATGGGATGTTTGGACTCCTTGGCCCGAACGGAGCCGGGAAATCAAGTCTCATGAGGATACTTGTAACACTGATGAAACCTACATCAGGTGTTGTTCTGGTTGATGGAAAAGACATTCAGAAATACAGGAAGGAAGTAAGGAAAATGCTCGGTTACCTTCCTCAGGATTTCAGGTTTTTTACTTCGCTAAAAACATGGGAGTTTCTTGATTACTCAGGATCCCTGGCAGGTCTGCGGAATAAAAAGGAAAGGCTTTCTGAAGTAGACAGGCTTCTTGACCAGGTTGGGTTGCTGGAGGTTCGCGACAGGCAGGCTAACAGACTTTCA
>Ga0302321_100001292_pt1 | contig 21367 bp, 17 predicted proteins | sample Fen_T0_1_FD_202505 | JGI IMG/M metagenome (GOLD analysis project Ga0302321, IMG submission 202505) | Peat permafrost microbial communities from Stordalen Mire near Abisko, Sweden - Fen_T0_1 | ecosystem: Environmental > Terrestrial > Soil > Wetlands > Permafrost | place: Sweden: Abisko...
CGGCTTGCCCGAACATCTTCTTCATGGTCTTGGTGGCGAACGCCCAATTCATGAGCCGGAGACCGTCCCGTCCGAACGGGGCCTCCCGCGTTTGCCCCTCGGCAGCGCTATAGCCGTCGAGAGACACGGCGAAGCCACGAACGACTAGCTTAGGCATTTGATTATTCCTTTCGCGATGAGTTCAATTTCAGCAGGTACTGATGAAAGTTGCCTAGATGCTGCTCTGCCCCTTTGATGGCGCCGTACTTCGCGTCCACCCTTTGCAGCTCTTCCTTACTCGAGAACAACTGCTCGAAGGTCAAGTTCGTGCCGTCCCCGCACTCTTCAAAACGTGCCCGCACCTCGAAGTCGACGTCTGCGTGGCCATCCCCGTCGCCCATGTGCCTATAGCGGATGAAGAACGGCGCGTTGATCTCGAGGAACTGGACCTTGTTTTTGTAATCACGACCATCCGGACCATGCATGATGAATTCCCAGAAGCCCCCCTGAGAGAAATCCATGCTGGTCGTGGTCAACGTGAAGCCGTCCGGCCCCCACCAATGCGAAAGATGGTCAGGAGACGACCACGCCTCGAAGGCCAGCCCGACCGGTGCGTCGAAGTAACGCTTGTAGGTGACTTGGTTGCTTCGGATCAGGGTCTCAGCGCTGTGTTTTGGCATCTGCCCGCTCCCTCTTCAGCTTCATCAAATACCCATCCAGTCTGTCGAAGCGCTTGTTCCAAGACTTGACGTCGCAGAGCCACTTTTCCATCTCATCCATGCCCGAGGGATTGAGGCTGTAAAGGCGCCTCTGGGCGTCTTTCTTCATCTGAAGCACCCTGGCCTCTTTCAAGATCTTCAGGTGTTGAGAAATCGCCGGGGCGCTTATCTGGAACTTACGGCTAATCTCGCTGGCGCTGAGCTCGCCCTTCCTGGCGACCAACACGACGATCTCTCGCCGGGTGTCATCTGCGAGGGCAGCGAAAGCGTTCATTGACGTCTTTAATAAATCTTTTGCTTAATTAATGCAATGCTTAAATAGAAGACCAGCCTGCATTTCGGCTACTGAGCGGGCGATACCGTTCGATGCTAGGCTCGCGGCCGTGGTCGAATGGAATCGAGGAGGGGTGATGAGCGGGTCGGCGCCGCGCTCGAGCTCTCGCCTCGTCGCGTTGCTCGTGTTGGTCGCGGCGTGCGGGAAGACCGAGGGTGCGCCGCTGAGCTTCGACGCTGACTCAGGTGCCGGCGGCGGCAGTGTAGCCACTGGCGGACGCGCGGGCGGTGCTGCGGGTGCGGACGGCCCTGCGGGCGCGGTCAGCCTTGCGGGCGCGGTCAGCCTTGCGGGCGCGGTCAGCCTTGCGGGCGCGGTCAGCCTTGCGGGCGCGGGCGGTGCTCCGGGCACTGCGGCCGGGCCAGGGATTGGCGGCGCCTTCGGCAGCAGCGGTGCCGGAGACACCAGCGCGGGGGCTGCCGGCAGCTACGGTGGGGTGGATGATTTCGGCTGCCGTACGGGCGAGCACCGCTGCGGTCCGGATGGACGCGAGTCGTGTCAGAGCGGGTCCTGGCAGTCCGAGCCGTGCCCGCTCGACGCTCCTAGCTGCCAAAGTGGAGCCTGCATCGTGCGTGGCCCGAAGCTCGTCAAGATCACCGACTTTTACATCGACAGCACCGAGGTCACGGTCGCCCAGTACGGCGAATTCCTCGCCGCCGTGCAGGACGCGCCGCCCAAGCAGGAGCCGTACTGTTCATGGAATACCAGCCTGTCCCGCAGCCAAGCGTCGGCCACCGGGGGCAACCCGGACATGCCCATGGGAAGCGTCGATTGGTGCGATGCCGCGAGCTACTGCAAGTGGGCAGACGAACACTTGTGTGGCAACATCGATCGTCGAGCCAAGCTCACTCAGAAGGACTTCGCGAACCCGCTCGTGAGCCAATGGTTCCTTTCGTGCGGCGGCCCCAGCGGCGCGATGCATCCCAGTATCAGCACGTGTAACCCGGGCATCAAGCCCGTCGCCACGTCAGCCTGCGAAGGATCTTATCCGGGCGTATTCGACCTCGAGGGCAATGTGGCGGAGTGGATTGACGGCTGCAGGGACATCGACGGGGCCAACGGGCTCGTGGACGAGTGCTTTGCACAGGGCGGTGCAGCGCTGCAGCAGGCGAGCTGCGCGGTCGTCACGAGCGGTTTCGCGCGTGGCTCTTCCAACTTCGAGTGGATCGGTTTTCGCTGTTGCTCGGGCTGACGCCCGTTCGGAGGGCTGGACCCCGAAACACGATTCGTCATCACGGTGGAGCAGCACGATCGACGTTGGCCCGTAGCAACCCGCGTGCGTGGCGCGCGATCATCCGTGCTTCGTCGGTGCCGATCACCAACACGGGACACGCGCCGCCGTGAATGGCGTACTCATTGCGTGAATTTTTTGCGTTATCCAGCGAGACGCCGAGCGGCTCCAGACCCCGACACGCTTCTTCGCGCACCTGGCCGGAGTGCTCGCCGATGCCGCCCGTAAATACGAGCAAATCGAGCCCGCCCAGCGCGGCGAAATACGCTCCGATCGTCTTGCGGACCGCGTAGCCGAACATCAGGATTGCCAGATGAGCGAGAGGCTCGCGTTCTTGGCGTTCACTCAGCGTTTGCAGGTCTGCGCTTCCGGCGATGCCTAGCAAGCCCGATTCATGGTTCATCAGTTGTTCCAGGTGACCGGCAGAATAGCCCTTCTCACGCTGCAAATACAGGAGCAATCCGGGGTCCACGTCGCCGGCGCGCGTCCCCATCATGATGCCGCCACTCGGCGTGAGACCCATCGTGGTGTCGATCGGGCGACCTTCGCGAATGGCGACCACGCTGGCTCCGCTGCCCAGGTGGGCGATGATCACACGGTTGGGTGGGAACGCGCCCAACGTCGAGAGCACGTACTCGTACGACAAACCATGAAAGCCATAGCGGCGGACGCCTTGGGCATATAGGTCCGCGGGCAACGGGTAGCGCGCGGCGTGTTCGGGTAACTCTGCGTGAAACGCGGTGTCGAAACAGGCAATGTGCGGCACGTGCGGCAGCTGCGCCAGTGCGGCCATCAGACATTGGATTTGCCCAGGGAGGTGCAGTGGCGCAAGCGGAACGAGCCGCGTCAAGCTCGCGATGAGCATGTTGTCCACGCGCTCCGGGGAAACGTGTGCCTGACCCCCGTGCACGATGCGATGCCCAAGCACGGTGGCATCAGGTAAGCCTCTCTGTTTCAACAACGCGAACGCCGCCGCGAACGCTTCCGCGTGGCCCGCATTCGGACACGCCCGTCCGCTACCGAAGCCGCCAACCTTCAGCGACGCGTGCGTGTCCGGGCTTTGAAGCGGGGCGACGATTCCGCTAGCCAAGGCGTGCTCACCGTGGTCGTCGTAACGAAATAGCGCGAACTTCAGCGACGACGACCCCGCATTGAAGCAAAGGACGATGTCCGTAGTCGGCTTCGAGTCAGGCAATGGACCACCGGAGTGGGTTTGCGGCTCGCACATCCACATCGAACCAGCCGGAATTTTCTTCATACATAGCGATCATGACCCGATCAGTCGGAAGCCCGGGGGACGATTGCGGCTACGGATCCGCGTCGTCGAGCAGCCGGTCGATGGCGGGATGGTGCTCGCGGGCGCCCTCCGGCCGCATCCACGCGATAGCGAGCACGAATGCGATGTCCAAGCCCGCAAGTAACGCGCCAATGGCGACGATCAATGAATTCGTGAGGAACGCAGTTTCGACGGCGAGCGCGATCACCGCGAACAATTCGACGAGCGCTTTGCCGTGGCGCCACGCGGGCCGTCGCTTCCGGTAGCCTCGCCTATTTGCTCGCTGCGCCATCCTTTCACCCACGCAGAAGGGATCCAAAGCCCGTGATACTCATGTTCATGTCCTTCGTGAAAGATTTGTAGGCGAATTTCGGGTGACGCGCGTGGCCGCGAAGGTCGATGCCGGCGCTCTGGGTGTACTTGCGGGCGCGCGCCCCCCAGACGATTGTACGAAGGTATTGGTGCGCTCGAATGGGGTGTGGCCAGCAGCCCCCGACGCACGTCGATACCTTCGTACAATGGTCGGCGTGGTGGGTGGCGACCATTGGGTTGGTTGGGCGGCGACTGATCAGACGACACCACGATGGCGAGTTGCTACCCCTGCCACCAAGCCGTGAAGTCTCGCGACTTCGTGTTTACCCGCTATGCAGCGTGAGCCGCAAATCGCGCGAGTGCCGGCGACGAAAGCCCTTTAACGCGAACCACGGAGATCCCTCATGAACAGCGCACTGTCGAGCAACCAGAACGCCATTCAAGCCCCGTCCCCCACGACCGCGGAGCTGAAACTCGAGGTCGTCATCATTCCCGTAACCGACGTCGACCGCGCCAAGAGGTTCTACGGCGGGTTGGGCTGGCGGCTCGACGCTGACTTCGCTACCGGCGAGGACTGGCGGGTAGTGCAATTTACGCCCCCCGGATCACCTTGCTCGATCATTTTCGGCAAGGGAGTCACGACTGCCGTTCCGGGCTCGGTCCAGGGCACGTTTCTCATCGTCTCCGACATCGAGGCGGCTCGCATTGCGCTCATCGAGCACGGCGCGAGTGTGAGTGAGGTGTTTCACTTCGATGGCGGCCTGCATGTGGGTGGCTCGAACGGTCGTGTGCCGGGCCGGGACCCGCAAGGAAACTCCTACCGCTCCTGGGCCTCGTTCAGCGATCCGGACGGCAACAGCTGGCTGCTTCAGGAGATCAAGGCGCGGCTTCCTGGACGGGGGACGAATTTGGACGTGCCAACGCTGACGGAGCTGCTGCGCGAAGCAGAGGAGCGCCATGGCGTGTATGGCGCGAGCGCCCCCAAGCACCATTGGTCAGAGTGGTACGCGGCCTACATCATCGCGCGTGAGCACGGGGAAACGCCCGAGCAGGCGCTCGAAGATGGCGCGCTCCACGTCGCAAAGATTCGTCGCTGAGCACTCCCGACTTGGGCGCCGTATCAACCCTTGGATGTAGCCGAGAGTCCGAGCTTCGAAGCCATGTTCACGAGATCGGCGAGTGACTCGGCCTTCATCTTCCGCATCACCTTGCCGCGGTGCGCCTTCACCGTGATCTCGCTGATGCCCAGCTCACTCCCGACTTGCTTGTTCAACATGCCCGAAACCACCAGAACCATGACCTCGCGCTCGCGCTCGCTCAGTGAAGCATGGCTCCCCTGTAGCGCTCGCAGCTCCTGCTCCTGAGCGAGCGCACTCTGGCTCCGTGCGATGGCGCTGCGGATGGCGAGCAGCAGCTCCTCGTCGCGAAATGGCTTGGTCAGGAACTCAACGGCCCCTGCTTTCATCGCTTGCACGGTCATTGGCACATCGGCGTAGCCCGTGATGAAAATGATGGGCATGACCGCGCCGTCTGCCACCAGCAGCTTTTGCAGATCCAGGCCGCTGAGTTCTGGGAGGCTGACGTCCAGCACTAGGCAGCTCGGAGTGAGGGGCCGTGGGCATTCCAGGAATTCTCGCGCGGAGGCGAACGTCTCAGGATGCATGCCCTCGCAGCGGATTAGCAGCTCGAGCGATTCGCGTACGGAGATGTCATCATCCACGACGAACACGGTTGGTACAGGGTGTGACATGCGCGACGTCCTCGATTCACGGTTTGCGCTCGCTCGAGCGTTCGGCGGACTGACACCCACTACCGACCTCCTTTTACCATCTCTGCCTGGTTCACCGCTACGCTCGCGGAACTAAGCGGTGACTATTCAACGGAGTCGATGAGACTTTGGTGTCGGTTCTCGGGGCTATACAATCGGTCACGATCCGCGGCCTGCTCGCCCCCATGCATCCGCCGCGAGCGAGCGTGTCACGCGAATGGCGATCACCCTCAGCCGGCGCCAGGGCCGCGACCATCGACCGACTTAGCCATTCCCGAGCCCTGAGCGGCCCATGCGCATGGCATTCCGCGCTCGACCGAACCGATACCAAAGTATGATGGACTTCGCTCCGAAACCTAGCGCCCCCTTTCGCGATACCGCAACGACAGCGGCCACGCCGGGGGATTCGAGAATCATCAAAGTCCCATGAGCGGATCCGCGGGCAGCCCGGAGTCACGATGAATCCGGGATGAATACCGCAGGGTTCGGCAGAACCCTCGAGGCGTGCTCGGTCGGTGCCGGCGGTCTCGATAGTACCAAAGTAGGGCTAGACAGCGTGCGGCGACATTCCTAGCTTCACTTAGGCCATGGCGTCATATTCGGCTCGCCGAGAGGGGGCGTCGCGAGGCCATTTGCGCAACGGCAGTGAGCTTCGAATACTCCGAGAGGACGCGGACTTCACCCTCTCCAGGCTGGTCTCTGCCGACTCCGAGGGACGCTTGTTGCTCGTTGCAGTCTCGGATCAGCCATCGGTGCTTGCTTTGCTCGTGCACGAATATTCAATCCGTGCCCGGCTCGACGCAGCTTGTTCCGCTCAACCCATCGAGCTCGTTCGACACGAAGGGCGGCCGGCGCTCTCGTGTATCGACCCGGGCGGACAGCTGCTCGAGGACAAAATCGGTGCGCCCTGGGAAATCACCGCGTTCCTTGGCGTTGGGATCGCGGTTGCTGCTTCGCTGAGCGCGCTTCACGCTCATGAAGTCATTCACAAGGACATCAAGCCTGCCAACGTGCTCGTGAATGAGTCGACGGGCGAGGCCTGGTTCTTGGGGTTCGGATTCGCCTCGCTCGCGCGCGGGGAAGAGCAAAGCGCGCTGCTCGAATCGGTAGTCGCGGGCACGTTGGCTTACATGGCCCCAGAACAAACCGGGCGCACGAAGCGCTCGGTCGACTTTCGTAGCGATCTCTATTCGCTCGGCATCACCCTCTACGAAATGTTGACCGGAGGGCTCCCGTTCAAAGCTTCCGACCCGATGGAGTGGGTTCATTGCCATCTCGCGAGAAGGCCCCCCCATCCGAGCGAGATAGGGGTCGCGGTGCCGGACCAGATCGCGGCCATCGTACTGAAGCTTCTGAACAAGGCACCGGAAGATCGCTATCAGACGGCTCATGGCCTGGAGGCTGACCTGCGGCGCTGCCGCGATTGTTGGACAGCGAGCCGATCCATCCCACTGTTTCAACTTGCCGCCAACGACGTCTCTAGTCGTTTGCTCGTACCCCAAAAGTTATATGGTCGGGACGGCGAGCTAGCGGTGCTGCGCTCGGCGTTCGACCGAGTCGCGAGCGCGGGGACACCGGAGCTAGCGCTGATCACCGGGCCTTCCGGCGTCGGAAAATCTGCACTCATCAGCGTGCTCGAGGCCAGCCTGGCGCCCGAGCGCTGTCTCTTTGCCGCCGGCAAATTCGACCAGTACAAGGGCGATGTTCCGTACGCCACGTTGGCCCAGGCGTTGCAGCGTCTCGTGCGCATGACTCTCGCGCGGAGCGAGGAGGAGCTCGCCCGCTGGCGAAGCGGGCTCGCGCTTGCCTTGGGACAAAACGGTCAGCTGTTCATCAATCTCGTTCCCGAGCTCGAGTTGGTGATCGGAAAGCAGCCGCCGGTGCCCGAACTTCCTCCGCCAGAAGCTCAGAACCGGTACAAGCGGCAAGTCTGCCGCCTTCTGGGCGTGTTCGCGACGCGCGAGCGCCCGCTCGTGCTCGTGCTGGATGACTTGCAATGGGCAGATCCGGCCACGCTCGACTTGCTCGAGTATCTCTTCGCGGACGCCGCGGCCGCGGACTTACTCGTTCTCGGCGCCTATCGCGACACGGCAGTCGCGCCGAACCGCGAACTCGCGAGGACCATTGGCAAGCTCGAAGAGATGGGCGCGGCCGTTACGCGGCTAACGCTCGCGCCGTTGGGCGTCGCGGATTTGACTCGGTTGCTCGCAGATACGTTTGCCTGCGTCGATGATCAGGTCGAGTCGGTGGCGCACATCATCGGCGATAAGACGGGTGGCAATCCGTTTTTCGTGCGCCAGCTGCTCGTCGCCCTCCACGATGATCAGCTCGTAGCGTTCGATCGAGCTGCTCGCTCATGGACGTGGGACGCGCTCGGGATTGCCTCGCGCCGCGCTACGGACAATGTCGTCGAGCTCACCGTTGCGCGCCTCAACGGCCTCTCGTCGGCGACGCGCTTGGCACTGACCACGCTCGCATGCCTCGGGAGTGGCGCGTCAGTGGCCGACGTCGGCGCGGCCCTTGGGGCCGAGCCACAGGCCGTCCATGAGGCGCTCGCGGAGGCCGTGAAGGCGGGCGTCCTTTTGCGTGTGGACGGGAGCTACTCCTTCCGCCACGACCGCCTTCAACAAGCTTCGTACGAGCTCTTGAGCCCCGATGAAAGGGCTCGTCTACACCTCGAGATCGGACGCTCGTTGCTCCAGCGCACGGTCGTCGATGAGCGCGAGTCCGCGGTCTTCGGCATCGTGAATCAGTTGAACCGAGGCGCGGCCTTCTTATCTTCGCGCGCGGAGCTCGACGAGCTCTGCGAGCTCAACCTGATCGCGGGCAAACGGGCGCGCGGGTCTTCTGCCTACGCCTCAGCGCACGGCTATTTCAAGGCGGGAAGGGCCGCGCTATCGGCCGAGTGCTGGGATGCGACCCCCGGGTTGGTGTTCGAGCTCGAGCTTCATCATGCAGAGTGCGAATACTTGACCGGGGAGTTCGGGCTGGCGGAGGAGCATCTGGCGACCCTCGCGCAGCGCGCGCCGAGCCTCGTACAACTCGCAACGGTGGCGCGGGTACGCATCACGCTTTACACGACACTCTACGACTACGAGCGCGCGACGCAGGTGTGTCTCGACTACTTGGCGAGGGCGGGTATGACGCTTTCGGCTCATCCGGCGCAGTCGGAAGTGCAGCGCGAATACCATCGAATTTGGCAGCAAATCGGCGAGCGAGCGATCGAAACGCTCGCCCTGCTGCCGCGTATGGAAGACGCGGAGCCTGGCGGCACGATGGAGGTTCTCTCCGAGCTTCAGCCGATTGCGTCGGTCACGGAACGAAATCTGGTGGACCTCGTCATTGGGCGGATGATCAATCTGAGTTTACAGCATGGTCACTGGGACGGCGCTTGTCTCAGCTACTTGCAGTTCGCTTTGGTCCTGTCCGCACGCAACTTGGCAAGTCACGCGACTACACTGCGCTTCGGGCGCCTCAGTTGGGCTTTGGCACAACGAGGCCCCGTGGGACGTTTCCGCGGACGCTTCTACATGATGTTTGGCTGCTGCATGGCTCCGTGGATCGACTCTTTGCGTACGGCCCGCGGTCTATTGGAGCGAGCCTTGGAGCTCTCGCTCGAGTCGGGTGACGTCACGTTCGCGGTCTACAGCGCCCTCATGCTCACCGACAATTTCCTGGCCGCGGGCGATCATTTGGAGGACGTGCAGCGCAAAGTCGAAGCGGCCATGGATCTGGCTAGGCGAGCCAAGTTCGGCTTGTTCGTCGAGGCGCTGAATCAGCCGCTGAAATTGACGCGTATGCTGCGCGGGCAGCTGCCCGAGTTCGGTCGCCTCGACGATCCGAGCCGCAAAGAGGGCGAGCTCGAAGCCGAGCTCGAGCGGTCCGCTCACTTCTACGGTTACAGCTATTGGGTATTCAAGCTGATGTCGCGTGTGCTCGTCTCCGAGCACGCGAGTGCGTTGGCGGCGGCGGAGAAGGCGGCCGCGATATTGCGCACGACGCCGATCATCACGGGTGGCCTATGCCAGGACACGGTGGAGTATCACTTTTTCGCAGCGCTCTCCCACGCCGCTCTTCACGACGATGCGCCTCTGGATCAGCGCGCCTGGCACGTGGCCGAGCTCACCCGGCATCATGCGCAGGTTTCGGCTTGGGCGGATAGTTGTGCGGAGAACTTTACGCATCGCGCTTTCGTGCTCGGCGCCGAGCTCGCGCGGATACAAGGTCGGGCGCTCGACGCGGAACACCTTTACGAAGACGCCATTGTCCTTGCTCGCCAAGCTGGTTTCATACAAATCGAGGCCATCGGCGCCGAGCGCGCCGCCTTGTTCTACCTGGGTCGACGGCTGTCGACCATCGCACAGACGTACCTCCGGCAAGCACGCACGGCGTATGCGCAGTGGGGCGCGGACGGCAAGGTCCGGCACCTCGATCGCATCTATCCTGAGCTCCGTGAGCGCCGGGCGAGCACGCCGTCGTCGCCCGGCACGGGTGAAACCGTCGAGGGGCTGGACGTGGCCGCCGCTCTCAAGATGTCTCAGGCCGTCTCGAGCGAGATCGAGCTCGGCGCCTTGATCGATAGACTCATGACGATCGCGCTCGAGCACGCCGGCGCCGAGCGTGGTCTGTTGATTCGAGTGACGGAGAAGGAGGTGCGCGTCGAAGCCGAGGCCACCACGAGCCAGAGCGGTATTTCGGTCCACTCGTTCATCGGCACCGAGACGCGGGTCGTGTTTCCCGATTCGGTCGTCAGATTCGTGGTTCGCAAGCATGAAGCCGTCATCCTCGACGACGCGCGCCTACCCAATCTTTTTTCCTCCGATCGCTATCTCCTGGAAGCGGGGGCTCGCTCGGTGCTCTGCCTGCCGCTGCTGAAACAGGCGCAGTTGAGCGGCGTGCTGTACCTTGAAAATGGTCTGTCAACTCATGTCTTTACGCCCGCGCGCATAGCCATACTGGGGATGCTGGCTTCACAAGCCGCCATCTCCTTGGAGAATGCGCGCCTCTATCTGGCGCTTCGCGCAGAGATCCAGATCCGGCAGCAAGCGGAAGTGGGGTTGAAACGCAGCGAGGCCTACTTGGCCGAGGCGCAAACGTTGAGCCGCACCGGCAGTTTCGGCTGGAATGCCACGACGCAGGAACTCGTGTGCTCGACCGAGACTTGCCGCTTGCTCGGCCTGGACCCGCTCTCCAATCCGACGCCCGAAGAGGTGCGTTCACGGATTCATCCCGATGATCTGGAGTCGGTCACGAAGGCCTTCGAAGACTGGGCGCTTCAAGGGGAAAGGTACGTGGACTACGAACACCGCGTGGTCCTGCCCAATGGCTCCGTAAAGCGCATTCACGTGGTAGCTCGCGGTGCGCCGAACGCCCGAGGGGAGGTCGAATTCGTCGGTGCCGCGATGGACGTCACCGAGCAACGTCAGGCTCAGGCGGATCTGGAGAAGTCCGAGGAAGCGCTCAACAGCGTTCGCTCCGAACTTGCCCACGTGGCGCGGGTCACGAGCCTCGGCGTTTTGACGGCGTCGATCGCGCACGAGGTGAGTCAGCCGCTTTCCGGGGTCGTCACCAATGCCAGCGCCTGCCTCCGAATGCTGGCCGCCGATCCCCCGAACTTGGACGGTGCACGCGAAACCGCTCGCCGCATGATCCGCGACGGGAACCGCGCGGCCGACGTGATCAGGCGATTGCGTGCGTTGTTCGGCAAGAAAGGTGTGACGAACGAACCGTTGGACCTGAACGAAGCGACGCGCGAGGTAATTGCGCTCTCACTCAAGGAGCTGCAAAAAAATCGCGTGACCCTGAGGACCGAGTTGGCCGCCGAGCTTCCACTGGTGAACGGTGATCGAGTGCAGCTTCAGCAGGTGGTCTTAAATCTATTACTCAACGCCTCCGACGCAATGAGCGAGGTGGTCGACCGTCCGCGACAAATGGTCGTTCGCACTCAGGCGGAAGAGCACGGGAGAGTCCGGCTGAGCGTCGAGGATACTGGGCTCGGAATAGAATCAGAGTCGCTTGCTCGACTCTTCGAAGCGTTCTATTCGACCAAGAGTGGCGGTATGGGCATCGGCCTTTCCGTCAGTCGCTCGATTATCGAAAATCATCAAGGGACTCTCTGGGGTGCGCCCAACGAGGGGCCCGGCGCCACGTTTGCATTCAGCGTCCCGAGTGGAGACCCGGCCGAGTCGGCCAGATACGCGCCTTCTTTCGAGATCAGTACGGCTTGAGGCGCAGGCCGGGGGCGGGGCGACCAGACAGCGTGTACCAAAATCGAAGCGCAGCGGTTCGGAGGCGTACCTCGACGCGATGCCTGACGATCACGGCCGATCGGACGGAAAGCCGAAGCTCAGGCTCGAGAAAACCGTCTCGAAGTCCGCTTCTGCAGCACGGGGTAGGGGCTTCGTCCAGATCACATTCAGCAACCACGAGCCGGAGCTCGGCATGGTGAAACTCGCGCGCCCTTCGTGGTCGGTGAGACGTACGTCGAGCGGTGAAGCATCGGCCTCGAGTTTGGTGAGCTTGACGAGTGCCCCCGCCAGCGGCCGCCCGGCATAAATCACGCGAACCGGTAAGCGGGCAGGGCGCGGTACGTCGTACGGATTTGCTTCAGGCACGATCTCGAGTGGCAAGCCGAGCGGCATCTTGACGACCGTCTGCGGGCCGGCACCAAGTCGCCCGACTTGCACGATGGCTTTTGCGCATCGGCCGTAACGTTCGGAACCGTCAGCATCCATCAAGCGCAGGCGAGCTCGTTGCTCCAGCGCGGGAGTGAGCCCTTCGACTCTGAGATAGTCGTTGAAGCGTATGGAGGGGAGGTGCGCCTGCGCTCGGTAGTCCGTTTGGAGGACGAGCAAGTAGGTCCCGGTTTGGTGAGCCGAAAGTCGCCATCCTCCGCGGCTTCTCCCAGCCGCAGCCGTCCGCGCAAGTCGACCAGCGCTGCCTCGGGCGTCAGCACCTGGAAGCGCGTGATTCTTCGAGCGGGAATGGGTGAGCGTTGCCGGAATGGCCCGTGCCCCACCTGTAGCGTCAACGAGGTCAGCGCGTCCGGGTCTATCCAGTATTGCTTCGGTTGTAGCCAGAAGTCATGCGCCAGGGCGAGCGACTCACTAAAACACATCAAGAAAACTAGCCGCAACGTCGCGCGACGAGGGTTCAATTCGGTTACTCCAGGTGATCCGGCAGGTAGCCGGGCGTTACGGGTGACAGCTGAAGGGTGAGCGCCAGAACCGCGACCGCAATGACCCAACTCGACACTACTTTGACTGTCGGCAAACACTTTGGCAAGTGTTCGATAGCGCGACGGCGATTCTTTCGTTTCCGCGAGCAACTGGTTCCCACACAGACCGTCCAGTGAGTCCTCGAATGCCAGCGACTTTTGGAGGTCCGCGATGAAGCGAGTCGAGGTTCCTGGCGGTGCCTCGTTGTATTCCTGGCGACGGCGGCCACTCAGATCGTCAGTCGAGAACGGCGCAATGCCGAGCAAGGTATTGGCGACGAAGGGCCGCGCCATGCGATCGAGCGACTTACCGTTCGATGAGGTCGAGCCCCATACCGCGAGCAGCTTGCCGCCCTGGGAGACAGCGCTGAGATTTACCGAAATCACGATCGCCGACACGGTCCAGTTATCGAGCAGGTTTTGCGCGGGCGCTCCGTCGCTGTGCTCCATCTGATTGCGGATCTCCTGGGTGGTCGCTTCATCGAAGTGCGCGCAGCCAGCCGCGTCCGCCGCGGCGCCCTTCCCAATGGCCTGGTACGCGGTTTGATAGGCGCCGAGAAGCCCTTTGACGTTGTTGTAGAAAGGGTCGTCGCGCAGGCCCGCGTACACGCGAAAATGGTGATTGCGCCCCTCGAGGCCCGCCGGGTTGGTCGCATCGCCGGATGCAGAGTCTACTTTTCCGACGTCACATCTGATCGCGTTCGTGGCGTCGAACCGGCACGCGATGGAAGTCGATGCTGTCGTTTTCCCGAACACTCTTCCACTGTCGACGTGAAGCACGTAGTCGACCTTGTTGGAGAACGTATGACCCTGCAGCGTCATGACCAGGTTCAGTTGCTGGCCCTCCAATGAAATCCAGGCGTATACGTCGCTGACGTCCGCCTGGGGATTCGCGACGGTCACCGGCGAATCGAGATGGTCGGAGCCTCGGGCGAGAGACGCGAAGGCCTCCGCAAAGGCCAGCGCGACGAGCAAGGTACCGAGTTCTCGCGTGTTGGGGTGAAAACGCGCCCATGGACGGCTGAGGTTCCCCGCTTGCTGCGCGCTCGGCAGATCGCTCTTCTTCGTCACGAATGCCATGGCGTCTCCCGTCGAAAGGTGCCGCACTCAGAACCCGGTTTTGGCCCGCGTGTTCCGTGCTGGTACTTGGTCGTGATGCGCGGATCCGAAACTGTACTTTGGTATCGCTCTGGGCCCGACCACGGTTCTCGGCGGGCGCTCAGGCCGTGTCACGCGTCGTTTCTTGCAACTTCGCGTCGCGCTCCGTGCGTGGTCTATAATTCTTCAGCCAACATTGAACGAGGCGCTGCGCCTGCTCGACGCTTATTTCACGGTTCTGGGCAACGAAAAGGTCGAAGTCGCAAGGGGGGGCCGCGCTGTCCATGGTGCTCTTTCGAAACTCGAGAAGCGACGGGTCGAGATCCCGACGCCGCGAGTTCGAAGGTTTCCATGGACACCGAAATCGTCGCGGCCATTGCACGATCGTGTCGGCCGTCGCTCGGCGTGTCACTCGCAGCTCGAGTGATCGTCAGACGACCGATACGATCGTCCAATCGCTTGGAGAACTGTCGTCTGCAGGTGCACGTTGCGTCTCGCCGTGACGGCCATGACCAAGGCAAAGGCCAAATTTCCAAAGGAGCCAAAGTGGAAGCAAAAGAAGTTCATCCGCACCGCGTTGCGACAGCCTGCCTCGGAGCGAGCGGTTCCAATCACGAGCCGCAACGCGTGTTCCAGCGACTCGTCGCCACGACGAACGCCGAGTGGCCGACCATCCTGCGCGTCACGCTGGGAGGGGTAATTTTCCCGCACGCGGTCCCAAAGACCCTCGGCCTGTTCGGCGGTGGCGGGTTCACCGAAACGATGCACTGGTTTACGGGACAGCTGCGGCTCCCGACGGTGCTCGCCGTGCTCGTCATCGTCATCGAGCAGGTCGGCTCACTGGCGCTCGTATTGGGCTTACTCACGCGGGCGGCGGCCGCTGGCGTCGGCCTCGTGATGGCCGGAGCGATCGTGACCGTGCACCTCCGCAATGGATTCTTCATGAATTGGTCCGGTAACCAGACGGGTGAAGGGTTCGAGTTTCACCTGCTCGCGCTGGCCATGGTTGCCGCGCTCATCTTGGGCGGCGGCGGCCGCGCGAGCATCGACCGTATTTTGTCGCGCACAGCCTGACGCAGGCGCTCGCGCATCATGGGGGCGTCACTACGCAGTTTGGTTTGCGTTGCCTACGCCCGCGTGCTTCTGAGGAATCGAAAATGTGAAAGTAGCCCCAGGCCCCTCGTTGGGCACTGCCCACAAGCGGCCGTCATGATTTTCGATGATGGACCGACTAACCGACAAACCGATGCCCATCCCGGTGCTCTTAGTCGTGTAGAATGCTTCGAAGAGCCGATCGGGGTCTTCGGCCTCGATGCCTACCCCAGCATCTTTGACCGATAGCCGTACGGAGTCGCCGACGTCTCGTTCGGTGCGGATCAGCAGCTGCCGCGATCGATCTTCGACACCGCTCATTGCCGCCAATGCGTTCATGAGCAGGTTGAGAACGACCTGCTGGAGCTGAATTCGGTCTCCCGTGATCAGCGGTAAATTGCTGGCGAATTCCGTGCGCAAGGTCACACGGTGTCTTTGCAGCTCGTTCACGGACAGCGCAACTACCTCGCGCGTAGCCTCGTTCAGGTCCACCGATTCTGTTCCGGTGTTCTTCTTCGCAAAGAGCGCGCGCAAGCGCGCGATCACTTCGGATGCGCGGTTGCCATCGCGAATCGTTCGTCGTGCGGTTTCGAGCGCTCCTTCGATGTTCGGTGGCACGGCCGCCAGCATGCGCAAGCACGTGTTGGCATTGGTGATGATGCCGGAGAGTGGCTGATTCACTTCGTGCGCGATCGACGCGGTCAATGCGCCCATGCTCGCCACCCTGGTCATGTAAGCCAGCTCCGACCTCACCCTCGCGAGCGCCTCTTCCGAGAGCCGTCGCTCGGTCACGTCCTGAAGGGCGCCGACGTATTCCAGCTCACCTTCACGAGTCTGAGCCCCATATGCGGTCATACGCAAGTACTTGAACGTGCCGTCCGCGACCTTGACGCGAACCTCCGTGTCGAGTGCGGCGCCGCGGTGTCGCGCCTGCAGAACCCGCTCGTTCAGCGAGGCGACGTCCTCAGGGTGCACCCGATCCGCCAACCGCGCCATCGTCAGCGGCGTATCGAGGCCGAGCTCGAGGATGCGATGGATCTCCTCCGATGATCTGATTTCGTCCGTGTCGACGTGCCAATAGAAGCTACCCGTTTGGCTGACGCGTTGGCCTTCCGCGAGCAGCACCTCGCTTCGGCGCAACTCCTCCTCGGCGCGCTTACGATCCTCGATGTCTACGGCGGTGCCGTACCACTTGACGATGTTGCCGGCTTCGTCACGCAATGGGTTGTCGCGAAACAGGAACCAGCGATACTCGCCATCGAAACGGCGTAGGCGCGCTTCGGTATCCGCCGGCGTACCGTTCGCCAGACACGACCGCCAATACTGCTGAAGCCCGGCTGCGTCGTCCGGATGAATTGCCGTTGCCCAGCCCCAGCCGTACGCCAGCTCGGCAGGCATGCCGGCGTAGTCGAGCCAGCGCTGGTTGAGAAAATCACAATAACCGTCTGGTCGCGTGGCCCAGGCGAGCATCGGAATCGTGTTGATGATCAAGCTCAGATTGCGCTCGCTCGCCCGCAGAGCTTGGTCTGCCTGCTTGCGATCTTCGATGTCGACGTTCGTGCCGTACCACTTGACGATCGTGCCGGAGGCGTCGCGGAGCGGGTTGGCGCGAAACAAGAACCAGCGATATTCGCCATCGAAACGTCGCATGCGCGCCTCCGTGTCCACCGGCGTACCGGACGCAAGGCAGGCTTGCCAATAGTCGATCAGCCCCTTCGCGTCTTCCGGATGGATCACCGCGCCCCAATTCCAGCCCAGGGCATCTTGGACCGTGAACCCCGCGTAATCTAGCCAGCGATCACTCAAGAAGTCGCAGTACCCGTCCGGCCGGGTCGACCAGGCCGTCGTCGGAATCGTGTTGATGATCTGGATCAGATTGCGCTCGCTCGCCTGCAAGGCCTCTTCCGCGCGCTTGCGGTCCTCGATGTCGACGTTCGTGCCGAACCATTTGACGATGTTGCCCGCTTCGTCACGCAGTGGGTTAGCGCGAAACAGAAACCATCGGTAGACGCCGTCGAAACGGCGGATGCGTGCTTCCGTATCCACCGGCGTCCCGCTCGCCAGACACGCTCGCCAATAGTCGCCGAGGGCGGGCGCATCTTCCGGATGGATCGCTGCTGCCCAATTCCAGCCGACGGCCTGCTCGAGCGTGAACCCTGCATAGTCCAGCCAGCGATCACTCAAGAAGTCGCAGTAGCCATCTGGACGTGTCGACCAGGCCGTCGTTGGGATCGTGTTGATGATCTGGATCAGATTGCGTTCGCTCGCGCGAAGGGCCTCTTCCGCGCGCTTGCGGTCCTCGATATCGACGTTCGTGCCGAACCATTTGACGATCTTGCCTGCCTCGTCCCGAAGCGGGTTGCCGAGGAACAAGAACCAGCGAAATACTCCGTCGAAGCGGCGCATACGCGCCTCGGTGTGGACTGGCGCACCAGTCGCCAAGCACGCCCGCCAATCGGCGACGAGCGCACTCAGGTCATCCGGGTGAATCACCGCGCCCCAGCCCCACCCCCGCACTTCGTCAAGCTCGAGCCCAGAATAGTCGAGCCAACGTTGGTTTACGAAGTCGCAGTAGCCGTCGGGACCGGTAGACCATGCCGTCATGGGGATGGTGTCGATGATCGAATGTAGATCTGCGCCCCTCCGTAGGGCGGCTTCCGTTTGCTTCCGCTCGTCGATATCGATGAGCAAGTGAAGCCAGCGGAGGATCCGCCCTTGCTTGTCTCGCAAGGGCAAGCCAAGGACGTTGAACCAGCGGTAGACGCCATCTGCGCGACGCTGGCGGACCTCTACGTCGTGTGCACGGCCCGTTTCCACGGCCTCGAGAAGCGAGGGCAAAACGCGCTGAAGGTCATCGGCGTGAACGGCGTCGGAGCTTCTCCAGTCCTTCAGCTCTTCGAACGTCTTGCCGAAGTATTCGAGGGCTGTCCGATTCAGACTCTCGGCCTCACCGCACGGTGTGGTGACTGCGACGGGGACGGGAATGCTGTCGACGATCAGTTGGAGATCGAGCTGGCGCAGACGCAAGGCTTCCTCCGCCCGCTTGCGAGCCTCTATGTCGGTATTGAGCCCGCACCATTTGATCAGTTTCCCCGAGTCGTCACGTAGGGGGCTGCTCACGACGGAAAACCAGCGCTGTTTTCCGCCTCGTCCGCACAGGCGGGCTTCGATCTCGCCCGCCTCGCCGGAGGCGAGGATGGCTCGCCAGCGCGACAACACGTGCGGCAAATCTTCGGGATGAACCGTGGCCAACCAACCCTGGCCGGTGGCCGCGTGTGGGCTGAGGCCGGTGTACTCGCACCAGCGTTTGTTGACGAAATCACAGTGTCCGTCTGGAAGCGCGGTCCACACCAAACCGGGCAGCGCATCGACGAGGCGATCGAGCTCGTTCTCCATTACGGTGCTCCGATGCCGGCGCCAATCAGGCGAGCGTGCCGACGAACCGTCGGCCCCCCTGAAGACTCAGCCGGCTCCAAGTGCGGCATTGAGCCCCTCGACCAGCTCCGCCTCGCTGAACGGCTTGAGTAGGCAAGTGGTTGCGCCTCGCTCGACGAGTTGCGCAAGCGTGGTCTCCTCCCGGTTGGCCGTGATGAAGACGATTGGGATCCGTACTTGGCGATTTATCAGCTCCAGCTGTAGCTCCGGCCCCGACATCCCCGGCATGGCAACGTCGAGGATCAAGCATTCTGTTTGGTCCAAGCAATCCGATGCCAAGAAGTCTTCCGCCGACGAAAACGCGCGCACCGCGAAGCCGAGTTCCTTCAGCAGATCCGGTAGCGACTCACGGATGGACTCGTCGTCATCGACGACCGAAACGAGCGCTCTGATTGCCGTCATGAAATCACCGATGCGTACGCTCGCCCAACTGGTCGCGAGAAGCGAGCTGTCCGTCGGGCAGGACAGAGCAGATTAGGGCCCGCGAATGGCTGAGTCGGTCGAAGATCGCGGCCGAGGCGCACGGATGGCGTGGCGCGACGAAGGCGCATACTGCGAGTATGTAACTGATGAGCAACGACGCCAGCCGGCATGGCTCGGGCGCGAGATCGATCGACTTAGCCATTCGCGGGCCCTTAGTGCGGGAAGCGCATCGACGACCAGCCTAAGACCGCTCCCCATTCCCGTCCTTTCGTGACGGCGGCGGTGATCTGATGATGCGTGATTCGCGCTGTTCGATCCACTATACTTTGGTATCGGGAGCCAAAAGGGCAGTGTGGCAGCGTGCGCCCCCCGAGCGTGATCTTCATGCCATGCGCTCGCGGCGTCAGTGCGAGGTCGCGGCGTCAACGCGGGGCGGAAGCCCGCGATCGATACCATTGTGCAATGGATTCGCGGCCGAACGGCGCGCATCTACATTGCAAGTATGCACGGAGACACGATCCCCATGAGTACGGAAGACCGCCTCGCCAATCTGGGCATTCGGTTGCCGGACGCGCCCCACCCTTTTGGAGCGTACGTTCCTGCCATCCAGACGGGCAACCTCATTTTCTTGAGCGGAATGCTCGCCACTGTCGGACACACGCCGACGATGACGGGCGTCTTGGGGAAAGAGCTGGACTTCGGCGCGGGCAAGAACGCGGCGTATGCGGCCGCGCTCAACGTGCTGGCGCTGACGAGGCAGCAACTGGGCTCGCTGAACCGCGTCACGCAGTTCGTCAGACTCGGCGTATTCGTTGCGGCGACGGCCGAATTCACAGAGCATGCGAAGGTTGCCGACGGCGCGTCCGACGTTCTGCGCGCGGTCTTCGGGGAAAAAAAGATCCCGACGCGCGTGGTGATCGGGGTCGCGAGCCTTCCGCTCGGTTCGCCCGTCGAGCTGGAAGTCGTCTTGGAAGTGAAATAGCGATGTCGCGGACGAAAACGGCGTGGTTCGCGGCGCTCGTGCTCTGGATTTCATCGTGCAACGTCTCCGATCGACCGAAGGAGTCTGTGATGGCCCAATACGTTTCGTACCGAACGCTGAAGGTCGGCAACCTTGCGATTTTTTACCGTGAGGCGGGGCCCAAGGATGCCCCAACCATCTTGCTGCTTCACGGATTGCCCTCGTCATCGCGGATGTTCGAGCCGCTCTTCGCGCGCCTCGCGGGCAAATATCACTTGGTGGCACCGGATTATCCTGGATTTGGCCACAGCGACGCGCCATCTCCCCAGGAGTTCTCCTACACCTTCGACAACCTCGCGAAGGCAATGACCGCCTTCAGCGAAGCGCTGAATCTGAACCAGTACACCTTGTACATGCAGGACTACGGCGGCCCGGTCGGCTTTCGCATGGCACTGGCCCATCCAGAGCGCATCGAAGCGCTGATCGTTCAGGATGCGGTCGCCCACAACGAAGGCCTCGGAGTCAATTGGACCACCCGTCGCGCGTTCTGGGCGGATCGCGCTCGGCACGAGAATGACCTGCGCACGAACCTGCTCTCTCTCGCGACCACTCGCACGCGTCACGTTGGGAGCGACCCCAACCCCGAGAAGTACGATCCCGATCTGTGGTCTGACGAATTCGCGTTCCTCAACAAGCCAGGTCAGGCGGAGATTCAGAGTGATTTGTTCTACGACTATCGTACCAATGTGGAAGCTTACCCGAAGTGGCAAGCGTGGCTGCAAGCGGCCCAACCGCGCCTGCTCGTGCTTTGGGGGAAGTACGACTTGTCGTTCGACCCTAGCGAACCCGAGGCCTACCGGCGCGACGTGCCGAAAGCCGAAGTTCACGTGTTGAACGCCGGGCATTTCGCCTTGGATACCGCCGCGGACGAAGTGGCCGAGCTCGTCCGCGGTTTCCTGTCTAAACAGGCGTAGCGGATCGATCCGAGCGTTCGAAAGCACACGAGCATGGACTTGGCGTCGGGGACCTCAGCGGCCCCTGCCTACACTGCAATCCGTGCCGTCGGGGGCGACTTCGTGAATTGCTCGAATCAAGGCATTTCCGGCGTGACGTCCGATGGCGGATACGCCGAAGTCATGATCGCCGATCAGCACGCCTTGGCTGCGGTGCCCGACGAGCTGACGGCCACGGAGGCCGCGCCCTTGGTTTGTGCTGGGCTCACCACGTACAATGCACTCCGAAACTCACCGGCCCGCGCGGGAGACCTAGTGGCCGTTCAGGGCATCGGTGGCCTAGGGCACCTCGGCATTCAATTCGCGCGGGCCATGGGATTTCGGGTAGTGGCCATCGCACGTGGCTCGGACAAGGCCGTGTTCGCTCGTCAATTCGGCGCGCATCGTTACATCGATAGCCAGAAGGAAGAGCCCGCCGCCGCGCTGCGAACGCTCGGCGGGGCGAAGGTGATTCTGGCCACCGCCGCGAGCGGACGAGCCATGTCACCGCTGATAGGCGGTCTCTTGCCGGGC
>Ga0302321_100001293_pt1 | contig 21361 bp, 16 predicted proteins | sample Fen_T0_1_FD_202505 | JGI IMG/M metagenome (GOLD analysis project Ga0302321, IMG submission 202505) | Peat permafrost microbial communities from Stordalen Mire near Abisko, Sweden - Fen_T0_1 | ecosystem: Environmental > Terrestrial > Soil > Wetlands > Permafrost | place: Sweden: Abisko...
GGCTGCCATTGAGGACGCCATCGGCATTGGCATCGTAGAGGTTGCCGGTGTAGTAAATGCTCTGGTTGTTATCGACCTGATACCAGGGGAAATTGGAACTGCTCGAAGCGGGGCCGGCGATGAAATAGTTGTTTACAATGTCGTGGCTGAATTCGGTGCTGGTATGGGTGGTGTAACCGGCGGAGCAGTTGTAGAGGACGTTGTTGATGAAGACATTGTTCACCTTGGCCAGCGGGTTGCGGTTGTGGGAATTGGCGAAGAGGCAGTTAAACCACGACCAGGAGCTGCTGACGGATTCGGTGTGCGCGCCGAATTGCTGGCCGGTCGGATTGGCGATGAGACAGTTTTGAAAGGTGATGTCGGTGACGGGGGTGGTCTGCCAGGCATCGCTGACGCCATCGATGTTGTTCCACGGGGCAAACTCGAGGGACAGGTGGTCGCAGATGATGTCGCGGGCATTGTAGAGGCTCAGGGCGTCGTCGGTGGTGCTGGCGGTTTCGCTGCCGGGACGGATGCGGAGGTAGCGGCAGATGATGTTGCTGCGGCTGGCAAAGGAAATTTCGCCGCCGCGAAAGCCGATGCCGCCGCCGGGGGCGGTCTGGCCGGCGATGGTGAGGTTGCCCTTGGCGGAAACGGCGGTTTTCAAGGTGATGTAGCCGCCGACATCAAAGACGACGATGCGGTTGGCGGAGCTGACGGCATCGCGGAACGAGCCGGTGCCGCTGTCGGCAAGGGTGGTGACGTGATAGACGGAGCCGCCGCGTCCGCCGGTGGCATTGGCGCCGAAACCGAGGGCACCGGGAAAGGCGACGGGCTGGGCGTGGAGCAGCGGCGCGGCCAGGCAGGCGGCCAGCCAAATCAAAGCGGAAAAGCGCGGCCGGGCACAGGCGACACGGCGAAGGGAGGGAAACATGATGTGAGTTTATTTCATGCCCCTGCCCCGGCCATCAGATGTTTGTCTGATTTCGGGGTGGGAGGGGATATGGGGGCAGGATAGACAGGTTGGGCCGGGGCGGCCAACCGTCCGCACCAGTTCCGGGTCTATCGCGCCAACGAACGCTACCCGGAGGGGCAGAAGAAATGGCAGGTCTTGCGCAAGGGCGTGGGCGACCTGCACCGGCGGGCAGAGATCTGTGAAGCGGCCAACGGCCGTTATCTGGCAGCGCTGGCCAGTGTGCGGGCGGGCGAAAGCGTCGGCGCGGTGGTGCGGTCGGTCTGCCGTCCGGTCGTGAAGGACGGCCGCCGTTATCGCGCCCTCAACCCGTGGGCCGAACCGGATGCGGCCCTGCTGGAAGTCCTCAGCCGGGGCGAGTGGGCGGTGAGTGGGGTGCGGAACCGGGACGTGCGGGCGGCCCTGTATCCGAGGAAAGCTGACGCCGCCGAACAACGGCGGCAGAGCGGGCGTGTGACACGCGCCCTGGCCCGGTTGCGGGCGCATGGCATGATCCGCAAAGTGGGCGGCACGCATCGCTATCACCTGACCCAGTCGGGGCGGCAAATCATCCTGGCCGTCCTGACCGCGCGCCACGCTAACGTGGACAAACTCATGGCTTTGGCCGCCTTAAGATCATGTCGCATATGCACGACTTTTCATCATTCTATTATAGGTGTGAGATCTGGACGCCACGAAGTTTTCAGCCGCCGAACAGGCGGTTGAAGTAATTGTGTTAATTTTTGTATCTGAATGCTTTCCGTCATGAAAGAAAAAACAATACACCATGAGGTTGAAAAATTCCAATCAGCCACTTCTAATTGTGACAGTATACCGGTTTTTAGTGCGCAGATGTCACTTTTAACAAGCAAAAGAAAAAAGGAGGAATGCGAGGCACTTAGTTGGACGAAAATCAATTATACTATCCATATAGCTGAGATCTAAAAACATGCGTTGCATCGAAGCAATCATTTGGAAGACTGTAGACGCTCACAATCAAGCATAATTTCTATTGACAGTATCAATTTCCTTCAGCATTGTAAAACTACTTAAGTGGTGCGGTGGTTTAATGGGGTATATGCCAGCAAAAAAAAAGAAACTATTGGATTTGGCTTGGGCTGCTTGTTTTTTATCGGTCGCCCAGATTACATGCCTACTTGCCAATGTAGACTTTGGTGGTTGCGGGGGCATTCACCTACAAAAAGCCTCATCCATGTATTTCATCTATTGTTGGCTGTTTCTCATTGTCCTATCAGTTGAACCACTACACTCACAACCATACGGCCCAAATCAGGAAAATTTTGTTGATGTAAAAAAAGGAGATACGCTAACTAGAATCATTCGACAGCAATTCGGAGTAACAGAGGACTCTCCTGAAGTATTTGCTTCTTTGCAGGCAAAGATAATGGTAGCAAATAGGATTGAATCACCAAAAAAACTTAAAGTGGGTAAGCTGTTTTTGCCATTGTCTCGTTTTGAATCGGCAACAGTAAAACAGTATGAAAACAACGGGAAAGGAAGAAATGGTCGACGGAATGTCATTCAAATAAAACTTGATACAGATCGACTTCGCAATGAGGATGGGAATAATTTGATTGACCACCTCACAGATATTCTTCCACCAACTATTATTAACACCAAAGAAGGAGATACAGTTTCCGATTTGATTGTCCACTACTATGGAATCGGAACGACTCGACCAAACGCAGCGGCAATTTTAGAAGGAAAAATATTAAAATATAACAACCTCAATCGCCCTGAAGACCTGCCGGTCGGCGCGGTGCTCACACCATCCTTGCCTTCATTAAAATCAGATCTTTACACGGACAGGGGACAAGTAAGTTGTGTACAGTATTCGACGTTAGAAACCACAAAAATAAACACAGCAAATGGGAATATTGCTTATGCCGATAAAAAGACAATGTTTGTGCAAAATAAAACGCCAATTGCAAAAATAATCCAGTTTGAAGCTGATGAATATGTGCTCTCAAAACTAGAAAGGTATCAAGACATTCGAAACAACGCTACAATGTTGGAAGGAAACATTTCTATTAATTTAGCCCTCCAGCAAACAGAAATATTAAACCCAAGCCCCATGCTCACCTTAACCGAAGAAGAGCGTAATTTAATTTCTCAGCTTTTGTATGCGTCAGCAACCAGATCGGTTTATTTATTTATTCAAGATACAGGATGGCCGTCGGAATCAGCTTACAAATCTTCATACAAACACTTATTTCATATAATGGACGAAGCGTGGAGCCAAGGATTAAAACGACAATCTCCATATCCAAGGACTATATCGACGTTCCAACTCCCAACGAATCATCATTGTATAGACATTGAAGCATCTCTAAAAGAATTCACAAGCCTAGATACGAATGATCGAATTAATATTATCTATCTACCGCTAACAAAAGAACAAGGAGCCAGTCAATTACTCACAGAACTGTTTCAGCTCTATTATTTAATTAATCAAACAAGTGATGTAATAGCGCTAAACGAATTAAGCCAAGATCAAATTGCGCAAGCTAAAAAAAATGCAAGCGCAACAGTAAAAAGCCTTCCAGACAGATGGTCAGGCAATCAAATTCAAACTGACGTGGCAGCAATTTGTGCCCCACTCGAGTTGTCTTTTTGGCTTGGGAAAAAAAATCATCAATTTTCATTTTTCAACCAGTCATGGACAACGCCATATCGGAAAATAAAAGTAAATTTTCCATCACCACTCTACGGAGTCGTCGTTGCAGCAGTCGGAAATGAATCCACTAACTACAACATATTTGATGATAATCACCTTCCTGATTTTGCAGAACGCTGCCAAGGATATCCAGATACAATTGGGGTTTTAAATGTTCATCGAAATATTCAACTTGACCCAAGTTCGTCTGATGTAAGAGGAATATTTGCGGATCAAGCATTTGTTGCAGGGTTTGATGGCACCGTTGTCCCCGGCATCAATGGTACAAGCTTTGCCGCTCCACGCGTAGCTTGGTTGCTAGCCGCTCATGAGGTTCTAAGAAGCAAGCATTATTCAAGCATTGAATGGGCGTTGGCTCTTAAAGATATTGTTAAAAAATCGAGAAACACTTCGGATCGTATGGACAAGTTTTGGCTCCGCCCAAAGGATTTTATTGCTCAATAAAAAACTGCACAAAAACCCATAAATTATATGAAGAAAACCCTACCCATCACACTTGTCGCCTTAGTCTCTATATTATCGGGGTGTCATGATGATGCGAGAACGATTTGGAAAGACGGCATACGACGTTGTGCAGAAAATGATTTACTTGGCCCGAATATACTCTTTTTTGGTCCGTCTAACGGACAAGGCCCGGGCACAATATATGTAAAATATAAAGATGGGAGCATTGGGTTGAGCCACTTATCATCGGAATATTTAAACTCTCCAGACGGGATAATTGTCAATGGTTTAGAATTTGCCTGTGGCGAAAATTCATCAGTCTCAAACACAATTTCTGGGTCTTTAGACCTATCAAAGATTTTATCGGTTCCGACAACAATTTCTGGCAAGCTTAGTACTGCAAAATCGATCTCTGTTAAGACCGACTCTCTTCAGTGGGTCGAACTTGTTGTCGGCCCTTATAAAGCACTAGTTAACTCACAACCGCCTGCAAATTCTATCAGATCAGACCTCGTGGCCGGCCAACTTGTTTTAACCCGTGCTTTAAAGGTAAAAGGCATGTCGGCTACTCTTGAATTTAGCAAAGATAAAGCTGCGGCATTAAAAATAAACTTGCCTCAGAACATTTCCGGATACACAAATTCGGGCATCAATTTTTCAGTCGGCTGGGAGAGCGATTCAAAACTTGTGCTTACTTCCAAATCGGATTTCTACATTGCTGGAGAATTGAGGCATTATGAGAACAACGGATTGGCATCTGATGTCATCGGATCATTAGTCACTGATGCTGACCAATTGAAATTTTATAATAAGCAATCACGCCCATAGGGACTGGTTTCGTTTTTTTGGCGTACCCCGACGACCATTTATTCTTTTCCATTGCTTTAGCCTCAGATGAATGAGTAATCATAAGTGCAAAACGATAACAAAAAAATGCCTGATGAAATTCGTTTGGCTAAAATACAAACTTTGAAAAATGAAGCCATTCACTTTCGTTGCACAGTTTGCTGTCGGATTCAGAATATCATAATATCATTGCTTTATGGAGAATGAGTTGGATCTATTGTCCTGGCTGAGAGCATTCCAATCAATGCCCTAGTATGACTGTGTTAAGTTGGGAAACATAAAAACGCGACAGCGAGTCTGGAAACAATGATGATGCCAGTAATTTCACCGCAGATTTCCGGATTTGGAAAAGCATGCGATTTCTCATGAATTGAAATCAACTTAACGTAGTAATACTAGGCCTTTGGTGAAACATAAACTGGCAGTGGCTTGCCGTCTTCAAATTCGTGCAGCCGATCACGTGCGGCGGCGATTAGCTCCTCAATCGCGACCAGTGGCACATGGTTGTTGAATGTGGTGATAATCAAGGAATGATCAGCATCACAACGGAATACTTCGGCGACTACCTGACCATCAGCAAGCAACTCCATGCCGAGACCGTCGCGAACCACGTCGGAGGCAACTTGCTTGTGAAATGGGCCGCGAATTGTATTCATGGCGACGCGGGCTAACCTGTGTAGTCATACTTCTGCGCCAATTTTGGGTAAAGCTCGGCGACCTTGTCCTCATCCCATGACTTGCCAGACGGCTCCGCCGGATGAGCTTGGTAACGCGGAAATTCCTGGCCGGCGCCAAGGTCCTCTTCCACGGTGGAAGGAACATACTGATAGCCCTCGTAGTGCGCGTTCTCAGCATCGTAATCGATGTCTGCCAGTGACTGCGGGTCTGCCAAAGCCCGCTCGAATGTCTGGCGCCCCATGGAAATCAGCGTGGCGCGAAAGTCTGAAAAAGCGTCGTCGGAGCAGCCGCCCCCGATGATGTAGGCGGCGGCCCACAGCTCCCAGGTGTAAGCCCGGTCTACGCACTCGTCGAAGTGGCGGTGGAATGAACGCACCTCCACCAACGGCAGGCGGCGCAACTCCGCGTCAAGTAATTCGCACTTCTTGTCCATATCGCCGCCAGAGGCGCGATGAATATTTTCAACCCTGTTCCAGAACTGATCGAGTGTCATAATGGGGTGGTATGGTGCGACTTCGTATTAGGCAGCCTACGCCAAACGTATCCACACCACCATTTTATGTCAATGGTTCGGTCGGCGGCGTGGACGGGGCTGGCACCCGGCCGGGAGTGCGGGATTAGGTCGCCCTTTCAGGGCTTGGGATGATCGAGGGGGGCTTTGTTCCCGGGGCGGTTGCCCCGGGCTGTCATGGGCCGCACCTTTGGTGCTTGGGAAGGCGGCAGGATCGCCGCGCGGGGAATGAGCGCAGCGCGGGCGGCCGGAAGGACGAAAGGGACGAACACGGACGAACACGGACGAACACGGACGAACACGGACGGGCACGAACGAATGATGAATAAATGATGAATAAATGATGAAAGGACGAATGCGGCGGCGGCAAAAATTGGGTGGAACAACAAAGGCGCGAAGTAACAAAGTTGAGTCGGAGGCAGCGGGAAGATGGCGGCGGTGGGCGGCGAAAAATGTTGGGGAACAAATCCCGATTCAGCCGTCCCGGTGGGACTGGTTTCGTTTTTGCGGCGTCAACCGGCGATGAATCGCCGGGCTATTGTCGGATGTCCCGGTGGGACACAAACAAGGCGTCGCACGGCAGGTATGGGACGTCGTGTGGTATCCTGCCCCGACCAAAGCGGCGGAGGGCCGCCGCAGTCCAAGACGCTGGCGCGCGGCGTTATGAGCCTGGCGGTCGAGATACAGGGGTGACGCTACAACGGGGGGACTCGGGGCGGCCTTCTACAGTTGAGGGGATCACGGCGCGGACGCATGGATGCGGGCGCGCGTCGGTCGGGCAAGGACAAAAGTCGGGGGGTATCACCACAATCGAAATCCGTAGGAACCGCCCGCGACTTTGCCAGTTTCCACGGAAACGGAAAAAGACAGCCACTTGTCCCGCATCGGGTCGTAAGCTTCGCCGACGACAGCCTCGCCCACGATCCGCAAATCGCGGGTGCCATCCCACGACAACCGTTTCGTCTGCCAACGTTCACCGCTTGAATCAAAAGCCCACAAACATGTTGCGTCGGAAAAAATCAAAAGCCGGCGGGTGGCATCCAAAACAGAATCGGTGATAATGCCACCAAAATGTCGCAGCAATCGCCGGCTCTCAGGGTCAACGTGGTAGGCCATTCCGCCCGATACGACGACCACGGTGCGCCCGTCCGGGTGGAGAACTGCCTGCCTGTAGCCGGCATGGCCAGGCACGAAATTGCCGACCCAACCAGCGGACGAACGAGGATGGAAACGGATGACAAACCCTTCAGAATGTGTGCCTCGACCGGTCGCGCTGAATTGCTCTGGCAGCGGCCCGACGCCGGGCAACCCGGGCAGCACCTGGAACAACTCACATTCCGAAGTTTCAATCAGGTCGGATTTCATGACGGGTACGCGAGCGGTTTAACGAGGTCAATCACTTCACCAGCCCGCAAAAATTGAGCCAGCCAGTCTTTGTGCATTTCACCATCAGGCGCGAGCGCGAGGTTACAACAAATGTTCCGGCTTGCGGAAGCTCAAACGCAGGAAGCCAGCAATGGGTTTGGGTGATGCAGGAATGCAGGGCCAGCCTGGGATGAGCGCAGCGCGGGCGGGGAAGGACGAAAGGGACGAGCACGAATGATGAACGAATGATGAACGAATGATGAGGGGCTGAACGCGGCGGTGGCAAAAATTGGGTGGAACAACAAAGACGCGAAGTAACAAAGTTGAGCCGGAGGCGGCGGGAAATCGGCGGCGGTGGGCGACGAAAAATGTTGGGGAATAAAGGCCGGTTCAGCCGTCCCGGTGGGACTGGTTTCGTTTTTGCATCGGGACCCGGCGATGAATCACCGGGCTATTGTCGGATGTCCCGGTGGGACAAAAATAAGGCGGCAGGAGGGAGGCATGGGGCGTCGGGTGGTATCCTGCCCCGACCAAAGCGGCGGAGGGCAGCCGTAGTCCAAGACGCTGGCGCGCGGCATCATGCACCGGGTGAAGGCGGAGTGTCGGGATGTACGGAGGCCGGTCAGATCGCGGCGTGAATCCGTGGGCGTGGGTTGGCAGGCGGCGGCGCGCAGCGGACTGCGCGCCCTACCACGCCCCCGTGACTGGGCGTGGGTTTGGTGGTTTGCGGCTGCCCGGGGCTGCAAAACGAACAACCGAAAAACCGCAGACCGCCGCGGGAATTTTATTGCGGCAGCAGCCGGTAAAACTGGGAGGGACTGTCGGCATGATTGTTCTGAACGTAATTCACGCTGCCGTTATTGGTCAGCAGCAGCAGCGTGGTCCAAGCGGCCAGGTTGCTGGAGGTTTGAAAGGCATACACGGTGCCAAATTGACTGGTCGGCGACCATTCAATCGTCTGAAAGACATCCCAGCCATGGTGATGGAACAGAACCACCCGGATCGTCATTGGGAGATTGCCGGTGCGCGGCCCCGGATAAACAATTGGTTCATTGGTAGAACCGTCAAACGAACCAAAACAGGTGCTGACATCCTCAGCCAATTCCTCCGGCCCCCCGCTATAAAAATAGGATCCCAATTTTTGAAAAGTAATGACAACCGGCGGCTGAATGACCCCCGGACCGGCTCCAGTGGGATTGAAGTTCAAGGCGGCATTATTAATCCAGTTGGTGGTCCCCGTACGCGCGAAGTCGTTGCCGGCCGTAAAGAGAAAATCCGGCCGGGTGGTGACCCGCTCCAGTGGCTGTTGCAGGGTGTTGTCGTTGAGGACGAAGGTGTCCGTAAATGCATTGGTCAACGGCTGGAAGGTGCCGGGCGACGGAGCCGCCGGCTGCCGCACGAAGGTGATTTTTTCCACCCCAGGACGCCACGCCCCGTTCACGAAACCATTGCCTTCAACGCCATGGACGTCGGGCAACAGCGTTTCGTAATTCAGGTTGGTGGCAGCCAGCAAGTAACGCAATCCTCCGGCGTCATCATAGCTCAGGTTGGTAAAGAAGTGTCCTGCGGACAGGAAGTCGTCAGCAGCGGCATTGTAAGATGAAACAAATGGGTCTACTGAACCGATGCTGATAGTATTGGCACCCATATATGTATGAACTCCCGCGCCATATAAAACTCCATTTACATGTGGTGTGGGGGCAAGGGTCAGCGGATCGAAATTGAGACGCGCAATATAATCGAAAATCTCCGTGGCAGTTTGATAAGGATCGAAATACCAAACCGATAGCAAATTACCAGAACTGGACAGGATAGGATCCCAACTGTGTATCACATAAATGTTTCGCATCGGTGACGCGAGTCCGAGTTGCTCCAGCAGCCGGGTAAGCGTGGCTGATTTCAAATCAAACAAGGTTTTTGTCTGGGGTGAAGAATTATATTGTCTTGAAGAAAAAGAATAATTTGTCAACACGAGGCTGGAAGAGGGCGGCAGGTCGTTGAGGATTTTAATCGCGCTTTCCACCGCCGCCACGCCGTTCGTGCCGAAGTAGTCCAGAAACGACTGGTCAAAACCATAGGTCACCACGGGCACATTCCAACGGTATTCGCAGTTCAAATCCATCGGGCCGCCGATGTCATCGGGCCGGAGCACGCCATTTGTCGCCTGCATCCATGGCTGCACCGGCCCCAGCAAGGCAAAGGCCGAGGTGCGCAGCGTTGAAACGAGCAGACAAGCCGCCCCCAACCAGACTGAAATCCGCTTAAAGTTCAATTTCATTTAAAACCCATTCCATTAGGCAATCCTGCCAAATTCAGTGCTTTTTATAATGTGGACTTTCAGCGGATTTGTCCAATGTAAACGGCTTTGGGAGGAAAGGCGGATGACGAAGGGCTGAGGTTCAGTCGCGCTGAAGATTCGTAGTGCGGGGGACGATTGGTGGTTTGGATTTTAAAAACGGGGTGAACAACAAAGTAACGAAGAAACAAAGTTGAGCCGGAGGCAGCAGGGAGTCGGCGGCGGTGGGCGACGAAAAATGTTGGGGGACAAATCCCGGTTCAGCCGTCCCGGTGGGACTGGTTTCGTTTTTGCATCGGGACCCGGCGATGAATCACCGGGCTATTGTCGGATGTCCCGATGGGACAAAAACAAGGCGGCAGGAGGGAGGCATGGGGCGTCGGGTGGTATCCGGCCCCGACCAAAGCGGCGGAGGGCCGCCGCAGTCCAAGACGCTTGAGCATTTCCAGCAAAGCTGTAGCGCGCGGCGTTACGAGCCTGGTGCAAGCGGAGCGCTTGGATGCGCGGGCGGACATCGACACGGCTGGGGGAAGCTGAAGGCGTGGGTTGGCAGACGGCGGCGCGCAGCGGACTGCGCGCCCTACCACGCGCCCGTGACTGGGCGTGGGTTTGGTGGTTTGTGGCTGTCCGGCTCGGGGCGAAGGCAGATGGAAATATCGACAATCTGCAAGCAATTTGAGCCTCCTTGTGTCGGCGGCTGCGGAGGCGGGGATAAATTCCTGTCGATTCCATTTTACACGCCGCCCGCGCTTGGGTAAATCATCCGACTGTTTTCTGATGAACGAAGCACATATTCTTAAAATCGCCGGCGAGCTCAAGATTCAGCCGCGCCAGGTTCTTTCCACCGCGAAATTGTTTGCCGAAGGCGCGACGGTGCCCTTCATCGCCCGCTACCGCAAGGAGGCCACGGGGTCGCTCGACGAGGTGGCGGTGACGAGCATCCGCGAACGGCTGCTGGCACTGGCGGATCTGGACAGCCGCCGCGAGGCGATCCTGAAATCGCTCGCGGAGCGCAATTTGCTCACGGACAAGCTGCAGGCGGACATTGCGGCGGCGGACAACGTGACGCGGCTGGAGGACATCTACCTGCCCTTCCGCCCGAAGCGCCGCACGCGCGCGATGATCGCGAAGGAACAGGGCCTGGAACCGCTGGCCGATTTGCTGTTTCAACAGCAGTCGACGGCGGATCCTCTGGCGGAAGGCGCGAAGTTTGTGAGCGCGGAGAAGGGCGTGGCGGATGTGAACGCGGCGCTGGCCGGGGCGCGCGACATCATCGCGGAACGCGTGAGCGACGACGCGACGGCGCGCGCCAAGCTGCGGGAGCTTTACTGGAGCGAGGGGATCGTGAAATCGAAGGTGATGTCGGACAAGCAGGAGGCGGGGGCGAAGTTCAAGGATTACTTCGACTGGAGCGAGCCGGTGGCGAGGATTCCGAGCCACCGGATGCTGGCGATCCGGCGCGGGGAAACGGAGGGTTTCCTGATGCTGCGAATTGCGCCGCCGGAGGAATCGGTGCTGCCGATGCTGGAACCGCTGTTCGTGACGGGCAAGGGCCCGGCGGCGGAGCAGATCCGGCTGGCGGTGCAGGACAGTTTCAAGCGGCTGCTGGGCTCGGCGATCGAGGTGGAGCTGCGGATGGAAACGAAGAAGCGCGCGGACACGGAGGCAATCCGGGTGTTCGCGGAGAACCTGCGCGAACTGCTGCTGGCCTCGCCGCTGGGGAGCAAGAATGTGCTGGCGATTGATCCGGGCTTCCGCACGGGCTGCAAGATTGTCTGCCTGGACCGCCAGGGCAAGCTGCTGCACAACGACGTGATTTATCCGACGGCCTCGAGCGCGGGGGAAATCCGGGAGGCGGCGGCGGCGCTGCTGAGCATGATCAAGAAGTATCAGATCGAGGCGATCGCGATCGGCAACGGCACGGCGAGCCGCGAGACGGAGACGTTTGTGAAGGCGCTGAAGCTGACGATGCCGATCGTGATGGTGAATGAAAGCGGAGCCTCGATTTACTCGGCCTCGGATGTGGCGCGCGAGGAATTTCCGACGCAGGATCTGACGGTGAGGGGCGCGGTCTCGATCGGGCGACGCCTGATGGACCCGCTGGCGGAACTGGTGAAGCTGGATCCGAAATCCATCGGGGTGGGCCAGTACCAACATGATGTGGAACAGGGCGCGCTGAAGCGCAGCCTGGACGACGTGGTGATCAGTTGCGTGAACGGCGTGGGCGTGGAGCTGAACACGGCGAGCAAGCAGTTGATGGCGTATGTGTCGGGCCTGGGACCGGCGCTCGCGGCGAACATCGTCAATTACCGCAATGAAAACGGGCCGTTCAAATCGCGCGCGGAATTGAAGAAGGTGCCGCGGCTCGGCGACAAGGCGTTTGAGCAGGCGGCGGGTTTTCTGCGCCTCCGCGACGGGGCGCATCCGCTGGATGCGAGCGCGGTGCATCCGGAGAGCTATGAGCTCGTGGACCGCATGGCGAAGGATTTGAACTGCTCGGTCAGCGATTTGATGCGCGACGCGGCGCTGCGCCAGAAGATTCAACTGCCGAAATACGTGACGGAGGCGGTGGGGCTCCCGACGTTGACGGATATTTTGGGCGAACTGGCGAAGCCGGGCCGGGACCCGCGCCAGAAGTTCGAGGTGTTTTCCTTCCAAAGCGGCGTGGAAAAAATGGAGGACCTGAAGCCGGGCATGAAATTGCCGGGAATCGTGACGAATGTCACGGCCTTCGGGGCGTTTGTGGACATCGGCGTACACCAGGACGGGCTGGTCCACGTGAGCCAGTTGTCGGACCGCTTCATCAAGGATGCGTCGGAGGTGGTGAAGGTGTCGCAGCGGGTCATGGTGACGGTGACGGAGGTGGATTTGCCGCGCAAACGCATCGCGCTTTCGATGAAGGCGGCGCCGGTGATCGGGGCGAGCACGACGGGCCAGCGCACGTCGCCGGGCGCGCCGCGGCCGGCGGGCGGCGGCTTCAACCGCCCGGCGCAACCGGCAAAACCGGCGGCGGTGGACTGGTTCACGGCGGCGTTGAACAAGAACAAGGGGTGAAAAACCAAAGCTGACAAAGCTGGATTTAACAGTTCCGGCGCTTTCATGCGAATCGACATACCAGGCAAAGGTCTGATTGAATTCGAAGGGCAAACGCTTTCGGATCCAGCCAAATACTTTGAAATCACCCCTGGGTACCACGATTTTCCTTCGGAAAGTAAAAGGTGGATTTTGGATTTGCACTATGCCTGGGCTCGCGGGCGGTCTGCGGAAAGCGGCTTAATTTTACGCACCTGTGAATTGATTGAGACAGCAAGCATCCAAGAGCAGTCCGCCTTGAATGATCGAATCCAAAAAGGATTTCCGAAACTCCAGGCTGACACGTTTTTGCATTATTGGTTCGAAGCTTTGGCGATCATCCGCAAAATCGCCTCACAAAAAGAAGTTTGCTATTGGATCATCAGGCCGGAACCTGGCGAAGCGGATGAGGTCCTCAAAACCAGCATCAAGATCATAAAATTGAATGCCAGCTTTGCCAAAATGCCAAAACAATTCAAACAGCATTTGGAAGAAATTTTGACCGCTCCCGAAGCTGAAAAAATCAGATTCATTTTGGATTTCACCGATGGCTATAGTGATCCGAAATGAGCCTTTGCCGTTAGATTATTGCCATCGATGCGCCCGGCTGCGGGCCGGTTATTTGCCCGGCTGAAAACTGCCGGTGAGTTCGCGCACGTCGGCGATGTTTTTGCGGGCCATGAAATCGCGGAGGCCGGCGATGACCTGAAGGGTCGTTTGGGGTTCGTAGAAATTCGCCGTGCCCACGGCGACGGCGGTGGCGCCGGCCATGAGAAATTCAATGGCGTCGGCGGCGGTCTGAATGCCGCCCATGCCGATGATGGGAATCTTCACGGCCTTGGAGGCCTCCCAGACGAGCTTGATGGCGATCGGCTTGATGGCCGGGCCGGTGAGGCCGCCGGTGATGTTGGCGAGCTTCGGCCGGCGGGTCTCGATGTCGATGGCCATGGCGGGAAAGCTGTTGGTCACGGCGAGCGCGTCGCTGCCGGCGTCTTCGGCGGCTTTGGCCAGCGGGGCGATGTTCGGGACGTTCGGGCTCATCTTGGTGATCAGGGGCAGCGTCGTGGCCTGACGGCAGGCGGCGACAACCTGCGCGAGCAGCTTCGGGTCGGTGCCGAACTGCGCGCCGCCTTCCTTGATGTTGGGACAGGAGACGTTGAGCTCCAGGGCGCCGACGCCGCCCAGGGCATCGAAGCGGCGCGCGACCTCGGCGTATTCCTCCACGGTGGTGCCCCAGATGTTGATGATGGTCGGCACTTTGAGCGTGGAGAGAAAGGGCCAGTATTTCTTGATGAAGCCGTCCACGCCGGGACCCTGGAGGCCGATGGCGTTCAACATGCCGCTGGTGACTTCGGCGGTGCGCGGGGTGGGATTGCCGGGCACGGGGTTCAGGCGGATGCCCTTGACGGTGACAGCGCCGAGCTGGTTCAGGTCGATCAGCCGGGCGTATTCCGCGCCGTAGCCAAAGGTGCCGGAGGCGACCGTGACGGGGTTCTGCATCACCAGCTGGCCGAGTTTGACGGATAAATTCATTTCGGGAGCTCCCATAAAATTTGGCGGGCATCAAACACGGGTCCTTCGGTGCAGGTGCGCTGGTATTCCCAGGCGTCGCCGGCTCTGACGGGGATGACGCAGGCGAGGCAGGTGCCGACGCCGCAGCACATGTGCTCATCCATCGAGAGTTCGGCGGGCACGTTGAAATCGGCGGCGATCTTGCCGATGGCCTTGAGCATGGGGGTCGGGCCGCAGGCGAACAGCTTGACCGGGCCGGCGGAGCGTTTCAATTCCGCGAGCAGCGGGTGGGTGACGAGGCCTTTTTCGCCGTGGCTGCCGTCCTCGGTGGTGGCGCGGACTTCCCAGCCGATGGCGGCAAATTCTTTTTCGCACAGGATGTCCACGCGGCGGCGGCCGCCGACAAAGACGATGCCTTTTTGCGGGGAACGTTGGGCGAGCAGAAACATCGCGGCCATGCCGTAACCGCCGGCGATGAGGAACGGGGTTTCGCCCCCGGCCGTCGGCACCGTGAAGCCGTGGCCGAGCGGCGCAATGACGCTCAATTCCTCGCCCGCGGCCATCCGCGAGAGCACGTCCGTGCCTTTGCCGACATTCTTGTAGAGGATGGAAAAGGTGTCGTCGCCGGCCTGAAAAATACTGAACGGGCGCCTCAGCAAGGCGTCTTTCAGCGGGGTGATGCGGACATGCGCGAACTGCCCCGGCTGGATCAGCGGGGCGATTTGCGGCGCGCGCAGCACGAGGCGGAAATATTGGTCCGTGTCGCGCTCGTTGGCCACGATGGTGACGGTTTGCTCAAGCATCGCCGCAAGGCTAGCGGCTGGCTTCGCCGGGCGAAAGAATTTTCAGTTTGCACGGGCCATTTGTTTCAGGGCGGGGCCCGGCCCGGTCCAAAACGCGGACCAAAACGGACACTTTTGGCCTCCGGCGGCGATGGAAGGGCTTGTCAATGGAGGACTCCATCCGCCAGCATGGTGTGTGGCTGACACCAAAGACATTCCGCTGGCCGTGGACCTCGACGGCACGCTGATCCGCACCGACATGACGTGGGAGCTGCTGGCACGCCTGCTGCGGCGCAATCCGCTGTGCGTCTTTGCCGTCCTGTACTGGCTGGTGCGCGGACGGCCGCTGTTGAAACAGAAGCTCGGCGAACGTGTCAAAGTGAATCCGGCCACCCTGCCCTACCACGAAAAATTTTTGGCGTGGCTGCGCGCGGAAAAGTTGACCGGGCGGAAAATCATTCTCGCCACGGCGTCGGATATTAAAATGGCGCAGCCGGTGGCGGACCATCTCGGGCTGTTCGAGGAAGTGCTCGCCAGCGACGGGCACACCAATCTGCGCAGCGAAAACAAGCTCCGCGCCCTGACCGCGAAGTTCGGGCCGCGCGGCTTTGACTACGCCGGCAATTCCTCCGCCGACTTTCCCGTGTGGCGCGGCTCGCGCGAGGCCGTGGTGGTCAACGCCAGCCGCCGCGTATTGCGCGAAGCGGCCAACTGCACGACGCTGGGACCGACGTTCTGCGAGCATTACACGACGGCCGAGATCGCGCGCCGGTTCTTGGGCGAACTGCTGTGGCGCAGCGGCTATTTGCTGGCCGCGCTGGCCGGATTGCTGCTGGCGCTGGCCTTTCCGAAATTCAATCTCGCCGGGTTTGCGTGGGTGGCGCCGGCGTTGCTGCTGTTCGCCGCGCGCGGCCAGAACGGCGCCGAGGCCGCCCGCACGGGCTATGTGGCCGGGCTTGTCTACTGGCTGATCTCGCTGAGCTGGCTGCTGCAAATTCCGGTCACCGGTTTTCCCATTCTTGCGTGGGTGGCGTTGTGCGCGTATCTCGCGCTGTTCTTCGCCGCCTGGCTGTGGCTGACGCTGGGATTGCTCCCGGCGCGGGCCAATTCATGGGGGACGCGAACGCTCTGGGCCCTCGGGGGCGCGGCGGCGTGGGTGGCGCTGGAATTTCTGCGGGCGAAATTATTCAGCGGGTTCCCGTGGAGTTTCCTGGGCGCCTCGCAGTACAAGCTGGTGCCGCTGCTCCAAATCGCCTCGGTCACGGGCGTATGGGGCGTCTCCTTTCTCGTCGCGTGGTTTTCGCTCGCCTTGTTTTCAGCCACGCGAATGATCCTTTTGCAGCCGGCGAAACGCCTGCTCTGGCAGGGGGAAATCGCCTTGCCGCTCATCGTGGTGCTGGGCTGCTATCTCGGCGGGTTTCTCCAACTGAATCACGAACCCGCCGCGGCCGGCACCTGCCACGTCACGGTCATTCAACCCAGCGTGCCCCAGACGCTCATCTGGAGCGCGGGCGCGGATGCGCAGCGTTTTGACGAACTCCTGAACCGCTCGCAACGCGCACTCACCCCCGCAACCGATCTGCTGGTCTGGCCTGAATCCGCCGTGCCCGCGCTCGACTCCGCGACCTACCAGGGCATCGTCCAGTTTGCCCAGTCCAACCACGTGTGGATTCTTTTTAATGGCGATGATGTGGAATTTCATCCCACTGCGACCAACTATTTCAACTCCGCCCTGCTGATGAATCCGGCGGGCAAATGCACGCAGGTCTATCACAAGCGCAAGCTGGTCATCTTCGGCGAATATGTGCCGCTGCTCCGCTGGCTGCCGTTTCTCCAATGGTTTACGCCGATCACCGGCGGCTGGACGGCCGGCGACCGCCCGGGCCAGTTCGATCTCAGCCTGCGCCCTCCGGCCGCCTCGGAGGAGAAAATCATTACGATTGGCAACGGGTCGGAGCGCGCACGCACCGATTACCGGCTCTCGCCGCTGGTGTGCTTTGAAGATACTTTCGTGGATGCCGCCCGCGAGGCCGCGAGCGATGACACGGATTTTCTCATCAACCTGACCAATGACGGCTGGTTCGGCGACAGCAGCGAACAGTGGCAGCATCTGGCCAACGCCGTCTTCCGCGCGGTGGAGAACAACCGGCCGCTCGTGCGCTGCACCAACAACGGCATCACCTGCTGGCTGGACGGCCACGGCCGGATTCGCCAGGTCTTCCGCGACGCCGCTGGCAGCGAATACGGCCCCGGGGCCGCAACCTTTGAGATTCCCCTGCCCGCCCTCAGCGAACCGGGCGGCGGCACCTTCTATCATCGCCACGGCGACTGGCTGGGCTGGAGCTGCGCCGGCGTGACGCTGCTGCTGATCTATCGGCGGCTGCGCCGGAGCCGGGCGGTTTAGGAGACCGCTGGCGTTCATGCATTACCTGACGTGAGGGAACCCTAAAGCGTGCGAGTCTCGCGTGCCAGCTATCACGATTAAAATAAGGAGTTGGCAAATTGAAACGAAAGTTTTATTGTCGCACTTATGAGCCTTCCCCCTGCAAAAGTTTCACGTGTAAAACCGTCTGCGCGCAACTTCCGGGCGAAACTGCCTGGCCCGCGCAAGGAACTCGCCGGCTGCGTCTGGCTGCCGCGCATTCTGGGCAAGGCCCGGCAGTGGCACGCCGGCAGCCTGCCGGCGGACTATGCCACGGTGTTTTGTCATCCCAAGGGCGTGGACGGGCTGTTCCTCGCCCATTTTGGACTGTCGCGAGAACACATCCTGGCCGCCGCGACGCTGTCGGAGGCAGATGCCGGCGCGTGGTTTTCATCCCGCTGCTCACCAGCGCAAATTGCCGCCTGGAACCTGATGGCGGTGAATCTTGGCCGGCCCGGTTTTCCCATGGCGGAACGGCTGCCAGTGGCGCTCTCCACCACGTACAAAAACGTGAATCCGAAGGGACTCACCACGGTGTTCGAGGTCTTGGAGGCGGACGAAAAGCGGGCTTAACCACGGAGGGACGCGGATAAAAACGATTATCCGAAGGGGAAAAGTCGACCGGTATGAAGCCAAGGCTCGGCCCCGACTTTTCGTGAGCGCACCTCCCGGCCGGACGCCATAGTCAGAGGTTCAGCATTGCGCTTCGGTTTTTAAAAAGGCCATTGGCAAATGGCTAAGAAAGACTTATCGTCGCTGAAATACAATCCGCTCCGGCGGGCGAGCAAATCACTCTGAAAATATTTCCCAGCGCAATCGAAAGCAACGCCAGCGACCGGCGGCAAAGCAGGGTCGGCAATTTTTATCAACCAACACACAGCCATTCACTTCATGAAAAAACAACTCGTATCCATCGCTCCGCTCAAGGCCGGCATGATTCTCGGTATTTTGTACGGCCTGCTGGCACTCATCATTGTGCCATTCCTGCTGCTTTTCGTCCTGATTGGCGCCAAGACCAGCAGCGCTGGTTCAGCCGGGGCGGCCGGAGCGGCCTTTTTTGGCGTGGGCTTCGCGATCATGATGCCGGTGTTTTATGGTGTCATTGGTTTTATTTTCGGCGTCATTGCTGCGGCCATTTACAATTTGATCGCCAAGTGGACCGGTGGGTTTGAGTTTGAAGTCCGCGATATTCCGCCCGCCTACTAAACCCTCAACCGGCAGCACCGCCACTCCGAGCCGGCATTGCCTGGCAAAAAACCACGCACGATCATGAATGCAAAATCCGCCCAATGCCTGGGGCTCGGTCTGGCCGTCGTCTGGTTGGCTGCGGGTTGCCGCACGCCCGACTTTCAACCCCGGCCGCTGATCGGTGCGACATTCACCCACGATCCCTCCACGATTGTCCGCGATGGCGACCGTTATTATTCCTACGGCACCGGGCGGGGCATCCGCACGAAATCGTCGCCGGATTTGATCCATTGGGAAAGCGGGGCGCCGGTCTTCCGCCAGACGCCGGCGTGGACTTATCAAGTGACGCCCACCTTCGACGGCGGTTGCTGGGCGCCGGACCTCATCCACGTCAACGGCAAATTCTATCTCTACTATTCCGTTTCCGGCTGGGGCAAGCAGACCTCCGCCATCGGGCTGGCGACGAACCCCACGCTGAATGCCGCCGCCACCAATTATCTGTGGACCGATGCCGGGCCGGTCATTGCCTCGACGAACGGCGGCCCGTTCAACACGATTGACCCGAGCGTGATGCAGGATGCGGATGGCAAACTGTGGCTGGCGTTTGGCTCCTACTGGCAGGGCATTTACCTGACCGAACTGAACCCGCAGACGGGCAAACGCATGAGCGAGGATTCCCCGCTCTTTCATCTGGCCTGGAATGATTCCATCGAGGCGGCGTGCCTGACCCGGCACGAACATTTTTATTATCTCTTTGTCAACTGGGGCCAATGTTGCAAGGGCACGAACAGCACCTACGAAGTTCGCGTGGGCCGGGCCAGCCAGGTCACCGGCCCGTATCTGGATCGCGAGGGGAAATCGCTGGCCATTGGTGGTGGCACGCCGTTTCTCCAGAGCAGCGGGCAGTTCATCGGCCCCGGCCACATCGGCATCCTGCGGGCGAACGGCACGGACTGGTTCAGCTATCATTACTACGACGGAGCCACGCAAGGCCGCTCCCGCCTCGCGCTGGGCAAGTTGCGCTGGCGCAACGGCTGGCCAGTGGCGGTGAAATGACCAGCCTTTTGCCGGTCGGCGGCGGCCCGGTTCGAATATCCCAAGGGACTATGCTTCACCTCGGTAGCCCTGTCAGGGGGCGATATATTTGTAGTTAACCGTTCCTTTGGTTTCCAAGTTCCGTAGGAGCGATATCGGCCCATGCACCCGCCCCAAGCTTCGTGTCTCCGCGTCGTTGTTCAAATCCCCCGTTCGTCACTCTGCCTTTTCGCGATACACTCGTTTTAATGGCCAAAGGCCCGCGATATGACAACCGTGCGGCGAAGCACGCAACGCGCAGCCCCAAGATAAGCCCACCGAATGTGCTTGCCAGGATTCACCAGCTGGTGAACACTCGCAAACATCAATGATGACAACGGTTTCAAGTCGATTTTCTTTGGTGTTTCTTCCGGGTGATCAGTCGTTCGTGATGGCAAAGATTTGTTGCAGCTTTGGTGCCTTCCCCCCATGACCTTTCACGACGTCCAAAAGCTGGGTGATTGGATACCAATTCGGGATTGTCCCGGCCGGTTCGTGTGGCAGGGCGCTTCACCGAAAACAAGCCTCGCCGCTTGGCTGGGACCTGGCGTGGCCGTTCAAAAATTTCACTCACCGAAAGCCAGGGACACAGTCTGGGTTGCGCCCTTGGACGATGGCGGACTGATTTCCTATTGCCGGCCCGACCAAACTTGGACCCATACCTTATGCACGGCATCCGGTTTTAGCCGAAAGCTGGCACAGTTGGAAATTGTTATCAATGCCCCAGTCACCTATTGACTCCTGCATAATATAGTGAGTGTTGCATCACAATTCAGCTTGTTTCCAGAAAGCGGAGATGAGTTTGGTGCGGCACATCTGGCCACCGCAGCGTGACCGTGCGACAGCATAAAATATGATTTGTGGATGCTGTTGGGTTGTAAATTCTTGATCGCAAATTGGAAATGAGTTTTTATAACTTCATGAAATCACGCGAGCCGATGTTTTTGCAGGCGCACAACTCTGGGCACGGTGCGGCTCATGTTTTCTGCTAAACCACTCCGAGTAATGACATCCAAGACACCAATTCCAAAGCGCATTGTTATCCTGCCCCAACCGGACGGCGATGTCGTGGCGCGTCATACCGAACTGGGAAGAGTTGTCGGTGAGTTTTGTCAGGCGCCAAGTGGAGAGGTTTATTTCAGCTACCAAGAGGGCGGGCGTCGTCGCTGGTATGTAAATAAAAGCATCACTGCCTTTCGTGAGGCCGCTGCTGTTTTTAATCGGTGTTGCGAGCGCCACACCGACGAGGAGGATACCGACGACGAGGCAGTCTGGTCGTTAATAGTCGCGCAATTGAGACGCGAGTTCGAGTGCATCGAGCCAATAGGCGAAGCTGAGACGTCGCTTTGGAGTGCGACCATCAACGATACTGAGGGTGGACTTTTAAGTTTGTGTTAATGAAGGCGGGGCAAACTAGTCGCCGGGAGACACCCGCCTTAATCCACCGCCACCCCGCCTCGGTAACTCCGTCAAGGGCGATATATTTGTAGTAGAACCGTTCCCTTTGATTTCCCGGTTCCGTAGGAGCAACATAAGCTCACG
>Ga0302321_100001295_pt1 | contig 21346 bp, 14 predicted proteins | sample Fen_T0_1_FD_202505 | JGI IMG/M metagenome (GOLD analysis project Ga0302321, IMG submission 202505) | Peat permafrost microbial communities from Stordalen Mire near Abisko, Sweden - Fen_T0_1 | ecosystem: Environmental > Terrestrial > Soil > Wetlands > Permafrost | place: Sweden: Abisko...
CTTCGCGTGGCGCGCGACTCAGCCGGCCGACATGAAAATCTCAGCCGATCCAATCGGTCCCGACAACGACCGTTGGATCTCACATTGGAGCGCCAAAGTTGACCGCGTGATGCTTGGCTGGGGCGAACACGGTGCACACCTCGATCGTGGCCAACAAGTGTTAGCCTATCTGGACCGCAGCAAAACGTTTTGCCTCGAACGCAATGCCAGTGGCCAACCGAAGCATCCGCTCTACGTGAGCAAGAAAAACAAGCCCGTGCTGTACGTGTAATCACCGCCAAATCAGGCGCACTGTGGCCCAAACAGCTGAATCTAGGCCTACCGCTTTTTATCGTTTTGGGTTCGGCGTGGCTCAGCTGGACGGGCAGCAGGCAAGGTGATCGTCGGTGCCGGGGCTGCTTGCGACGGTGTGTACGCGGGGGCGCTATAGGTCGCAGGCTGAGAAGCAGGTTTAGGCGGCGGAGTTGGCTCTCCATTCAGGAACCATACCAAAATAAGACCTACTAAACCGACTCCAGCGACAATAAAGCCAATCGGAATATATTGAAACCAAACCGGCCGAGAGAGCCAAAGCTCAATCGTATCAATCATATACTTGGCTTCAGCGTGGCCCGGCTCGCGTTGAAGGAGCAAGCGCCAAAGCCTCTGAGCACGCGCATAGTCTCCTTCACCAGTAGCCAATGCTGCGAGTGCGTGTAGCTCGAGCACGCTTTCCGGCAGAGTGCCTTCGGCCGCGAGCAACTGCTGGGCTTCACGCAACTTATTATGACGCGCCATCCCGAGCGCTTTGCTCAGGCGCAGGCAGGTCGCGATCGATTCTCCGGTTGCTTCGGCCATGATGGTTAGGTGAGTAGGCCCGAACCGTAACCGCGGCGGGCTTGTTCAACGACTTTCTTAGGCAGGAGGTCTTGGAGTTGATAAACTGAATTTTTCAGCTCTGGCAGGTTGCCTTCAACGGCATAGGCACGTCCCTCTTCGACGATCTTGGCCGCAGCAGTCTGGTCACGCATTTGAGGCAGGCTGCGCACCAACATCTCGAAATAATCTACCCAAAACGAAGTTTGGCGGTAGAGGATGGATGAATAAACGTCCGAAATTTCATCCATCTTCTTCTTGAGGCGGTCCTCGTTTTTCTCGGCGACGATGGCCTCGGTCTGCTCACGGAGCACACGCGCGCGCTTCTTTTCGTCAGCCGTACCTTGATGTGAAACGAGCTTGGTGAGATCGGTCAGCCAGATCTCGACCTCCTTGACCGCGTTGGGCCAAGCCACCCGGCCGGCGATATCGTCGAGGGTAACCTTAAACTCCAACATTTCGCGGTCGGCATGCAGCAAAGAATCGAAATCTGATCCGTCGCCAGCAAAACGCTCCTCAAGCTTTTTCAGCAGCGGAGCGGATTCGAGTGTTGTCAGCGCCTCGAGAGATTCGACATCGCGCGCCTGTTCCATGCCGGCCTTGAGATCGGCCAGACGTGCCAACTCGCGATTCCATTCCTGTCGAAGCACGTTCACATCGGGTTGACGGACTTTGCCACCGAGCTCGATCTTGGTGGGAAACTCTTCGTCGAGCAGCGGCACATAGGCGATGACCGTCAGGATGCGCGACGAATCCATATGTAGTGTGACTTCAATCTCACTGCCGGCCGGGAGATCGCGATCGATCTTGTCCGGCGTGATTTCGACCGTGCCGATCAATACGTTGCGATCCGCAAGTTCGCGATTGCCTTCGACGATGGGAATCTTGACGACGGTTCCGGTCTCGCCTTTTCGCAAGCCGTGTGAGGTGCGATAAGAGCGCTTGTGTTTCGCCGGCAACCCCTGGCCCTTGGTGAAATGAATGCCGACTTTGTTGTCAGCCATCGCAACGCCCATGTTGTTGATGATGGGCTGCTCCTCGACCACCACGCCGAGCGTGTACTTAAATTGGTCAGGCTGCGTGGGACAAAGCGTGCCTTTGGGGTCACGGAACTCGACGCGAAAAATATTCTCGATGCCTTTTTCTGCACGAGCGTTGAACTGAAACGCGCCATTGTCCTTAAGCGTGATTTTGCCACTCCGCCATTTCGTCTGTTGATTAACAAACTCAATGGTACAACCGGCAAGAGCCGAGCCCGCGGGTGCCGTGGTGCGACCGCCTACGATCGGCTCAGGATCGGAACCGACAGGTTTGTAGATCAGCTCAAGAGAGTATTGGCCGGGCACGACCGCGACGGGCTTCGTTTCTTTCGTCGTGACGATCTTTTGCGTACCGGCAAAAATCGCCGCACCGCGCGCCACCACCGTCAAAGGATCCATGCTCAAGTCGCAGGGAATGCGCATCCGCTCCTTGACCATGTCACGGAAATACGGCGCTAATGTCGGGCCACCGACGAAGATCAATTTTTCCACCGCGGAGGGCGACAGGCCTTTTTCCGCCAGCACGCGCATGGCGATATTGACCGCTTTCATAACGGCCGGCTCGGCCGCTCGGATCACGTCACTGCGCGTAAGCTCAGTCTCGAATGTGACCGTGTCGCTGCCGGCACGACGCAACGTAGCTTCGAGGAACGTGCTTTCCTTACGCGAGAGTTCGATCTTCGCGGTCTCGGCCGCGGCCTTCAGGCGCATAAGATCATATTTGTAGGCGGCGGCACCGCGTTTAAATTCGGGGACGCTAAACTCCTGACGAATTCGGGGCAAAAGCACCTGCTCAACGATTGCCCAATCGATATCGGAACCGCCGAGGAAATTATCGCCGCCGTGATTTGCGACCGCCATGCTGCCCTCTTCCGAACGGATCAACGCCGCGTCAAACGTGCCACCACCAAAGTCGAAGACTAACCAATAGGCTTTCGCATCAACCTTTTGGTATCCATAAGCCAGCGCCGCCGCAACAGGCTCCTGCACCAGCATTGCGGTGCGAAAACCTGCGAGCTCAGCCGCACGTTTAGTGGCGTCACATTGGTGCAGTTCGAATGCCGCCGGCACGGTCAAGACGGCAGCGGAAATTTGTTCGCCTTTTTTCTGAGCGGCATCGCTGCGCAGTGACTTCAAAACCTCCGCCGAAAGTTCTTCGGGCTTCATGTGTCGCCCACTCGCGCGAAACGCATATTCAAAACCAGTTCCCATGCGACGCTTGAACTCGATGAATACATCGTCTTCCGCGCGTTCATCGGCGAGCTTCGACTTGGCGTTCTGGCCAACCCAAAGGTTGCCTGAACGATTAATGTACACCGCCGAAGGCGTGATGTCGGCGTCGACATTATTCTTTATGACCTCGGTGCCGGTTCCCGCGATGACGGCGATGGCACTGTTGGTCGTTCCTAGGTCAATTCCGTAGTCGATGGTCGTTCTGCTCATTGAGTTTTTTCTTCTGCGCTTGGTGGTATTCCGACGATGACCTCACCCATTTGTAATAGGCGTTCTTTCCAGATCACCGACGGACGGACAGCTTCCAACACAGTATCTCGCTGGACATCGGATGTAGGTTGAAAAGTGAGTACTTTGACCGGCAAACCAGCATCGTAAGGCTGCTTTACCCAATCGTTAATGGTTAAACCCATCTGGGCGAGGGTTTCAAACGCACCGTCAACGTGGCGGTGAATCTTCTTCATCTCTTCGCGCGGCTCACCCGTTTCTGGATCTATGATGCGGTTGCGGGCACGCCAGACTTGCGTCGCCAGTCCCGCCAATAAACCAGACACTGCATCCAGAGATTCCGAAGCCGCCGTCGCTGTCGGCACAGGCTCGGGCTTGGGTTCAGACAGCGGAGCAGGTTCCGCGGGAGGAGGAGTTTCTTCAATCACCGCAGGCACAGGCACAACCGGCGGCATGCTTCCAATCGAGGCCGGCTCGGGCGACGGAGGCGGCATCGGCGCGCCTAGAAGCTCCTGAATCGCATCCTGCAACTGCTGCAAAGATACCAACGCCTGATCGAGCGGCACGTCGGGAAAACGTACGACCTTTCGCGGATCGCGGGCCATGAGCTGGGCGAGCAGGGAGTATTGCATGTCTATTCGCGGGTCAACACCTCGACCACATAACCAAAGACGGCAGCGTTCCAGACAAGAGCTACGTCATGGGTTTCTGACTGTCGGGGGTTATCTCTACTGGATACAATCAATTGACCGGCTTCAATACTCGTTTGCAGTTTTGTATAAGAAACTGGTTCGTCTTTTTTCCAAAACATAACCGACGCTCCTGCCAACATCATACCATCGGAAAGCAAAGGAGTGGCACCTAGCACTACTTCGCGCCCAGCCCGTATGTCGCTCGCTAGTCGATCAACCAGCCCTGGTACTATAAAATGGTAAATCGAGTCGAGAATCCGCGCGTAGTGCTCCTCCACATACGATGAAGGAGGTAAAAGGTTGGACGCGTTTAGTTCGAACTCCATTCCACCGTAGGAGCGCCAAGCGATCGCATAGGAGCCGGTGGTGCCATCACCGTCCCGGTCTAGCACAAAGCCGTAACGCAGTCCCGCTACTTCAACCGGTGTAACCCACTGATCGTTTAAGCAGATGCCGTTGCGGTTGATAATCAGGCGTGCGCCGTCGCTTTCAACCTGCAGCTCTTTTTCTTTCCGTGTCTCAAAATCGCGCTGCAACTGCATCCGGTCACTCTCCAATGAGTCACGTAATTCGGTGCTCACCGGCAATGCCAACGCAGCCTCAAACGCGCGCGACGCTAATTCGACGTCATCGCGCTCCATGCCTGCCGAAACAGCGAGAGCCTTCAATAAATTCGCTGCCCTCTTCGCATACATCAGCCGCGCCTGTTCTCCCAAACCAAGCCAATCCAAACCGGGAATGATCTGATCTGTGATCAATTTCAAGGCGCGGGCATCATCGGAGGCGATCAGATCAGGTATCTCGCTCGTTTCAATCGGCGGCCGGGTTTCACGCACAAGCGCATTCCCGTACACGGCGTCGAAAGTTTCCTTAACCCGGTTTTTTAGCTCCGGTAGAGCCTCCATATCAAGTAGATGCACGAGCACTGGCAGACAGGCAAAATCGTCTTGGGTTTCACGCTGGTAACTCACTACGCAATCGAGAGCCATGTCTGCCAAACCATCTGAAACCTCCACGTAATAATCTGCTGTGCGCCCACAGAGCATCTCGATCAAACGCAGATCTTCGTTACAGTGCCGCAAGAGCGCCCTAGCCTCCTCCAGCCCCGAACCAGTCGCCTGTGCGAGACGATTTTTTGCCTCTGTCGTTCGCGCATCAATGCGTCGCGCTATCGGTGCCGCGTATTCTTCCAGTGCTCGTCGCGCTCCAGCGGTGTCGCCGTGGATGTGTGTGACCAATGCCGCGTGCAACGAAGCACGCGTCGCCAATCCATGTCGCGCGTGGCTGAGTGCCAGCGTCGCACAAATTTTTGCCAGGGCTTCCGGCAAGGTTGTGCGCAACCGCGTCACAAAATCTTCTTTCAACCGGGCATCGCCCATGCGTTTCACCCGAGTTTTTAAACAAGACCAAAACTCTTCGGCGCCGCTAATTTTTTCCCAAAAGCGCAACGCCTTGAACCACAATTGCAGGAGTTCGTCCTCGGCCGGCGACTCCTTTTGCTCCAAGTCGAGCGCCTGCATGTGATAGTAGACCGCCATGTTGTGTAGCGCGGCCAGCCGTCCCTGCATAGCGGCGCCTTGCCAATACTCCACCACTTGCACCGTTTCTCCGCGGACAAGATGCCTCAGGCCTTCATCTTCGCCGTTTTCGTCGGGATAATTTTCCGGCCAAAACCAAAATAATTCCCACAGCAGACGCTCAGTCGGTTCCTTTAATTCCTGCGCGGCCGCACGAATTTGTTCACCCGACAAGGCTTGTTCCGGCCCAAACGACCAGTCCGCCTGCGCAATCCCAAACTCCGCCGCCAGTTTTAGCTCGTCGGTACGCTTAGCCACGTCTCGCGAGCCCGCCAACACAGGCAAACCGAGCAACCTGAACGGATTTCTACGATATATCTCCGGGTCCACGTGCTCCAACAAGATAGCGCATCCTCCCGGCCGTGCCGGTGACACGCTCGCTTCTTCAGATAAATTGGTAAGACCGTCGGGCAATGGGTGAAAGCTTCAGGGCGCCAGTATGCTGACAAACCGCGGGGAGAGATATGATGATTCAGTAAAGAATGTCCATCGGACAGATGCATCAAAAATTTTGCGCAATCAATCTGCCGTCATACCGAAAAGTTCAACTCATTCTGACCGGAATGACCGCAATAGTTCTACTACTGAAATATGTTCGAGCAAACGCAAGATTGCGCTCTTCGCGTACGACAATAAGCTAGAAGGCAACCCCACCGCTCAATGAAAACGCATACCGGTTTGGAAACGGCTGGAGCCTATTTGAATGCTCAAATGGGTGACACCGGCACACCGTGGGCAGGGAAAACCGAAGGCCCTTATGTCACCATCTCACGTGAATCCGGTGCCGGCGGCTCGTCTCTCGCACGCGCCCTCGCCCTCCGCCTCAATGCCCACCTGCCCCCGAACGTTCAATGGACTGTTTACACCGGCAACCTGATCGAGGAGATGCTTCAGTCCAACCACCTCTCGCCTCAGCTCGCTCGCTTCCTGCCAGAGGACAAAATCTCTGAAATTTCCGCTTCCGTCGGCGAACTCGTCGGCTTGCATCCTAATCTTTGGGACCTCGTGCAGAAGACGAACGAGCTCATGCGTCATATCTCACGCGCTGGTCAGGCCATCATCGTAGGACGCGGCGCTAACTTCGCCACAACTTCCATTGAGCACGGTGTGCACGTCCGCCTCGTCGGCCCTGCCGATCATCGCGCTAGACACATCGCCCGTCTCCAACAAATCGACGAAGCCGACGCCTGCACGTACAACGCCAAACGCGATCAGGCGCGCGAACGTTACGTTCGGACCCATTTCAATGCCAATATTAAGGACCCAAACGCCTATGATCTCGTGATCGATACCGGTCGAGTCCACCTCAGCGAAGCCACCGAGCTCGTCGCCACGCTCGTCTTCGCCCGCATGCCCGCACTTCCTTCGGTAGAGCAGTAGCCTTTCTGGTAGGGCATAGTCGATACCCTTTGGACCGCCTCGGAATGGCCGCCCGTCCCACTTCCTGCCAGAATCGAAACCACCCGTCTCACCTTCGATTGATCGTGAACGGCACGTAGGAAAATGAACGGGGCCAGAAGTCGCGCCGGCCTTTCCTCTAACGTCATACTAGCAGCGACGTCGCGTCCGGACGATGGCCACAACAAAATTGTTTTTTAGATCGGCGCGTGCCTTCACGGGCACAGTCAGACCAGAAACTCGGGCACCCATCTTGTCCCTCATGAACAACATCATCGATTGCGCTTCTCTCGCCAATAAACCAGGGACCACCCTTGCATCCGGTCATCAGAGTCGCCCCCGAAGCAGAAAAATCAGCGAAACGTTCTTGCGCTCTCAAAAGAAGTTAGATTTAGCCTTAAATCGAACGTTAGTTGAGCCCGCCCATCTCACACCGCCTAGCCTGCACACCTCTTTCCTTTTTCAACCTTTGGCCGAAACCGCTGCGCACTGGCCGCCGGCTCCGCCCCACAACGTCAATCGCTCAATCCTCCCTTGAAAGGTGTCGCTCCATTTCTCCTCTCTATCATGACGGCTACGGCGTCTTTAGCGACCACCGCAAACTGGGAAAAATCTGAATGGCAGGGCGAGTCCGCCTGGATTTCGATTAACGAAGGCGTGCGCGCAGTCATCACGGAAGCCCGTTCGCGGCTCATCTATTTAGGCGCAGCCGATGGTTCGTTCAATCTTCTCAACGCTCCCTGGCCACAAGTGCTGCCCGATAAGAACAACCCTTGGCCCAACCAGGGCGGACATCGTTTCTGGCTCGGCCCACAAAGCCGTTGGGTTTGGCCGCCACCGCCCGAGTGGGAGTATGCCGCTGTTGAAGCAGTCAGCGCCCGTGCTGGCGTCCTCACGTTGCACCACGCGCATGTCAATCAAGACTATCCGGCCATCACCCGCGAATACGTCTGGGAGGGTAATCGGCTCCGCTGCACCGCACGTTGGAAGGACGATGGCCACGCGTACTTCGGCATTCACGTCGTCGCCGTCAATACGCCATTCGTCATCACCGCCCGTCTCGAAAAAACCAAAGAGATCCCCGCTGGCCTTGTCGTCGCCCGCATGGTTGATCCCGAACCACCAATTCAGTTGCCCCATCCATCGATCCTCATCGAAAATGACAAGGCGACCGTGCGCGGCCAAATCAAAAGCGTGAAACTCGGTTTCGTTGCACAACCTCTCGTTATCGACCGGCCGCACGGCTGGAAACTTTCCGTAGCGCCCGGCCCCTCCACTGTCGCCACCAACGATGCGCCTGACCACGGCTATCTCAGCCAGGTTTGGGTCGGTGATAAGATCCACGATCTTGCCGAACTCGAACAACTGACCCCTCAGTTGAAAGGCGACGCCTCCGGCCAATGCTCCAGCACGATCTACATTGAGGCCACGCCGCCGCCGCTTTGAGCTAGACCTGCCTTCTCATTTTCTCAGTTTTCACCTAACCATCCTTTATTCCTATGGCTAACTACGGCACCTTCGACGACGCCAATCGCGAGTTTGTTATCTCTCGCCCGGACACTCCCCTGCCCTGGCTCAATTACCTCGGACAAGACGAGTACTTCGGCATGGTCACGCAGACCTCCGGCGGCTATTCTTTCTGGAAGGACGCCAAGCTCCGCCGCCTCACCCGTTATCGGTATAACAACAACCCGATGGATAACGACGGCCGCTTCCTCTACGTGAAGCAGGGCAAGTCGGTCTGGAATCCCGGCTGGAAACCCACTCGCACCAAGCTCGATTCTTTCGAATGCCGCCACGGCCTTGGCTACTCGCGCATCACCGGCAAGAAAGACGGCATCGAGGTCGAGCAGCTCATGTTCGTGCCGCCTCAGGAAAATTTAGAGATCTGGAAAGTCTCGGTTCGCAACAAGACCAAGAAGACCCAAAAGCTCAGCCTCTTCTCGTACGTCGAATTCTGCTCCTTCGAGGCGCTCAACGACATGACGAACTACCAGCGCACCTACTCGATCGGCGAAGTCGAGGTCGAGGGCAATGCGATCTATCACAAAACCGAATACCGCGAGCGCCGCAACCACTACGCTCTCTTCGGCTGCACCCGAAAAATCGACGGCTACGACACCTCGCGTGACGCCTTCGTCGGTGTCCACAACGGCCTCCAAGATCCAAAGGCTGTCCTCGCCGGCAAGTGCACGAACTCCCGCGCCTACGGCTGGAATCCCGTCGGCGCCCAGCAGATCAACCTCACTCTCAAGCCAGGACAAGAAGAGACGTTTGCCTACGTCCTCGCCTACATCGATCAGGGCGACCTGCCGAAGTTCGATGCACCTTTCGTCATGAACAAGACGAAAGGGCGCGAAATCCTCGCAAAATATTCCGACCTCGCTGCCGTCGATGCCGCCTTCGCTTCCGTCAAGGCACGCTGGGCCGATCTACTCTCGATCTACCAATCCGCCAAGGTCCCGAGCTTGCCGCTCGCCCGCATGGTCAACACCTGGAACCAGGCCCAGGTCATGGCGACGTTCAACCTCTCGCGCTCCGCCTCCGGTTACGAAACCGGCATCGGCCGCGGCATGGGTTTCCGCGACTCCAACCAGGACGTCCTCGGCTTCGTCCATCTCCTCCCGGACCGCGCCCGCCAGCGCATCCTCGACATCGCGGCCACGCAACTTTCCGATGGTACCTGCTATCACCAATATCAGCCGCTCACCAAGAAGGGTAACGCTGAGGCGGGCAGCGGCTTCAATGACGATCCACTCTGGCTCATCCTCTCGACTTGCGCGTACATCCGCGAAACCGGCGACACCACGATCCTCGATCAGCAGATTGGTTGCGCCGATATCCCCGGCTCGAAGCACACGCTCCTCGATCACCTGGAAATTTCCATCGCCTACACGCGACGCAACAAGGGCCCGCACGGCCTGCCGCTCATCGGTCGCGCCGATTGGAACGATTGCTTAAACCTAAACTGTTTCTCGGACCAACCCAACGAGTCGTTCCAAAATACGGCCAACAAAGCCAAGGGCGACGTCGCCGAGTCCGTCATGATCGCCGGCCTCTTCCTCTACGCCGCGAAGGACATGTCCTCGCTCTACCGTTTCCTCAAGCGCGAGAACGAGGCGGTCCGCATTGACGGTTACTACACCGAGATGCTCGATATCGTCGAGTCGCAGGCTTGGGACGGCGCTTGGTACACCCGCGCTTTCGACAATTTCAGCAATCCCGTTGGCTCCAAGAGCTGCAAGGAAGGCAAAATCTACATCGAGAGCCAAGCGTGGTGCGTGCTCGGCGGCGCCGGCCAAACCAATGGCAGAGCCAAAAAAGCTCTCCAGGCAGTGGAGAAATATCTCTACACGCCCGACAAAGGCTGCGCGCTCCAATACCCGCCGTATTCCGAGTACCACCTCGAGCTCGGCGAGGTCTCCAGCTATCCTCCGGGTTACAAGGAAAACGCCGGCGTGTTCTCGCACAACAACACCTGGATTCACATCGGTTGGACGATGTTCGGCGATGGCGACAAAGCCCTCGAATACTATCTGAGCATTTGCCCCGCCGCGAAGCCTGATCACGACGTGTATCGGTCTGAGCCCTACGTTTACGCACAGATGACGGCGTCGCAGTTCTCACCCACTCCAGGCGAAGGCAAAAACTCCTGGCTCACCGGCACGGGCGCGTGGTCCTTCGTCGTGGCGAGCCAATACATTCTCGGCATCCGCCCCGATTTTGACGGCCTGCGCATCGATCCGTGCATTCCGAAGAAATGGAAAGGCTTCAGCGTCACCCGTAAATTCCGCGGCGTCACTTACACCATCGAGATCAAAAATTCAAAGGGTAAGTCGAAGGGCGTGCAGTCGCTCGTCGTCGACGGCGTGAAAGTCGCCGGTAACATCATCCCGACACCCGCCGCCGGCACGACCGCCGTCACCGTGATCGCGACCCTCGGCGCCTAAATTCCGAGGTAGGGCGCGACCGCTGGGCGCGCCGTTCCGCATGAATACTCGGCGCGCCCAGCGGTCGCGCCCTACCTAAGCCATCCTTTTCTACAACCTACTTCCATCGCCATGCAATTCGGCCATTTCGACGACAAAGCCAAAGAATACGTCATCACGCGTCCCGACACGCCTCGTCCGTGGAGCAATTATCTCGGCTCGACCGAGTACGGAGCGATCATCACCAACAGCGCCGGTGGCTACAGCTTCTACAAGAGCGCGCTCAACGGCCGCTTCCTGCGCTCGCGTTCCAACGCCGTGCCGATGGACCAGCCCGGCCGCTATTTTTACCTGCGCGACAACGAAGACGGCGACTACTGGTCGTCCTCGTGGCAACCCGTAGGCAAACCACTCTCCAAGTACAAGAGCACCTGCCGCCACGGGACTGCTTACACCGTTATTGAGTCGCGCTACGCCGCGATCGAGACCGAGAGCACGTACTTCGTTCCGCTCGGCCAGACCTTCGAATACTGGCGCCTCAAGGTCACCAACAAGTCGAAAAAGCCGCGCAAGCTCTCCGTCTTCACCTACTGCGAATTCGCCAGCTGTTGGAACATGCCCAACGATCTTACGAACCTCCAGTACTCGCAGTTCATCATCAAGGCCTCGATGGACAACGGCGTGCTCGGCATGGCGATGCACCCGTACTACAAGTTTGATCCAAAGAACTTCCTCGGCTCCGCCGGTCGCACATGGATGACGCTCACCGGCGCACCGATTGCCGGCTACGAAACGGTTCGCGAAAACTTCTTCGGCTCCGTCTACAATACCTACGCCAATCCACAGGTCGTCGCCGACGGCAAGTGCTCGAACTTCCTCGCCGAGGGCGAAAACGGTTGCGGCACGTTCCAGGCCGATCTCGAACTCGCTCCTGGCGAAACCCGCGAGCTCATTGTCATGCTCGGTATGGGCCAACCGGATACACATGGCCACGCCACCATCGCCGAGTTTGGCAACCCCGCCCGCTGCGAAGAAGAATTCGTTAAACTCAAAGCTCACTGGCACGGTCTGCTCGCCGGCGTGAAGGTCGAGACGCCCGACGCCGAGTTCGACTCGATGGCCAACGTCTGGGGCGGCTACAACGCCCTCATCACCTACGCCTGGTCGCGCCACGCTTCGATGATTTACAACGGCGAACGCGACGGCCTCGGCTTCCGCGACACCGTGCAGGATTTCCTCGGCGCCATGCCGCACCTCAAGGAAGGCATCCGCGGCCGTCTCGAACTCATGCTCACCGGCCAGGTCGCTAACGGCGGCGCCATGCCCGTCGTGCAGCCGTTCAACCACACACCGGGGAAAATGCAGCCGCCGAAGCGCGAAGAGTATCGCTCCGACGATTGCCAATGGTTCTTCAACGCCATTCCCGACTACGTCGCAGAAACCGGCGACTTCGATTTCTACAAAAAAGTTCTGCCCTACGCTGATCAGGGCGAAGCCACCGTCTTCGGACACCTGCGCCGCGCCCTCGAATTCAACCTCGAACGCTCCGGCACCAACGGTCTGCCCTGCGGCCTCCACGCCGACTGGAACGACTGCGTGAAGATGGGCTACAACGGCGAGTCCGTCATGGTCGCCTTCCAGCTCCGGTATGGACTTTTCACCTACGCGCAGATCGCCGACAAACTCAGCCTGCCAGCCGAAGCCGCCTGGGCCCGCGCTGAGTTGACCAAGCTCGAAGCCGCGATCCAGAAAGCCGCGTGGGATGGCGAATGGTACCTCTGGGCGATCGGTCCCGATGGTCACCGCTACGGTTCGAAAACCGAAACCGAAGGAAAGGTCTACATCAACACGCAGGTTTTCGCCGTCATGTCCGGCGCCGCCTCGACCACGCAAGGCCGCAGCGCAATGGACGCCCTCAAACGCGACCTCGCCACACCTTACGGCATCATGCTCAGCGCGCCGCCGTTTACCGAAACACCTCCAACCGTCATGGGTGGCGTGATCTACAACCACGGCATCAAGGAAAACGCCGGTATCTTCTGCCACACACAAAGCTGGGCCGTCATCGCCGAGTGTCTGCTCGGCAACGGCGACCAGGCCTATGAATACTACCGTGCGTTCATGCCCGCCGCGTACAACACCCGCGCCGAGGTCCGCGAGATCGAGCCCTACGTTCACTGCCAGACGACCTACGCCACCTGCAACCGCAACGCCGGCAAATCTCGCGTCGCCTGGCTCTCCGGCACCGCGTCTTGGAGCCACCACACCGCGCTGCAATGGATCCTCGGTGTCCGCCCGGAAGTCGACGGCCTGCGCATCGACCCATGCATCCCGAAACAGTGGCCAGGTTTTAAAATGACCCGCGTATTCCGCAACAAAACGCTGAAGATCGAAGTCAAAAACCCCGCCAACCTTTCAAAGGGCGTGAAGTCCCTCACCGTCGACGGCAAAACCCTCGGAGGAAACTTCATCCCTCTAGAGAGGCTCAAAGACGGTAGTAAAATAGTTGCGACACTTGGGTAAACTCATCAAAACCTTTTCCATGAGACAAAGCCTGCATCAAAGTGCGGGCTTTTTGCTTCTCCCGCACAGCTCCCCTAATACTGGTAACCTACCACAATAACCACCATTCCGACACACTCACTTACCAGATGTAGCGCCCATTCTCTTCAACTGTGCATCGGCAGCTTCGAGAGCCGCTCTGTTTTTTAAGATGGCCCGCTGTTGATCAGAGAAAAACGCACCTGCATCCGTGTTTACAGCTTCCCAGTCTGTTTGAGAGAATACTCTATACATCGTCTTGCCTCCGTCACTCACCATCGGCTCTTTCATAATTTTGGTATGGTCCATGATGGCTTTTCGGAGTTGGTCTCCTTGATTCATCGTAAGTGGAAACCCCGCTGTGTACAAATCGCCGGCCAGAACGGGAACAAACTCCATCGCGTTACTCCCCAGCGGGCTATTGTAATCAGTGTACAGCTTCATATTTTCCTCACCAAGGAGGGCTTTCAGTTTCTCCTCACAAAGCGTCAGAGGAGCCGAAGTCATCCGCGCAACAGCAGTTCGCGCCGAGCTATCATTCCCAATCGTGATACCCTGCGATTCTGCTGCCGCCCAAATATCGATTTGCCCTTGCCTACACTCGACCTGAATCGCTTCGAAAGCCGCGATCTGATCGCTTGATAAATTTAGCGCTCGATACAACGAACCATATTTACCGGGCAAAGAAGCGCGAAATCGTTCGAGTTGCAGCCGCGCATAATCGGGATTTGCCCAATGCAGTTGCGAACGCGGCGCCGGGCTTGAAGTTGGCGTAGCCGCCGCAGCTTGCGTAAGCTTCGCGCTCGCCAGTTCTTTTTCGAGTGTCGCGACACGGGTTTTATCCGCCTCGGATGCCGCACGAGCGACGTCGAGTTGATGTTGGGCAGCGGCAACTTGTACACGTGCTTCCGCCAGTCGATGCCCTTCATAGACTGCCGAACCTACGCCAAGTACCACTAGGACACAGCTCGCAGCAACGATGATTTTTGATGAGGTTGTCATGGTGAAAAGAGTTGCAGCAATTCCGCCGCCAGCGCCTAACGCGGCGACGGCTAGAGCCTGAGCAGTCACGTGAGCCGCCAAAGCTGGCGGCGCGCTGGCCGCGACGACGTCCGTTGCCAAAGCCGCAGCAAGCGAAACCGTCGTGATTTTCTTGGCGCTCAAAATCCCGTTCAGCTTGTCGAGCGCGCGGTCAACACGCATGCGCGCGGCGTTTTCCGTCACACCGAGCCGTATACCGATGTCGCCAAACGACTGGTTGTTGAAAAACCGCATAAGCACGGCATCGCGATCCGTTGCGGGCAATTGGTCCAAGGCTGCATCGATCACCGGCCGCAATTTTTCCCAATCGTGTGCAGGATTTGTTGAGTGCAGGTCATCGTACATTAAAGCCTCTCTTTCGCGGGTCGCTCGCCGCCTCTCGCGACGCAGAAATTGATGAGCCTCCCAGCGTGTCGTCGTGTGCAGCCAGCCGACAAGAGTTTCGTGAACGCAAACCCTGGCAGCCTTTCGAGCTAGAAGCGTGAAAACCTGCTGCGCGATATCTTCTGCCGCGTGCGCATCGCCGACTCGCCGAAGTGCAGAGTGGTAGACAAGTCCAATATACTGTCGCACCAGCAGACCAAAAGCATCTTGGTCGCGGTTTCGCGCAAAGCGCAGGAGTAAATCGCGGTCGTTGGTACTCATCACACGACAATAAACGTCCTCTCGCTCAAAAACCGCACAAAATTTATTCAACCGAAGACGTAAAGTCCCTTACTATCGACGGCGAAACCACCGATGGGACCTTTCTCACCCCTCGACCGCCTAAAAGACGGTGCAATGAATGCACGACGTGCCGCAAGCGTTACCTACTTCTCTTCGTCGACAATTTAAACCACTTGTCGAACCAGCCGTCCGATATTCGAAAAAGTGGAGCCGCATTTTACTCGCTGCGCACACTCCCCATTTCACGCGCTAACTGCGCTCTCAATTGTTAAACAATCAAAAAGGAGTATACTGTGCACACTATCCTCAAGTTTCCGTTGCTGACCTTGCTGCTGCTGGCAGCAAGTTTTGTTTCCGCCCAAACCGGAAACATCGAAAAAAAGGAAATGACAGCTGCCAACCCAACAAATCAAGCGAGCAACCCGCTGCTCAAAGGCATCACTCATTTCAAGGACAATGACATTCGTTTCACTCGCAACGACGGCAAGGTCCTGTTCGTAGATCCGACCAGCGGTCCTTACGACAACGCCGTGAAGAAATCCGGCTTCCTAAAAGCCGACCTGATTCTTATCACACACCCGCACGGCGATCACTTCGATCCGTGGCTCCTTCAGGCTTACATCAAGGCGAATCCCAGGGTCGTCATCGCCGGTCCTGCGATGGTCGTAGCGGTCACAAAAGCTTATGGGATCGAAGGTGTGCAACTGGTCGAACCCAACAAAACATACAACTTCGCCGGATTCGAAGTCAGCACCCTGCCAGCCTATTTCGACGACAAGGGATGGAATCACCCCAAAGATCAAAACTGGGTCGGCTACGTCCTCGCACTCAACGGCGCCCGCTACTATGTGACGGGCGATACCCAACCCATGCCGGAGTCGGCCAGCGTTAAAGCTGACGTTATCTTCCCTCTGCTTTTTGGTTGTGGAGGTAATTCCGCCCAAGCTCTCGAGATGGTCAAAATCAGTGGCGCGAAGCTTGTCGTTCCGGTTCACACCAGCGGCCAAGTTGAGACGATCAAGAAGTACATCGCGAGCCTGCCTCAGGGCGTACAGAGCGCCTATTTTCTGAAAGGCGAACAACAGCCCGCGCTCTAACTTACGCTAACACGTCAACTTTGGCGGCTGCGGAATTTCCCTTCCGCAGCCTTTTTATTTTCCTCCCAGAAGGTTCACACACCAAACCGATCGCGAAACCGCTTGGCCAACCGCCGACTCATCGTAAATGGCTGGGGTACGTTTTGGAGATAGACTTGGTAGGAGCTGTTGAACCAAGGCTCGAAGCGTTCGACGCGTTCACAGTTGATAATCACCGAACGTTGAATCCGGCAGAAATGTTTCTCGGGCAGCAATGCCTCCCATTCCTTCATCGACTTCAGCACGAGCCCCATCGAACCAGTCGGTCCGACTAATCGCGAGTAATCACCCTCGGCTAGGATGCAAACGATCGACGAAAGTTTTACGAAGCGCGGCGCTTGCCCGACTGCCACGAAGATCGTGTCGTCGTAGCCCAACCCAACAGAAACTGGCGACACCGACCTCGGACTGGGGCACAGGAACCGTTCGATCGCCTGGCGAAGTCGCAACGGATTCACCGGCTTCATCAGGTAGTCGAGCGCGTTCACATCGAAGGCACGCACGGCATACTCATCATGCGCAGTCACGAAAACCACAGCGGCGGAAACCGGCGTGTGCTCAAATAGTTCGAAGCCATTTTCCCGCGGCATCTGAATATCAAGAAATAGAAGATCAGGGCGTAACTTTTCAAGCAGCGGCACCGCTTCTTTCACCGAACCAGCCTCTCCCACCACTTCAATCTCGGGATGTTTCTGCAGCAAGAAAGCCAGCTCGTGGCGTGCGAGCCGCTCGTCATCCACGATCATCGCACGAGGTTTCGTCATGATGCAGCCTCCTTCACCGCAGGCCGCAGCTCGATTTCGGCGTGTACCCATCCGTCGCGTTCCACCACGTTGAACGAATGGCGCCCGGGAAAGGCCAGTTCCAACCGCTGGGCCACGTTACGCAGACCAGTGCCAGTACCGTTTCGTTTGTTATCCAACGTCTCCGCCTCCGCGGGAACGAGCCTCCCGGTATTCGAAACACGGATGCGTAGTCCTTTATCCTGCGCCGCAACTTCAATCTCCAGACGTAGCGGAGGCTCGCAGGTCTCCATGCCATACTTGACGGCGTTCTCCACCAACGGATGAACGAGGAAGCATGGCAGTACGAACGCATACAGTGCTGGATCGACGCGCGTCGTTACCACAAGCTTCTCCTCAAAGCGGATCCGCTGGATCGCGAGGTAGTTTTCGATCGCCTGCAACTCCTCGCCGATCGTCGACTCGTGCCCGCGGCCATTGAGCGAGTAACGGAGAAATTCGGAGAGCTCCGTCACGATTTGACGCGCCCGGTCGGGCTGCTCGATGATCATCGCACGGATGGAATTGAGCGAATTGAACAGGAAGTGCGGATTGAGCTGATAACGCAGCATCTGCAACTGCGCTTGCTGAGCGAGAGCGGTCGCCTCACACGCTTTTTCCTTTTGCTCGCGCAGCTGTAATCCGTGATCGATAGCGAGAAACAAAATAGAAAAAAAGCCCAGCGTGATGCCGTCCATAACACCACCGCCAACCAGCAAGCTCTTAGTGTCGAGATAAAGGCGATCATTCCAGCCGAGCCGCCACAGCGCAGCCATGCTCGCCGCGTGCCAGAGCACCGCGGCAATGAAACAGAGTGGTGCAATGACCAGCAGGAATGGACCAAGCTCGGTGCGCTTACGCACGCGGTCATAAATTAGAAATAACAGCGCGCAAAAAAACAGCCCGAGGAGACCATCTATCGTTTCGTAGCGGACGATGTAGGACAGTTTTTCGGGTGCTTTAAGTGCCCATCCAACGCCGTAGGCAATCACCCAAAACGACCAGCACCCCGCAAGTATCAGGAGCAAAAACACCGGTCGACGGGAACTAGAGTTTAGAAAACGCATTAGTAGCCACACGAAAGCTACACAACTCTCCCGCAAAAAGCCCGCCAGAATCGACAGGCGGTCATCGCCATCGCCAAACAGCGCAGAAGGCATCTCTCGAACGCATCCTGTTTCTACAGTGATTTTCCGCCCGCCAGCCCCCGCGTTTTCGAGAAGAACCGCCACGCGAGTAAGAGCGCGGCACTTGCCAAACCAAATACCAGCGCTTGCCAGACGCCGAGAGGGTTGGCGGCGTGTACACCCCACCAATATCCCAGGGGCAACATGATGCACCAGTAGGCCACGAACGTGATCGCCGTCGGCACTTTCATATCGGACAACCCGCGCAACAATCCCACACCCATCACTTGGCCGCCGTCGAAGAGTTGAAATAATGCCGCCACCGCCAGCAGTCGTCCGGCGAGCCCTACCACGGCGGTATCCTCGACAAAACGCCGCGCGATCCAAGGTCCTGCTAACCAAAACAGAAGGGCGAACGTGCCCATCACTCCACACGCCATACCGTAAGATCCGAAACCGATCGGCCGTACTAAATCGCTTTGTCCCGCTCCGAGCACTTTGCTCACGCGCATGCTGGTCGCCATGGCGAGGCCGAGCGGAAACATAAATGTCATGGCCGCGCAGCTCAGCGCGATCTGGTGCGCCGCCAACGCCACCGTACCGAGCCAGCCCATCATCCACGTCGCCATCATGAAGGCCCCGAGTTCAAAAACAAGTTGGCCCGACGTTGGCACGCCGATGCACAGCAACTCGCGAAGGCGCGGCCACTCCAACAGCCGCCACCAGCGAACCGGCCAGTTGGGTTGCAGCGGCCGGTATGTCTTCAGCAAAACCCACAACAAGAGCAAATCGACACAACGCGCGGTCAAGGTCGCCACGCCTGCGCCCGCCAAGCCCATCGCGGGCATGCCCAAATTCCCGTAGATCAGCACCCAGTTAAGCCCGACATTGAGCAAAACGCCGACGGCCATAATCCCCATCGGCAACCACGGCCGTCCCAGCGCTTCGGCGAATTGCCGGAGTGCCTGAAAGGCCAGCGCCGGCACCAACGACACCGCGATCAACAAGAAAAACGGCTGCGCGGCCGCGACCACTTCGGGCGGTTGGCCCATCCGGCCGAGTTGCGTGCCGAGCAGCTCCATCAACACCATGGCCAAAAAACCCGAGAAAGTCGCCAGCGCCAGTCCGTGTCGCAGCCACTCGCTGCACTCCTTCGGTTGTGAGGCTCCATGCGCCCGTGACACCAGCATCGCCACGGGAATACAGAGCCCCATGCTACCGACATAGAAAAATCCAAACACGCTCCCGGCGAACGCCGACGCAGCCAGCGGCACCGTGCCCACACGCCCGATCATCATACTATCGACCACGCCCATGAGCATCTGGCTCACTTGCCCGAGTATGATCGGTATAGCGAGATGCAACGTGATCCGGGCTTCTTTGACAATTAACGGCATGAAACGTAGGCCCACAGCCAATCTTCTCCTCCGCTCACTGCAATACTACACCACCATGAAGGGGCATTGCTTCCAACGGTGTTAGATTACTAGAGAGATCTCGTTCAACCTTCACCCCTTACTTCCATGGAACGTCGTCAATTCCTCAAAAATGCCGGCACTGCCGGCCTCTGTTCGTGTCTCGTCGCCCGCGCTTTCGGCGCTGAGGCCGCGCCAACCACCGCTGAGAAGCCAAAGCCCGCGGAAGACGGTCGTATTAAATTCGCCAAGGAACGGTACTCGAAGTTGATCACGCTCGTCGCAGCCCGCGTGGATGAAAAAACTTTCCGCGAGATCGTCGAAGAGGTTGGCCGCTTCTGCGCTGATTCCGGTTTCTCAAAGAAATTTGCCGGCCAACTCGAGTCCTACTTGGCGGAGATAGAAAAACGCTGGCACGCGAAAACTTCTTACGATGCCAATAGCCAGATCGTGCAGCTATCGTTTCAACCTCAGACGAAAGACTGTGCCTGTCCGCTCATGGGCAAGGGACTCGTGCCGGCAGCGGCCTGCCGTTGCTCGGTGGGCTCCATGCAACGTTCGTTTGCCACGATTGTCGGCCGCGAGGTCGCGGTGGAGCTAAAGGAATCTATTCTGCAAGGCGGCGAAAGCTGCAGCTTCGAGATTCGCCTCAAAACCGCGTAAGCCGGCTACGATTGCGTCAGGTCACGTTTTCGTCCGCGGGTTTTTGCCGGGCTTTGGATAGCTTCGCGATGAAGTAGGCGAACGTGGTCAGCACAGTGCAAAGTGATACAAACCAGTCGCCGTGTTCGGCGTAGTAACTAAATTTGCCGATCCAGCGTGTATCGTGCGTGATATTCACCGTCGTCGTGCCACGGAAATAAACCGTGCCTGCGTCCAGTTCCTTATCGGCTGGATCGAGTTTCACCTTCGTCGTGACGATACCATTAGGCAGACGTTTTAGTTCGGCGCAGATGTTTCCGTACTCGTCGATCCAGCCACTCCAGCCGCCGTTGCCGCAGCGCAGCACCGGACGTCGCATCTCGACCGCACGCAGCACAGAATGCGCCGCGTGCTGGTAAGCAGCAGCGCCTTCACCGTACCAGGCGTCGTTGGTCACAACCGCAAGCACGTCCGCCCCCTCAATCACGCTTTGGCGAGAAAGATTCGAGAAAATGTCTTCGTAACAGATCAACGGTCCGATCGTGAATGGACCGCTCGCCGAATTAACCAGCAGCGGCGAAGCATTCTTGCCGGGTTGAAAGTCACCGTCGCCGACGTCTGTGATTTTTTTCAGCCAACCGAAAAGCGGGCGGAACGGCACGTATTCGCCAAACGGCACGAGATGGCGTTTGGCATAGCTCAGCGGCATGAGGCCACTGGTCGGATCGATCACGAAAGCGCCGTTGCGCCACGTCTCTTCCGGTGTGCCGGGCTTGTCGATCTCAACCGAACCCATGAGCACCGCAGCGCCTGCGCGAGCCACAACGTCCTCTGTCCAATGCTGCATATCCGCCTGCCCTTTTACCGCGTAAGGCGTCACCGCCTCGGGCCAAAGAATGAGGTCCGGATGCGTCGCACCGGCACGTAACGTCAGGTCCTCGATCGTCTGCATGATGGCAGGAGCTTTCGAACGATCCCATTTCACCGATTGCGGAATGTACGGCTGCACAAACGCCACTCGCGCCAGTGGCACGGTGAAGCGCT
>Ga0302321_100001296_pt1 | contig 21346 bp, 17 predicted proteins | sample Fen_T0_1_FD_202505 | JGI IMG/M metagenome (GOLD analysis project Ga0302321, IMG submission 202505) | Peat permafrost microbial communities from Stordalen Mire near Abisko, Sweden - Fen_T0_1 | ecosystem: Environmental > Terrestrial > Soil > Wetlands > Permafrost | place: Sweden: Abisko...
GTATCCCCGCTGAACTAAAAGAAGCGCGCGAACCATTGGCTGAAGCTACCTGGCTCATGCTCGCCCCCTCGTCGTATCCAGCCAAAAATTAGCATATTCTAGAGTTGGTGTCTAGACTAAATTCTTGTAAAGCCAGGCGGGGAGCGGCTTCATCCGATTTCCTAATAAATGGCCTCATCCCGCTTCACAAGCTGTTTCATACGAAATTAATCTAAACGCCAAATAGAAGGCAAGTGGATAATTGCTAGAACAGAATAGATTTTTGTTTCTAAACTTGACGGGCAAGAATGGCTTTGTGTTTGTGCTTGCCTCAAGTATTATGCAAACATTGTCTTCCTCACAGCGCGTCCTTCATTTTAGACCAACAAGTGGCGTAGCTACCTTTGTAAGGTAGCTTTTTGGTAATCGTTGTGGTTCAAGACTTAGTGTTTTTGTGTATCTTCAGCTTCAAGTAGATAGCGCCGGGCATCTTGCTCTGTTTGTGCCTGGGCGATCTGGATGAGAAGTGCCTGAAGTTGCTCCGGTTCTTTTAGCAATGCAACGCGCTCTTGAGCCAATGCTGTTAGAGAAGAAAAACGATTTTGTACCAACGCCACAATATCTAGCTGTCGGGTTTGTTGTATGCCTTGTTCCACGCGCTGTTCCCATTCTTTGTACAACCAGGAATCTTTTAGTATATCATCCACCAAAGCGAACCTCCTTTGAAACCAGATGAGATCGACACCCTCATTATACGCCAACGATCCAAGGCTATAGAGTGCGGCAAGCAACTCCACATCTGATTGCTCTTCTGCCTGAGTTAGCTGAGTGATTGCTTGTTCCATTGCCTCGTGTTGTAGACCTTCACGTGTCAGTGGTACGAGTGGTAGCAGTCCTTTGGAACCAGAATAAAGCAGTACATCTGTAGGTATCTCCCACATTTTGATAACTTTAAAGGTAAAATGATGAATCTCTTCCCCAAAAGCCGACCATTGGATGAATGGCGACTCTATAAACTGCTTCGTTTTTACCCTCTTCGCTTTGTCCTTCTTCGTTTTGTCTTCCTTCAGGTAGATGAGAAACGAGTGAACGGGTAGTTTATGGGCGAGCGAAGCCAGGACGTTGTATTCCCACAACCTTTCGGCCATGAGTGGGTCACGACTCCGCTGAAATTCGACGTGGAACATGTATGGACGATCCTCTACAAGGATGTGGTAGAGCAGATCGGCATCAATGTTTCTGTTCTTTAAGTGAGATGGTGCTTCTTGGACAAAGTGAGCACCATGTAATAACCAGGTGACAAGGTCCTGGGGAATTTCCCCCACCAACCTTTTCATGGTGCTATCCCAGGGGCCGGGCATGTATATTTCCTTCCTCCCTACACGTACAACTTCCGCTTATGAGGGCAGTATAGCAAAGAAAATATGCGTTGTCGAGAGGAAATTAGAACAATATTACCAGGATGAAAAAGATGTAATGTTGTACCTTAATCTATGAATTTTAGTTCAAAATAGAGGATAATCTGAGGAGGTCGGGCCGATTATGGAAGAGCTTTTTAAGTGGGCTTGACATATGTTTTAGGTTCGTGGTATAAATTTTTTAGTGAGATAAAATTATTGTTTTGAGTATCCCGTGTAGGAGGGGCACGCTTATGTCACCTGAACTGCAAACTTTGCCGGTGCGCGCTGTAGATTGTTTGAAACTCTGTTATAAGTTCCATGAACGAGGCGAGCGCGTCACGACCAGGATGATTCGTGAGCGTTTGCAGACGCTGGAGGCGGATGGGCAGTTAAGCGATGCGACGATTACCCAATTGTTTAAGTGGCTGGCGGAGCGTGGCTATGTGTTGCACACTCCGTATCATGGCGTTGAGCTGACGGCGACGGGCGAGGTGCTGGCTGCGCATCTTGTACGCTTGCATCGGCTGCTTGAGCTTTTTCTGGTGCAGGTGATGGGCTTTACATTGGATCAGGTGGATGCGGAGGCGGAACGGCTTGAGCATTCTATCTCGGATGCTTTTGAGGAGCGCATGGACGCTATGTTGAATTATCCCACGGAAGATCCACATGGCGATCCGATTCCCAGTAAGACGGGTATCGTCAAATCCGTGTCGACGAATCCGCTCTCTCATCTGCTGCCGGGTCAAAAGGCCGTGGTGCAACGTGTAAATGATGATGAACCAAATCTGTTGCGCTACCTGACTTCGCTTGGACTTGTACCCGGTACACTGGTGGGGATGGAATCCATTACTCCATATGGAGATGTTTATACACTTAAAATTGGTGATGTGACGCAAACGGTTGGTGCTATGGTAACGCAACATGTTATGGTCCGTTCGGTCACGCATGATCTACCTGATAAGCATGTAGCTGTCGAATGTATGGAGCAACCTGATGAGAACGTATCCAACAACGCCAGTAGAGGGCGTGAGCATTGATCTTGCCGATAAATCTGGGACCAGGACTGCGGCTCGCGCGGTCCTGGATGGGCGCGTACGTGGCCTGCGTGCTATTCTGCCTTTTATTGGGCCTGCTTTTATTGCCAGTGTGGCTTATATCGATCCTGGAAATTATGCGACGAATATTCAAGGTGGTAGTGCCTTTGGCTATAATCTGCTCTGGGTTATTGCTCTGGCCAATCTGATGGCTATGCTGTTGCAGGCCCTTTCCGCTAAAGTCGGGATTGCGACGGGCAAGAATCTTGCCGAACTGTGTCATAAATATTTTTCGCGGCCGGTTAATTATGTGATGTGGGTCGTGGCGGAAGTGGCGGCAATGGCTACCGATCTGGCCGAATTTCTGGGTGCAAGTATTGGCTTGAATCTGTTATTCGGCATCCCTCTGATCTATGCGACGCTGATTACAGGCGTGCTGACATATATTATCCTGCTACTGGAGCGCCATGGTTTTCGTCCGTTGGAGGCTGTGATTACCTCGCTTGTCGGCGTCATTGCGCTTTGCTACGTGGTCGAGACGTTCTTATCACATCCCGATTGGGGTCAGGTGGGCTTTCATACGTTTGTGCCATGGGAGGGTAGCGCCAGTAGCGTCCTTTTTTCTGTTGGTATTATCGGGGCGACCGTCATGCCTCATGTCATCTACCTGCACTCCTCGCTCACGCAGGGGCGTATTATCCCGCGCAGCGAAAAAGAGGCGAGGCGCATTTTTCATCTGAGCATCCCGGATGTGGTAATCGCAATGGGGCTAGCCGGTCTGGTGAATATGGCGATGCTCTATATGGCTGCGGCAACCTTTCATGCACATGGCCGCATCGATATTGCGGATATTGGTACCGCTTACCAGACGCTTACGCCGCTTTTGGGGCCAGCCGCCAGTATCATCTTCGCGATCTCATTGCTCGCCTCTGGCCTCTCCAGCTCCACGGTTGGGACGTTGGCGGGCCAGGTTATCATGCAAGGTTTTGTGGGCTTCACGATTCCAATCTGGCTGCGCCGCCTGGTAACTATGGTGCCGGCGATCATTGTCGTGCTTGTGGGCGTTAATCCCACGCAGGCATTGGTGATTAGCCAGGTTGTATTGAGCTTTGTGTTGCCTGTGCCGGTCATTACGCTTATCTTGTTCACGCGCCGTCGTGACGTGATGGGTTTGCTGGTCAACAAGCTCTCGACGACGATACTGGCGATGGTGTGTGGTGTGGTGATTGTGAGCTTGAACATTATCCTGCTGTACTTCACCTTTGCGCCGCTGCTAGGCTGGTGGGCCGCGAAGTAGCATTCACTGTTTTTATGATGAGGTGATAAGGATTATGCTGCAAGATTGGCAGAATTTCTATATGCTGACTGGAGCGGCGGCGGCAACTCTGATCGGGCTGCTCTTTGTCGCGGTTTCGGCCGGAGGGTATCTACCAGCTCAACAGGCACAGCACTATCTGCGTACGTTTGTTACGCCAACGCTGATCTATTATGCGCAGGTCTTATTTATCTCATGCCTGGTTGTTATGCCGCTGCACAGTGCTTGGGTTTTAAGCAGTGTCTTGCTGATTTTGGGCGGGCTCAATATCTATCTATCGCTCAAAGTGCTCTGGCGTATCCATGTGATCCATCGTGATGATGAAAGCATCGACAATAATCACTGGCTCTGGCATATTGTGCTACCATTGCTGGTAGGCCTGCTTTTCGTTGCAAATGCGATTGGCCTGTATTTTGCAGAGCCGCTTACGCTCGCTGGACTGGTCGTTGCGCATCTGCTTTGTCTGGCCATTGGCTTGCATAATAGCTGGACCCTGACGATCTGGCTCACCCTTCGACGCGGGTTGCGCTATACTGCCAGCTCCGATCTGCGGCAGGAAGAAAATATATTGTAATCCTCTCTTTGTATTTCCTATAGACATAATAATAAAGGGAAGCTAGCGGAGAGTGTACGGGTCAAGAAAGCTAGCCTCTTGGGATACTTATTGGGTGCTATAGCCAGGGTGGAGCTATCTCGCCGCGCATGAACTTCGTCAAAAAATCCACTGCGGGATGTTTGGCGTCCTGCAGCTCTTTGATGACTGCCTGGTTATCATATTGGACAGAGCGTAGTTGCAGGTCATATCCGCTCGGGTTGGCTTCTAAAATACCGTAGCTGGCCTGCAGGCGAGGACTGAGAGGATTGCTTACGCTGCCCAGGTTGAAGACGCGTACTGGTCCAACGGTCCGATCGAGTGGCATGTGGGTGTGCCCAACGATGACGAGATCGGCTTCGGCTGGAGCTAAGAGCGCATGCAGTGCGTCGTCGCTTAGTGGTGGAGTAATGCCTGGCCCATCGTCCAGGCCAGGGGCTGCGTGTACGCCGAGTAAGCGTGTGCCATCTGGTAGGGTCAGGCGTAGTTCAAGGGGCAGTTGCGTAAACCAGTTCCACCAGCCGCTGGCGCGAATATGGCCCTGGGTCCAGGCCAGATTGCCAGCCATTGAGAGCATAAATGGTATAAGTTGTGGATTGGCCTGGGCCTGCTCTAGCGTCGGGCCGGGCCGTTCGCCGCTGACTGTGTAGCGATCATGGTTGCCGCGCAGGAAAGAGGCGTTGGGCAATGTTGTTACTCGCTCTAACACGCCCACCGGATCGTAGCCCATCGATGAGAAGTCTCCCAGTAGCCAGTAGCTGTCAACGCCGCCTAGCGTTTCAATGTCGGCAAGCGCTGCGTCAAGGGCCAGTGTGTTGCCATGAATGTCTGATAGAAGAGCAATGCGCATAGAATGACTCCTAACTTCCATTATCTTGCTACTATTATACAGTGGAAATGTCTAGCTGACCATTCTTCCCAGACTGATAAACTGTGCCCCCTCTCCGCTATTTTGCTACTATTATACAGTGGAAATGTTTATTTGACAAATTCCACTACCTGATAAACTTTACTTCCCATCCACTTTTTGCTGCAATTATACTATAAAAATGACTGAACGGCCATTTTGCTTCCTCTCCACGAATTGTTCCGGTTATGCGGTGGAGAGGTTTGGCTGGCTGTTCTCGTTGGCAAGCTGTGCCTCTTGTGGGGAAACTGGTTGGGTGCGATTGATTGTGAGCATAAAGCAGAATGTTGCGCCATGCCCTTTTTCGCTCTCCACCCAGATCTTGCCTTCCTGGCGCCTGATGATCTCGGCGGCAATGTAGAGACCGAGCCCCAGGCCGGATACAACTTTCTGGTCTGGCCCTTCGATCCGATAGTAAGGATCGAATATGCTTCCCTGCTCGTTTTTAGCGATGCCGGGCCCGAAGTCCTGGACGCAGAGCGTGACATGGGTTTCGTCGGCGGCGGTTCGTACGAGGATGCGGTCGGCTTTGGGGGCGTATTTGATGGCGTTGGTCAGAAAATTAGTGATGACTTGCCCGATGCGTGTGCGATCGCCCCATACAATTTTATGGGTGCTGCCTTCGTGTATAATGGTCTGCTGCTCCGTGATGGGCTGCAGCTCTTCGATCATTTCTTGTACAAGTGCATCGAACGCGAAGTAGCCCTCGCGAAATTGTAGTTGGCCGCCCTCGATGCGCGTGACATCGCGGAAATCATCGATTAATTGGGTGAGTTTGTTGATCTGCATATCCATACGCGTCGTCAGCCGGGCCGTATTTTCGTCGCCAGTGCGTGCGGAACGGCGGTTGAGGAGCTGCGCGGATGCTTTCAGGCTGGTCAGCGGCGTTTTGATTTCATGGACCACCATGCTGATGAACTCGTTTCTGCGTCTATCAAGTTCGCGCTGCTCGATCTGCTCTCGGAGCAGCTTCTCGCGCTCAATGGCGGCTTTCTTGCGCTCGACGGCATAGCGAATGATGCGGTGCAGCAGTTCACTTTGTAGTTGGCCTTTGGTGATATAGTCGTCGGCGCCAGCCTGTAGTGCCTGGATATCGATATCGCCATCGTTAGCGCCGGTTAATAAGATAACCGGCTTGTCATAGCCTTGATCGCGTGCCTCTTTGAGAAGTTCAATGCCATTTTGTGCTCCCAGGCGGTAGTCGATCAGGCTGAGATCATGCTGGTGCAGGAGCATCGTGGACAGGCCGGACATTGGAGAACTTTCCCAATCGAGCTGGTAGTTGACGGTGGATATTCTGGTTAGTAGTTTGCGCAAGAGGAAGTAATCTTCCTCGTCGTCCTCAATGAGCAGAATTTTTGTATGTGGCTTCTCCATGCAAGTCCTTACTTTGTATCGGTTGGTAGTGTGACAATCTCGAACCAGTATTTGCCCAGCGTCTGCATGACATCTATTAATGAATCGAGGGTAACGGGTTTTGTAATGAACGAGTTGACGCCTAGCTTGTAGGAGCGATAGATGTCTTCTTCAGCTTTCGAGGTTGTGAAGACGACGATAGGAATATCCTTGAGTTCGTCGTGTGATTTGATTTCGCGCAGGGCTTCACGGCCATCTTTCTTGGGCATATTCAGGTCGAGCAAGATGAGCCCTGGGCGCGGAGCATTTTTGCTATCGCTGTATTTGCCGCAATGGAGCAAGTACTCTAATAGCTCTTCGCCGTCTTGTACGGTGTGTAGTGGGTTGAGTAATTTTCCTTTTACCAGCGCCTTTTTGGTCAGGAGGATATCGTCTTCATCATCGTCTGCCATCAAGATCACGATTGGTTGGGGTTGTATCATATAGCTATCTCTTTCATAGAATGATAAATCGGTAATTTAACAAGGAAGGTAGCGCCCTGGCCGGGGCTACTCTGTGCAATGATTGTACCATTATGGCGTTCCACAATTTTACGTACCACGGCCAGGCCAATGCCGGTCCCTTCGTATTTCTCTTTTCCGTGTAAGCGCTGGAAAACCGTGAAGATGCGGTCCGTGTATTTCTCATCGAAGCCGATCCCGTTGTCTTTGACACGCAGCAGACAATGTGCCTTATCCTCTATGCTTGCCGCAGATCTCTGTTGTATCTCCGCACTGACAGTAATGATGGGTGGGAGATTGGGTTGGTGGAACTTTATGGCGTTGCTGAGCAGGTTTTGTAGCATCTGATACATCTGTTGCTCATCTGCATAGATAGTTGGGAGTTCTCCCAGCTCAATGGTGCCGTGAGTGGTCTCAAGCAGGAATCCCAGGTCATCCATAACCTGCTGTGCAACTGCATTGAGGTCAACGGGTACAAATGGCTGTGCTTTGCTGGTGACCCGGGAGAAGGCGAGCAGATCATCGATGAGAATACGCATGCGTGCGGCTGCACTACGCATACGCTCAATGTACATCTTTCCCTCACCCACGACCTCACCGTACTCCTCTTCCAGCAGGTTGCCAAAGGCCTGAATTTTGCGCAATGGTTCCTGTAGATCGTGGGAGGCCACATAGGCAAATTCCTGGAGCTCATTATTGCTGCGCTGTAGCTCTAGATTGGTCTGGTTGAGCGCTTCGGTGCGCTGCGCAACCTGCGTTTCCAGGTTGGCGTTGAGATCCTGTACGCTCTCGTAGAGTGTGCTGAGCTTTTGCTCGGCCTCTTTCCGTTCGGTGATATCGATGTTTACGCCGATCACGCGCCAGGGTTGTCCTTGCTCATCATAGTGGACGATCCCCTTGCCCTGCATCCAGCGCATGGTGCCGTCTGGCCGAATGATGCGAAATTCAGCGTCATAGGGTGGTCCGCCAGCAATTGCTCCCTGCAGACTTTCTTCGGCGTACGTGAGATCAGCTGGATGGACGCGGCTGGCCCAGCCTTCATAGTTTCCCTCGAACGCGCCTGGAGCCAGACCATAGAGCGCTTCAAGCTCTGGCGTCCAGATAATCTGACCACTGTCAACAAAGAGATCGAACGTGCCTATGTGGCCCGACTGTTGGGCAATCTCCAGGCGCTCCTGGTTGTCCTTGAGATCTGCTCGTGCCAGGACCTGTTCGGTGATATCAATGGCATGGAGCAGGATACCATCTACCTCGCCGGCGCTGTTGCGCGTGGGCTGGTAGACAAAGTTGAAGAAGCTTTCCTTATGCTTCCGATCAAGGCGGCGATCAACCCTGGCAGGCATCTCTTTACCAATATAAGGCTCACCAGTGGCGTAGACACGATCGAGCAATTCAAAGTAAGGTTGATTTGCTAATTCAGGCAATATCTCGCGTATAGGCTTCCCGATAATCTCGTGTCGGCCAATGGTCTGCAGGTAAAGCGGATTGGCGAGTTCGTAGATATGCTGGGGGCCACGCAGGACACAGATAAGGGCCGGCGCTTGCATAAACAGATCGTGTAGATGCTGGCGGGCAATCTCGGCCTCACGGTGGGCCGCTTGCTCGCGTTGTAGTAGACGCGTGCGTTCTTCCAACATCTGCTGGCGCTCGATGCTCATCGCGATCCCGTTGGATACCGACGCTAGTGTTTGTGAGGCAATTACAGAGAGCGGCTGGTATGTAAAAAGCTCTAATACGCCGACTCGTTGTTCTCGTACGAGCAGCGGATAGCCGGCATAGGCAATGCTATCTGCTTGCTGGGAAGAGCCGTCGTTCTGGCTTCTGCCGCTCATTGTGATAGTGACAAAGCGTGGCTCGCGCTGGGATGCGGTCTGAGCTGCTTCAGCGGTATCTGAGCTGCTGGAGGCGTGTGCGGCGATGCGCGTATGTAGCGCATCAGCTTGCATGGGCCCGGAACTGGCTTGCAGTTCTAACACATCATCTGTATTTCTTTGTAGCCAGATACGAGCGAGAGCTACATTCAGATGCTCAACAAGAGCATTTGTGCAAGCCGCAAGCATGTCGTCCAGCGTTTCTTTTCCACTCAAGGCGATGCTAATCTCCAGGCTGAGCATGCCAAGGTGCTCATGTTCGGTGAGGCTGGCTGGCGTCTGAGCCTGTTTTTGTGTATCGACTACTTGATAGGAGTCGCGTCTCTGTGTCATGCGTCTATTTTTTCTCCATCTCCAATTTCAATGTTTAGAGCTTCTCTTTATGTATACGAAATATAGGCCTGTTTCGGGCAAGATTTTGTGCATTGTGTGCAACCGTGCTTCGTGGTACGCGGTCTCTATCCCGCCCCTATCTCTCATTGCATCATTTATATAAGTCAATAGCTGAATATAAAAATGAAGGAACTCGAACAGAGAAATTCAAGACACATATATGTACAAATGATACATAGGGAATGGCAGGGGGAAAAAGATAATGTATATAGAGTCGTTGTAAAGAAATGGCTATTTGTACTCTTTTCTCACATATGGGTACTTGTTTAATGTATAATTATGCTGATAATATTTAAATGACGAATGGTCATTTATCACGAATCACTTCGCAATGGTGCTTAAACAACTATCTGGTATGCCACAATTGGTAGCAGCGTTGGCCTATATTGTGGTCATTATTGATTTAGCGATCTTTCACGTATTTCGGCCAAATTTCTCTTATGGCCTCTTATTTTGCCTGGCTGGAAAGAATTGTATTTTATCATGTCTCTATTTACTAGGAGAGAAAGACCATGCGTTGTCAGCGCTGCGGATTTATCGGAGAAGCAAAGCGTGGTGTCTGTCCACACTGTGGATCTGCTCATACGACTATTTTCTCAAAAGCTTTAACATTGCAACCATTACCGGGTGGAGTAGCGGTGGTAAAGACTTCATCACCTGATCACAACATAACGATGAGAGCAGCGGACTCCACCCTGCAAAGCGGCTCCGGGCAGCAAAAGGGGCGCTATCATCTTGTAGAAGAAGTTGCCTTGCCTGTGAGCCAGCAGGGTCGAGGCAAGGCCTGGATTGCCTTTGACGTGCGTGCACCCAAACAGCGAGTGCTGATTCGTGAAATGTTATTTGATACAGGTACGATGGAAGATCATGCACAGCTTGTAACGAATGTCGCGCAGGATCTCGCGGGCCTGGCGCAGCAGAATGCTGGTTTTCCGGTGGTTGTTGAAATCTTCTCAGTAAAGTCGGCTTACTATATCGTGCTCCAGAATATTTACGGTGAAAGCCTGACCAATCTGATGAAAAAGCAGGGCGGCGCATTGCCTGAGCGTGAAATTGCCGAGTACGGCCGCCAGGTCTGTGCGATGCTCTCATTGCTGGTGGAGCGTCATGTACCTATAGTGCACGGGGCTATCAGCCCGGACACCATCATTATTGATCAGGCGAGTAAGCGTGTATCGTTGCTCCATATGCCGCTCTTCCCCCCAAGGGTGCTGGTGAAAGATGTCACTCAATCGGCCTATATTGCGCCAGAGCAGGCACGCGGCACAGCTCAGCCCGCGTCGGACATCTATGCCCTTGCCGCTACTATGCATCATGCCATTACCGGTTTTGATCCCCGCGAGCGCCTGGCCAACTTCTATCCCCCGGCCCGACGACTCAACCCGACTATCTCGCAAGGTATGGAGACTATTCTAGCGAACGGACTGCGCCTCTCCGTCGCCCAACGCACATTTCCTCCCAGCAAGATGCAGCAAGAGCTCAGCGAGCTGATTCAAGCGATGCCTGAGATCGTGCAGACTCCGCCATTGGCGATAACGACGCCAGCGGCCCGTGCTGCTTCAAGCACACAAAGGTGGCAACGCAACCTCGTCATCGCTGTTACGGGCATACTTTTCATTATCTTAATTTCTTTGTTGCTTGTGCCTCCGCTTTTAAATCAGGCGCATACTGCGGCTCCATCGCAGCAAACGACCTTCCAACAAGCCCTCGACCAACAATTGGCGACTGAGCAGAGTAGCTATGAGCAAAAATCAATAGGTGTGAGTGATGGCCGGCTCGTCTTCGATATCTATCAGGGCCGTGCAGATGTCAACTTGAAGAGGCAGGCGGCGGCGGCAATCCAGCAGAATAATATGAGTTCGGCGGTCAATGCGCTCAATCAGGCGGTGAATGATGATCCAACGGACGGTGAGGCGCAGATCTATAATGAGAATATCCATATTTTGCAGAATAAGTCGCCCTATATTACCATCGCCGTTGGCCTACCTATTGATAGCAGTGATGCCTATCTCGGTGTTGCCCGTGAGGAATTAGAGGCAGTCTTTCTGGCGCAGCATGAGACGAATAACAAAAACATGTTACCTCATGGTCTAAAGTTGCGTGTGGTGATCGCAAACTCAGGCTCAAATAATGCTGATGTGGCGACGGTGGCGCAATTTATCGCTGATCGTGTCAGTAAAGCGGGCAATCTCGATCACCTGGTCGGGCTCGTCGGCTGGTATACCAGCACGCAAACGATCAATGCACGTGATATTATCGCTGGCGCTCACCTGCCGATTGTATCTGAGACGGCCTCAAGCGTGAAGTTGAGCGGTAGTAGCCCTTATTTCTTTCGCGTCTGCCCTTCAGATGCTATCCAGGGGCAAGCGTTGGGAAAATTGCTCACCGATGCTTTGGGTGTGAAACATATGCTTGTCCTGCGCGATACGACCGATGCTTATAGCGTCTCGCTTGCCGATGCAGTTGCGGGCCGTATACAAGCCTCAGGAGGTACGCTGGCAAAGGGGACCTTTACTATCGATAAGACAACTATTGATCAATATCAGCAGATCGTGCAGGAATTTATAAAAGATGACCCTACTGCCGATACGATTTTCCTGGCTGGCTTTAACACGGACGGCATCCGTCTCTCGCACGCTGTTGGCAATCTTGCACGTGCGAATCCGCTGAATCAGCAGCTTGCGCACCTCCGGATCGTCGGCGGTGATGCTCTGGACTCGACGCTCTTGCTGGGAGTCGGCAACAACGAAGATGCGAACATTGCGCGCGATTATCCTGGTGATATGCAGCGTATGCTCTTCTCAACCTTCGCCGACTTCAACGAATGGAATTTTCAGAACATCCCGCATGATAAGCAACCTTCCTTCTTTGGCAACTGGGTTACGTCTTACCAGAGTTCCGCCATGGGTAATAACGCGCCAACCCCGCAGTACAACGGATTGATGATCTACGATGCGGTCGGTGTCTATGTGCAGGCGGCCGGTCTGGTGAAAGGATCATCGATCACAGGAGATGGGTTGCGCGACGCGCTAGCCTCGCTGGGCAAGGGGAAAGTTCCATATTATCAGGGCATTAGTGGTCGCATCGCCTTCGACGCGCACGGTGACCCGATAGATAAAGCCCTTGTCATCCTGGCTGTACAACCCGGTAAAAAGGGCAACGAGATCGGCATCAAAGAGGTTGCAGGAACGTTCCGCTAACCCCGCAATTTATGTGGCCGGCTCGCCTGAAGCGCTCCGGCCTGCTGCAACAACTCTGGGTGATGGTAGTGGATCGCCATCTTGCAGCGCAACCATGATCCAGCTTTCGATAGCATCTTGCCCCTGCTGTACTGCTTCCTCGTACGTGTGCCCATGCGTCATACATCCCGGCAATTCAGGGACGCTGACCACGTAAATCTGGTCGCGAGGGTCCCATTGTATAATCATAGAATAGTGTTTTGCCTCTTCCATACGCTATCTCCTTTCTAAACGGTTAAGAGCGTCCTGGACTTGTTTAATCTGATAACGCTCTGCGTCATCTCCGTCTTTCCCTGAGATTGTAACCTCCACACCTTGTAAGTTTTGATGCTTCTATACGGTGTGACTACCTTTCCCTGGTCGCCAATAGAAGCCAGCCCTGGCCAGGTTAGCCTTTAATTGCTTAATCTTTAGTGGCATTTCCCCTCTACATTATCCTCCGCAACATATTATTTATGAAAATAATACCATATTTTTTCGGGGATGTAACTATCAGATTGACTGTGGGCCCCGGTTAATATCTCAACTGAAGGTAGTGTCGTGAGTGTTCGTTATGACACTACCTTTATCTGCTATTGGACCGATGCAAGCGATGCATCGAGGACGCTTTCAAGGCGTACGATGGCCCAATCCAATGTTGGCCGGTCGATGATGAGCGGGGGGGCGATGCGAATGACGTTCTCATGTGTCTCTTTGCAGAGGAGCCCCTGGTCTTTTAAGGCTTCACAGAAGCGGCGTGCACCACCTGCTTCTGGGTGCAGTTCAATCCCGATGAGCAGGCCCTGGCCGCGTACTTCTTTGATCAAAGGACTGTTGAATGCGCGTAATCTCTGGAGCAGATACTCGCCCTGTTGCGCGGCATTTTCGGTGAGATCTTCGTCGATCAGGACGTTGAGTGCCTCTATGGCAACGGCCGCCCCGAGAGGATTGCCGCCGAAGGTCGAGCCGTGCTCTCCCGATTTGAAGAGATCCATTAGCGTACGGTGGGCCAGGATGCCGCTGACCGGATACATGCCGCCGCCGAGCGCTTTGCCGATGATGACGACATCTGGATGCACTTGCTCATGCTGATAGGCAAAAAACTTGCCGGTGCGCCCCAGCCCGGTCTGGATCTCGTCCATGAGTAGCAGGACATTCTCGCGTTTGCAGCAGGCTTCAACTGCACGCAGATAGCCCGGTGGTGGCATAATCACGCCCGCTTCACCCTGGATCGGCTCCAGGAGGATCGCTGCAGTGCGTGGAGTGATGGCCTTTTCCAGCGCGACAATGTCTCCAAAGGGGACGGGATGAAAGCCTGGCGTGTGCGGGCCAAAGTACTCGCGGTAGTGTTGCTCGGTGGAGAAGGAGATCGCTGTGATCGTGCGGCCATGGAAATTGTTGGCGGCAACGATGATCTCAGCTCTGTTGAGTGGAACCTTTTTGACAACATAGGCCCACTTGCGTGCTAGCTTCAAGGCGGTCTCGACTGCCTCGACGCCGGTATTCATCGGCAATGCGGTCTCATATTCGGTCAGTTGTGCAAGGCGGGCGAGCAACAATGGATATTGATCATTGTGGAATGCACGCGAGGAGAGCGTTAACTTTTGTGCCTGTTGCGTCAAGGCGGCGACCAGCCGTGGATGACAATGCCCCTGGTTGAGGGCCGAATAGGAACTGAGACAGTCGAGATAGCGCTTCCCATCGCTATCATAGACCCAGACACCCTCACCACGGGTGAGAACGACATCCAGAGGAGAATAGTTGCGTGCACCGTGGTTTTGTTCCAAGGTGATAAGTTCGGCTTTGTTCATATGCCAGCTACCTGCCTTTCTATCGTGTATGATGGAAGAGTTTCTAGATACTCTATTGTACTTTTATTTCCTCGCTGCGTGCACTGCGTCCCATCTCGGTTGCTCGTGCCGTTGCCTTTTCTACTGCCTGAACGATGAGTTGCTGCACATTGGCCTGATCCAGGACTGCGATACCGGCCATCGTGGTTCCATTGGGCGAGGTAACCTGACGCCGCAGTTCGCTGGGCTCCTTGCCCGTCTCCTTCAACATAGTAGCTGCCCCCAGCATCGTCTGGAGCAGCAGTGCCCAACTGGTCTCCCTTGAGATGCCGCAGTTGATGCCTCCCTGGAGCAGTGCTTCGATCACATAATAGAAGTAGGCCGGACCCGATCCTGAGAGGCCGGTGACTGCATCCATCAGAGCTTCTTCGATCACAACAGAGGTGCCAATCGCTTCAAAGATCGAACCGGCCATCTGGAGATGCTGTGAGCGTGCCCACTGGCCTGGACAGATTGCCGTGGCCGATTCTAGAACGGCGCAGGAGGCATTGGGCATCGCTCGAATCAGAGGGACGGGCTCCTCCAGACAGTCCTCCAGACTGGCCGTTGTTACGCCGGCTGCCAGCGAGATTACCAGGTGACGAGCGGTCAATGCGGGCACAAGGTGGCGAAAGGCGGGCACAAGATCGGATGGTTTGGTGGCAAGGAGAATAATGTCGGACTCTGCAATCTCTCGCAAGGCGTCATGGCTGACCTGAATACCGTATGTATGCTGCAATGCGGCGAGGCGCTCGGCCCGCTGGCGATTCGTTACGGTAATCTGCTCGGGGGTGACGAGATGGGCGCTGAGCAGTCCTTTGACCATTGCCTCGCCCATCGCGCCCGCTCCAACAATAAAGATACGCTGCTTCTCAAGCACAAATTTTCCTCTTCTTCTTTCCTGCCATTGCGCCTTTCGGTCCAGAGGCAACGGCATAAAAAAAAGTCCTCACGCCTCGAAGGGCGGAAGGACTTGCTTCCGTGGTACCACCTTTATTAGCACATGCCTGCTCATCCAGCTCCTGAAGAGCGGACGACAAACACCTATTGCTCGCTTTATCCCCGCTAACGGAAGGGAACCGGAGAATTCATCATCCTCATGCAACTGAGGGGTGGGGTTCGATCCTCCCTTGTGATGGTCTCTTTCAGCTTTCTAATTTCAGTACCCTCAAACGGGTCGCGAAAGGACATTTGCTCCCGCCGCTCCCAGCAGGGCCCGTATACCTACGAAACCCGAAAAGGTCAAGTGGAAATGTACTAAAGACCATTCTCTAGACACAGGAAACGATCTACTGGCCCCTCGCATCGTCATCATTGCCTAATTTATATTATACAGTGTCCCATATTTCTCATTGTTCGTCAAGAGCTCTTGTTTTAGTCACAATTGATGCCCGCTAGCTTCTCCGGCTTAACCGCCACCTCGATATCATCGTAGCGCTTCACTTTATAAATGATCGTGGATATGATCCAACTAGCCAGGAAGAGCAGCACAATAACGACGCCGATGAGACCGAAATTGTCATTGAAGTCGCCGACCTGATCCCAGACGGGCCCGCTCAGCTTAAGTTCCGTCGCCACGATATTGAGCGCCTCCAGACTGCCCACGACCAGGGCCACAATGACCGAGATGAGCGTAATATTCAAATTATAGTACAGCTTGCGAATTGGCTTCACAAAGGCCCAGCCGTACGCGCCCAGCATCAAGACGCCATCGGTCGTATCCATCAGGGTCATGCCGGCAGCGAACAGGGCCGGGAAGATCAGGATGGATGCCACCGGAATGCCCTTGCCAGCGGTCGTCGCAGCCATGCCTAGCAGTCCCACCTCGGTCGCCGTATCGAAGCCCAGTCCAAAGAGCAGGCCAATGGGATACATCTTCCAACTGCTATCTGTCATCTTGAGTAGCGGGCGGAAGAAGCGTCCCATCAGGCCACGCTTATCCAGCGACTCATCCAGGGCTAGATCATTGTATGCTTTACCATCTCGTACCGCTTGAAACGCCCGATACACATCAATCAGGATAACTATATTAATGGCCGCAATCAATAGCAAGAAGAAAGCAGAGACGCCCGTGCCAATGAGCCCGCCAATTGCCTTCAGATCGTCGAAGTTTTTAACTGCCAGCGTCGTCACCGCAATAAAAATGGTCAATGTAACCACCACAGTAGAGTGGCCGAGCGAAAAGAAGAAGCCCACGCCCACCGGTTGCTTATTCTCCTGCATCAGCTTACGCGTCACATTATCGATAGCCGAAATATGGTCTGCATCGAAGGCGTGACGCAGCCCGAACGTATAGGCCGTGAGTGCCAGCAGCAGCAGAGCAGGATTCCTACCAAAGACGATAAAAGCGATAAGCCAGGCCAGGACGTTGACGCTCACCAAAAACGCATAGATGCCAATAATTTTGTTGCGCACCTCCAGCGAACTTTCATTGAAGACCTGTTTGAGCGCCGAAATACCAAATTTGCTGCTCATGCAACCTCCTGAACGTGCAATGTGGATAAGAAACGTAATCCGAGTGGTAAGGCATGTCTACCTGTCTTATAGACGACCAGAATGGATAAGGGCAGAAAATAGAGCTTAAAAAATATACCCAATCTCCCCCAACGTGTTCAGGTTTTGTACGCCTGAAGGCTGTCCATGACTTGCCTCTCTTCAAAAGTAGCATATTCTAATCGTAATTGCAAGACTTTCGCAATAAGGAAAGATTTGTAATACCACGGCCCTGCACTCTTTTGATCGAGAGGAATTACATATCAAAGTAAGAATTGCTGAGTTTGTTTTGTGGAGCGAAAACAAACTCAGTAATTCTTTACATTGATGGCTATCGTGCACGATAAATTTGGCACCTCTGCTTCGCAGATTCTTTTCCAGAGAGAACACGCATCTCTTGCCTTCGCGTTGCTTCCAGAAAAATCAGCAATTCTTATATTGATGGCTATTGTGCATGCTCAAGCGGCACTACCCTAAAAACCTGCGTTCATATGTGATGAATGCCCAGAAGAGCCAGAGGACGCTGCAAATTCCCATGCTCACAGCAGGGAACCAGAAGGAAAGTACGAATGCACACAGATAACACGGAGCACCTAACGCGTAATAGATGCTACGTGTTTTTATCAGCGCGGGCGAAACGTCGTATCGAAGCAGGCGGCGCTGATAGGCAGCTAGCCACCAGAGCAGATTATACGCAAGGTTGATAACCGTAAAAAGGCCCGCATAGACCGCGCAGGCCACTCCGGCCACGGGCGTGGTGAGGTACGTGGCAACTAACTGTGTTGGGAAAGGTACAGTAGTGACCAGTAAGAGTAAGAAGCCATTCGCGAACATAAAGAGCGTGTCGGATTTATGAATCAGCTTGAACATGCTGTGATGGCTTATCCACATGATGAGAATCGTGGCGAAGCTGATGAAGAATGCGAGATAGGAAGGCCAGAGATTCAATAGCTTGTCCACCAACTGGTGCGCCGTGTATGGCTTATCCAGCACCGGTACTTGCAAACTGAATATCAGTAAGGTGATGGCGACTGCAAATACGCCATCACTGAACGCTTCTAGCCTGCCCGTCTCTTTCTCACCGCGTGTTTCTTTTTGCTCTTTTTGCTCTTCAATCATGCTCTCTTCTCCTTTTGCTGTCAGAAACACTTCTTTGATATGTGTATCTACTGCTTTGTCTGTAGCGTACGATCATATCTTTTGAGCAATGACCTTCATGTACGCTGATAGATCTCCGTAGAGTTTTTCTTTTCTCTTTTCCAGTATCTCGATATGATATCCGGCAAGTAGCGTTTTCGCGTAGTCCTCATTAAAGAAATGGCGGACATGGCCTTTGATCGCAAACATATTCTCTTCGATCTGCTGGTCCTTGCCTTTATTCTACCAACTTCCTGACCCCTTACTCAAGAGATTTTTTTTACGTCCATGAACAAGCTTGCATATCGTGTAAAAAGTTTGTATAATCAAACTTGAATATACAAAATTGAATAAAGGAGTAATACTATGCAAGAACACAATCATCCTGCCTATGTTCCTGACCCTGAGACCGAAACGGGGATGCTTATCCAGGCCTTTCTGGACGAGATCAAACAACGTATAGCCGATCCTGCCAGGATGCAGGCGCTCATCGACAAGATTCAGCTTCAGCGTGCTGAGATCTTTGACGCGCACAAAGATTGGCTTGTCGATGAGCCAGCGAAGTATAATCTGATCATGACGGCTGCACTGCTCGCAGCCTATCGCGTGTTGCAAAACACGTTGCCGCGTGAAGAGCTGCTCGCATTACTGCATGAAGCGTTTATCAATCCTATGCGTGGCTACGTACAAAAAGCCAGTGCCCAGGCGCTAGACCATGCCCTTGACCCATTTCGTACCATAGTTGCCATCTCGCAGGAGCGAGAGAAGTCAGCCTTTGGAGCAGGCTTTACTTTTGAGCGTGAGCGCGACGATAACCAGGCTTACCTCCTGAACGTCAGAAACTGTTTCTACCACAACTTTTTTGCCGCCAATGGGGCCGCCGAATTGACGCCCATCTTCTGCGATTTTGATGCCAACTGGATTACCGCTATCGATCCGGCGCGCCACGGATTTCGCTTTGTACGTCCGACAACCATTGGCTATGGGGGGACAATCTGCCCGTTCCACTTCTACCGCATCGAAAGGAAAAAGCCAGTATGAGTACACGCTTGATGGTCCTGGGGCTGCTCAACGAGACGCCAAAGCATGGGTACGAGATTCAGAAGTGGCTTGAGGAGAGTCGTACCGCCATCTGGGCCGACGTGCTACCGGGCTCGATCTACCATGCCCTGCAACAACTGCAAAAAGAAGGATTTATTGAAGTGCGTGAGACCTCGCAGACCGGCCATCGCTTGCGTGCCGTCTACGCCATCACCCCGGCAGGTCTTGAAGAGCTCCAACGCCTGCTGCGTGCGGCTCTGCAGCAGGCTCCACGCGCCTTCCCAACTCAATTTTACACCGCGCTCACCTTCCTTGAGAAACTGCCCCGCGCCGCAGCCCTTGCCTCCATCGAAGCCCTCATCCCCCAACTTGAGCGGGAGATCGAGGCCTGGAATCATGGCGAGGCTGTAAAGAACGAGCTTATCGCGCTACCCGTGCACGTACAGGCCATGTTCGTCAATGGCCGCGAACACCTGGAGGCTGATCTGCGTATGCTCCACCGCTTGTATGAACTGCTTGCTCAGAATAAAGAGCTTATCTGAAAGATACAGCCTCTGCCTTCAAGGCGGAGGCGCCTGGCCCTTAGGCTGCCTGGTAATACAACACAACGACACCGGAGGGGTGGGTCTTGCTATCCACCAGCTTCAGGTTGACACGCTGCTCGATGTTGGCGAAGAGGGGCTTGCCGGCGCCAAGCACAAACGGATGAACAAGGAGCTGATATTCGTCGATCAGGCCCAGACTGGTGAGTGCCTGGACGATGCTGGCGCTGCCGTAGATGATGATGTCTTTGCCCGGTTCCTGCTTCAGCTTCTTGATCTCTGCGGGCGCGATCTCTCTCACAACCGTCGAGTTGTTCCAGTCGGCCTTCTCCAGCGTCTTTGAAAAGACGATTTTGCGCATGGCGTTTAGTTTCTTTGCGTAGGCGACTTCGTTCGGATCGGCTCCAGGTCGGTCAGGAACGTGGGGCCAGGAACCGGCGAAGCTGTCGTAGGTGGTGTGGCCCAGGAGAAGAGTGTCGGCTGCGCTGACAAAATCGTCTTCGTATTTGCCCATTGCGGCATCGTAGATGGCTCCGATCCAGTCCATTTCGCCGTTTGACCCGGCAATATAGCCGTCGAGGGTGATCCACATCGTCATTTTCAATTTTCTCATGCTCTTATTCTTTTATCCTTTCGTATCTTCATGTTCATTGCAATTGGTTTTAGTATCCTCTTCCAAATTACGATTTTGAAAGTGGAAATGTAGACAGAGAGAGCCAAAAAAACTATTTCTCCTGATTTTACGTATACGTATACGTAAAATTTTCCATCTTCTTTGCTTACAAGCCGGTCATTCGCTCCAGATGCTCGGGGTACCGATCCCCCTGGACCGTGATCGTTGAAATGGCATTTTTGATCTCCTGTAGATCGTCGAGTTTCAGTTCGACGGCAAGTGCGCCGATATTCTCATCCAGGCGCTCAATCTTGCGGGAGCCTGGGATAGGAACGATCCATGGCTTCTGAGCGAGCAGCCAGGCGAGCGCGATCCGAGCCGGTGTTGCTCCCTTTTGTGCTCCGATTCTGGTGAGCAGATCAATGACCACCCGGTTGGCTTTCCGTGCCTCCGGCGTATAGCGAGGGAGGCGGCTGCGGATATCAACACTGGCGAAGGCCACGTTTTCGTCGATCTTGCCTGTGAGATAGCCTCTGCCCAGGGGACTGTATGGAACGAAGCCAATGCCGAGTTCCTCGCATGCAGGTAGCACTTCCTCCTCAACGGTTCTCCACCAGAGCGAGTATTCGCTCTGAACTGCCGTGACTGGCTGGACCGCGTGGGCGCGGCGGATCGTTTGCGCTCCCGCTTCAGAGAGGCCGAAGTGTTTCACTTTCCCCTCTTCAATCAATTCTTTTACCGCTCCCGCTACATCCTCGATGGGCACATCCGGGTCTACACGGTGCTGATAGAACAGATCGATGGTCTCGACCCTGAGCCGCTTGAGCGAGCCCTCGGCGCCCTGCTTGATGTGTGCTGGTCGCCAATCCTTGCCCATCTGCTCCCCATTGGGACCCAATTTGAAGCCGATTTTTGTTGCGATCACCACCTGATCGCGCAAGGGGGCAAGCGCTTCGCCCACCAGCTCTTCATTAGTGAATGGGCCGTAGACCTGAGCAGTGTCGAAAAAAGTAATGCCGCGTTCGACTGCTGACCGGATCAGCGCGATCATCTCCTGCTTGTCGGGAAGCGGGCTTTCATCATGGCTCATTCTCATGCAACCAAGCCCAAGGGCCGAGACTTCCAG
>Ga0302321_100001297_pt1 | contig 21339 bp, 13 predicted proteins | sample Fen_T0_1_FD_202505 | JGI IMG/M metagenome (GOLD analysis project Ga0302321, IMG submission 202505) | Peat permafrost microbial communities from Stordalen Mire near Abisko, Sweden - Fen_T0_1 | ecosystem: Environmental > Terrestrial > Soil > Wetlands > Permafrost | place: Sweden: Abisko...
GTTCGTCACGCTGGTCGGTGCGCTGCTTACTTTCGAGCAGCTCTTTACCTCTAAAGAGCCGTTCAGCTACGTATTGCAGGTCGCCCTTTGGCTTCTCTTCACGGTCGTATTCGCCAATTTTGCCGAATCCGTCGCGGAGGGTCGGGGTAAGGCCCAGGCGCGTGCGCTTCGCGCTTCGCGTAAACAGCTCGTCGCGCAGCTCCGCCGCAAAGACGGATCGCTCGAACCAACCGACGCCTCCCTGCTCAAGAAGGGCGATGTCGTGTTCGTGAAAGCGGGTGAACTCATCCCTGGAGATGGCGAAGTCATCGAAGGTGCCGCCTCCGTCGACGAGTCGGCCATCACTGGTGAATCCGCCCCAGTCATTCGGGAAGCGGGCGGTGATCGTAGCGCTGTTACAGGCGGTACTGCTGTGCTTTCGGATACGCTTGCCATCCGCATCACCGCAAATCCTGGTGAAGGATTTCTGGATCATATGATCAGTTTGGTCGAAGGCGCGACACGTCAGAAAACGCCCAACGAGATTGCCCTCACCATCCTCCTTTCCGCGTTAACGGTCATCTTCCTGCTGGTTATTGTCGCTTTGAAGCCGTTCGGCATTTACTCGAATGTTGTCTTCTCGATCACGACGTTGATTGCGTTGCTCGTGTGCCTGATCCCGACGACGATCGGCGGATTACTCAGCGCGATCGGTATCGCTGGTATGGATCGCCTCCTTCAGCGCAACGTCCTAGCGATGTCCGGCCGTGCGGTTGAAGCTGCGGGCGATATTGACGTCCTGCTTCTCGATAAAACCGGCACCATCACACTCGGCAACCGTATGGCCAGCGAATTTACCCCTGCGCCGGGCGTGGTCGTGGACCGGCTTGCGGATGCCGCGCAGCTCGCCTCTCTCGCCGATGAGACGCCGGAAGGTCGTAGCATCGTCGTGCTGGCAAAAGAAAAATTTAATTTGCGTGGGCGTGAAATTCCGGTGCCGCACGCGTTCGTACCTTTCACCGCGCAGACGCGCATGAGTGGCATCGACGTTTCCGCACACGGCAGTGTTCCCGCACGCTCCATTCGCAAAGGCGCCGCCGCAAACGTTCGCGTCTGGGTTGAGTCGCAGGGCGGCAAGTTCCCCGCCGCTGTTACTGAGGCTGTGGATAACATTTCTCGCCAGGGTGGCACGCCGCTGGTCGTCGCTGAAGGCCGCGAAGTGCTCGGAGTAATTTTCCTCAAAGACGTGGTTAAAGGCGGCATCAAGGAACGTTTCGCCCAGCTTCGTGCCATGGGTATTCGAACCGTGATGATCACGGGTGACAACCCGCTGACGGCGGCGGCGATTGCTGCCGAGGCGGGCGTCGACGATTTTCTCGCGCAGGCCACGCCTGAGATGAAGCTCCAGCGCATCCGCGATGAGCAGGCGGCTGGTCACCTGGTTGCGATGACGGGTGACGGCACGAATGATGCCCCGGCCCTCGCACAGGCTGATGTCGGCGTCGCTATGAACACCGGCACGCAGGCCGCAAAGGAAGCTGGTAACATGGTCGATCTCGACTCCAATCCGACGAAGCTGCTCGAAATCGTCGAGATCGGCAAACAGATGCTGATCACGCGTGGCGCACTCACAACCTTTTCTATCGCCAACGACGTCGCGAAGTATTTTGCGATCATTCCCGCTATGCTCGTCGGTGTTTTCCCGGCGATCGCACCGCTCAACATCATGCACCTTGCGTCGCCGCTCAGCGCGATTCTGAGCGCGGTTATTTTCAATGCGCTCGTCATCATCGCGCTCATTCCACTTGCGCTGAAAGGCGTTGCTTACCGGCCGATCGGCGCCGCCGCCATGCTTCGCCGCAACCTCTTCATCTACGGATTGGGCGGCATCGTGATCCCCTTCATCGGGATCAAGGCCATCGATCTTCTGATTAATGCCATTCACCTCGTCTAAATATCCATCCTCCCATGAAAACTTTCTTCTCTGAATTTAAGACCTCCGTCCTGCTAACGCTCGTTTTTGCTGTCCTCCTGTGTGGTGCCTATCCGCTGGTTGTATGGGCTGGCGGGCAGGCACTGTTCGGTGACAAAGCCAACGGCAGTCTGATCGTGGACAAAGACGGAACGGTGCGCGGTTCCGCGCTTCTCGCGCAGAATTTTTCCAGCGAGAAATACTTTCAGCCACGTCCTTCCGCCGCCGGAACCGGCTATGATGCTTCAGCTTCCTCCGGAACTAACCTCGGACCGACGAGCCAGAAACTCGCCGACAGCATCAAAGCTGCCGTCGCCGCTTCTCGTACGGCCAACGGCCTTGCTGCTGATGCGCCGGTTCCCGCTGATGCCGTGACCAGCTCTGGCAGTGGCCTCGATCCGCACATTAGCGTGGCCAACGCTCAGCTCCAGGCTGCACGCGTGGCGAAAGCCCGCAACCTTCCGCTTGATCGCGTACAGGCCCTCGTCGCTGCGCAGACCGCAGATCGTGACTTACACATTTTCGGCGAACCAACGGTCAACGTGCTGCTTTTAAACCGGGCGCTAGATACAGAATTGAAACCATGACACCGGCATATCCAAAGGCTTTTCCGATGACCTCACGCATGAGCAACCCCAGAGTCTCACCGTCTGAGCGATCACGTTTTTGGTCCTACGTGCTCGTTGCGGTTGTCGGCATTCTCTTGGGTATGATGTTTCAGCAGTGTTCCGAACTCCATGAGCCTGCCTCTGGAAAAGGGAGGATCGATTGGCCATCGGCGGCGCCGCACCCTCGCTCTCTTGAACCGAGCAACCCGGCACCCCGATGAAAACGAAAGCCATAACCGTTAAGACCTATGAGTACGAGTTCTGCTTTCCGCAGCTCGATACGTTGGTGCAGGTTGAGGAAACAGCTGGAGAGGTGATCGTTCGTGCAACGCGCGACACGTTCTCCCTTGACCGAAAAATATTGTTCATTCGTGAACTGGCGGCGGAAGGATTCATTCCCGATCAATACCGTTGGTTCGCGTTGCCCGAACAACCAGGCGCATGCGGCGTGTGTTGGCGCGTCGATTACTCGTGGCTAAAATACAGCGATGAAATGGTCGCACGCACGCGGCGATTTATGATCCGCCTATTTTCGGGGGGAGCCATCCTCTGGCTCGTCATGATGGTATTGCTGTTTTTGCGGGCAGGCAGATAACCTCCTTTCAATAGACCAACTGTTTAGCCGAGCCATCGATGAATCCGATTCTCATTATTTTCTTATCGGCAAGGCATCCAGTGCGTCCAAGCCTAAGCAAACTTGATGTCTGAATCCCGCCCCGATCCCGATGCATTGCTGGCCTCGCTCAAACGCGACGAGGCACGGGACCGGCGCGGTCGGCTGAAAGTGTTTTTTGGCATGTGCCCCGGCGTGGGCAAGACGTACGCCATGCTCAAGGCGGCTCACGAGGAACTCCGCGATAAAAAAGACGTCGTCGTGGGTATCGTCGAAACGCATGGACGAGCAGAAACCGAGGCGCTGCTTTTGGGGCTCACGATCTTGCCGCGCAAGCAGATTGCCTATCGCGATATTCAGCTCACTGAGTTGGATCTGGAAACGATTCTTGAGCGCAAGCCGCGGCTTGTGCTGGTCGACGAGTTTGCCCACACCAACGCACCGGGCTCGCGCCACCCTAAACGGTTTCAGGACGTAATTGAACTGCTCGACGCTGGTATCGACGTATTCACTACACTCAACGTTCAACACGTTGAGTCCAGGGCTGACGCCGTTCGCCAGATCACCGGCGTGCCCGTGCATGAAACCGTTCCCGATTCGGTCCTCGAACTCGCCAACGAAATTGAGATTGTCGATCTTACACCTGAGGCGCTCCGCGAGCGGCTGGCCGAGGGCAAGGTATATCTGGCTGACCGGGCTGCCACGGCTGCCGAGAATTTTTTCAAGGACACGCATCTGACCGCACTGCGTGAACTCGCGCTCCGATTTGTGGCCGAACGTGTAGACAAACGGCTGCGTGAATTACGTGGAGCTGGGCCGCTCAAAGCAGTTTGGCGATCGGGAGAGCGGTTACTCGTTGCGGTGGGTCCGAGTCCTTCTTCGCTGCAACTCGTCCGCTGGACTCGGCGCATGGCTGCGGCCCAAGGCGCTGCATGGGTCGCCGTCAGTATTGAATCGGCGCGATCGCTTGCGCCTGATGCGCAACGGCGGCTGGAACAAAATCTCGCGTTAGCACGCGAACTTGGCGCTGAGGTAGTAATGACGCACGACGAAGACGTGGCGGAGGCTCTCGTGCGGGTCGCGATCCAGTACAATGCGACCCAAATTGTCCTCGGTAAATCTCGTCGGCCGCGATGGCTCACTCTATTTACCGGTGGCAGCTTGGTGGATCGCGTTCTCAGTTTGAGCGGTTCAATTGACGTTTACGTCGTCCCGGCCGAACGAGCCGCCGAAAAAACCTCTGGGCATCTCGAATGGTTGCCGTCTGAACAATCGCCCGCACGCGAATATGGCGAAGTGTTCGGTGTCCTTGCGGCACTCACGCTAACGGGTTGGATTCTCGTACCACATTCCGGTTACCTGGCTGTCGGCGTTTTTTATCTTCTCGCGGTTATAATCCTGAGCCTGCGTGTGGGTCGCTGGCCCGTCCTTGTCGCTGGCATCCTCAGCGCGCTCACCTGGAACTACCTTTTCATCCCGCCGATTTTCACGTTTGTCATCAACAAGCTTGAGGATGGGCTGATGTTCCTTGCTTACATCGTCGCCGCCTTGGTCGCTGGCCAACTAACCGCCAGAATTCGTGCGCAGGAAAGAAACGAGCGGATGCGCGAAGAAAGAGCCACTGCGCTTTTCCATTTGACCCAGGCACTGAGCGCAGCGCGTTCGCTTGACGAGGGCGTCTTTGCGGCGTTGCGCCAAGCAGACGCGCTTTTCAACGCACGATCCGCGCTCCTTTTAAATAACGGGGATGATCATTTGATGCCCCATTTCGCCGATTCATTTACGCTCGATGAAAAAGAGCGAGGCGTTGCAGAATGGGCCTGGCGAAATCGCAAAAAAGCAGGCCGATTCACAGACACACTGCCGTCGGCCGAAGGCTTTCATGTGCCGCTGGTGCGCGAAGATTTGTCACTGGGTGTGCTCATCATCCGTGTGGCACCCGAGACCACGCTCACGCTGGCACAGCGGGACATGGCGGAGAGTTTCGCAGCGCAGCTGGCGCTGTTGGTGGAAAGTGAGCAATTCCGTGACGCGAGCGAACGCGAAAAATTACTCGCCGAGTCGGACAAACTTCACCGCACTCTGCTCGATGGCGTTTCGCACGAATTGAAAACACCGCTCGCTGTGCTGAGTGCGGCGGCTGAAAGCATGCCACACGCCGATAACGCGACGCGCGATCGTCTCGCGGGGGAAATTGGCACAGCCACGCGGCGGCTCCACCGGCTCGTAAACAACCTGCTCGATCAAACCCGGCTCGAATCCGGTGCGCTCAAGCCGCACCTCGATTGGTGCGATGCGCATGATTTGGTCAACGCGGCGCGCGACGGCATAGAGGATTCACTCGTCGACCATCCCCTCGAAATTTCGATCGAGTCAGACATGCCGCTTTTCCGCGCTGATTTTCCTCTGATGGAACAAGTGCTCGCGAATTTACTCCTTAACGCGGCACTGCACACCCCGTCCGGTACGCAGATTTTTCTCGCGGCTGGTTTTGATGGTTCGAGGGGTAAGGTGTTTTTCACGGTTGCTGATCGAGGTCCAGGATTGCCCGCGACGATGCGCGAGCGGCTATTTCAGAAATTTCAACGAGGAGACGCTGCTCGTGCTGGTGGTCTGGGTCTTGGCCTGTCCATCATCCGAGGATTTGTGGCGGCGCAAGGCGGCGAAGTCGTCGCAGGCGAGAATCCCGGAGGGGGCGCCGTATTCACCGTTTACCTACCTTATTCACCGCATGAAACCGTTCCTGAAGAATGAATCTGCCAACCACAAAGAATGACATTCTCGTGATCGACGACGAGGTACAGATACGCAGGCTCCTGCGGATTACGCTGGAATCGGCGGGGCAGGCGGTACGGGATGTCGATACAGGCCGGCTCGGACTCGACGAAATCGCCAGACGTGCGCCTGATGCCGTGATTTTAGACATTGGCCTCCCCGATATGTCGGGGCTCGAAGTCCTGCGCAGACTCCGAGAGTGGTCGCGAGTACCCGTGCTTGTTCTGACCGTGCTTGCAGGGGAAGCGGACAAGGTTGCGGCACTCGATGGTGGAGCCGATGACTACCTGACGAAGCCCTTTGGCGGATCTGAACTGTTGGCGCGTCTACGTGCGATTTTGCGGCGTGCTCCAACCGAGGCCGAACTCGCAGCAGTCACCTTTGGCGACATTGAAATCGATTTAGCAGCTCGGGTGGTTCGGCGCAGTGGTGCGGACCTCAAGCTCACGCCCCGTGAATATGCCTTACTCCGCGTTCTCGTCATGCATCGTGGTCGTGTTGTCACGCATCAGCATCTCTTACGTGAAGTCTGGGGGCCTAACTCTGAGGAAAATACGCACTACTTGCGGGTACACATGACGCACCTCCGGCAAAAACTCGAAGCCGATCCCCATCGTCCGCGCCATCTCAAAACGGAATCAGGGATCGGTTATCGGCTTGTTGAGGTGTAGGGAGTTTGTTGATACGGGTGCGGTCGACGTAATATAGCATTTGGAACAGCTGCCAAGAGCGCGTTGCGCTACACCCCTTCTTCGGCAAAAGAACAACGCGAGAGCCCGTGTTTGATTCACAAAAAGCGGCCCTCCGTTCAATCAAGAGGGCCGCGTGGATCAGCGATCCGTTTTCTCCGGCTTCCAACCCGGGAATTTATTTAGTGCGGAACACGGGCGAGGAAATGCTCAGTATGCACCTCCTTGATAGATGAATTGCTTATTATAAACGTCGTTGCAAAGAGGAGAATAGAGAACGCGGCAACCGAAACGATCTGGATCAGGGTGTTATGTTTTTGCGCACCTTGGGCAGGAAGTTCGGTGGAGCTGTGAGCTAACGAGTTGTCATGATGTCCTAAGAGAATTGAAGTTTTCACGCCTCTGAGTTTAGCCGAAAGCCAGCGCGCTGCCTAATTAAGGCTGCGGCTCATTCCATTAAATTTTCATTAACGAGTGGTGTCATTCATCTTCATCCCCGGACGCCACGTCGTGATTGCAGGTGGTCATGCTTTACCACTCCATCCGACCGGAACAAACGGCGAATTCGGTGACTCAGCCGGTGTTTCAGTTTGGACGGAGATGATTCTTGAGGCGTTGAAGCCATGGGAAGTCCTCGGACGAAACATAGTTTGTGCTCCCAGGTATGGCGGCGTCGAGGCGCCATTGCCGATGCCTAGCTTGCCTCCTCTGTCGAGCATCTCGCCACCACGATCAAACGTGTTCCTCCGCCTTGTACCCTCGGGCAGTCACGTGTGGCGGCGAAGCTTACCTTTGATCAGCCTGACAGAGGTCCGGCGTTGCGCCATCCACACGCACGAGTCAAAGCGTCTTGAGTGCCGTATCGAGCACTGCGAGCAGGAAATCGGCATCGGGGACCGTGAGGCACATAGGCGGTTTGATTCGCAAGGTGTTCGACCAGAGGCCGCCCTTGCCGATTAATAAGCCGAGATCTTTACAGCGCTCGAAGACGGCCGCGCATTCTTCTTTCGCGGGATCTTTGCTCGCACGATCTTTGACAAGTTCGACGCCAAGCATAAGGCCTAACCCTCTGACATCGCCAATGAGCATGTGCTTTTGTGCGAGTTTTTCGAAACCGGCTTTAAGATAATTACCGATTTTCAGCGCATTCGCCTGGAGCGCTTCGCGCTCGATGACCTCGAGCACAGCACGGCCTTGTGCACAAACGACAGGGTTGCCGCCAAAGGTATTGAAGTGAATGCGCGTCGCGAGAGCGGCTGCGATGGCCGGAGTCGTAACTACAGCAGCGAGCGGGCACCCATTGCCGATACCTTTGGCCATAGTGACGATATCGGGAATCACGTCTTGTGTCTGAAATCCCCAATAGTGTGTGCCGGTGCGCCCGAAGCCTGTCTGGACTTCGTCCGCGATACATAAGCCTCCGGCCGCGCGGGTGTGGTCGTATGCGTGCGCGAGATAGCCGTCGGGAAATACAACGGCACCGCCTACGCCTTGGATCGACTCGGCGATGAAAGCGGCGATTCGTCCTGAGGTGCCGAATTGGATTACACTTTGTACGTCGTCGGCATATTTTTTTCCGGCGTTGGGATCGTCACTAAGATACGGACCGCGATAGGTGTCCGGCATCTGAGCGTGCTGCACGCCGAAGCTATGCGGAACGTTAAATTTCCATGTGTGATGCGAAGTGAGCGCCATCGTACCTGGACTGCCGCCATGGTAGGCGTTGCGCAGCGCGATCACGTCGTAGTTTCCAGTGTACGCACGAGCCATGGTGATAGCGAGGTCGTTGGCTTCGGACCCGGAGTTGACGAAGTAACAGACTTTGAGATCGCCCGGCATTTTCGCTGCGAGGTCGCGCGCGTAGAGAGCGACATTTGGATGTAGATAGATGGTTGTCGTGTGCTGGATGAGGTCATTTTGGGCGTGCGCTGCCGCCACGACGTGCGGATGGCAGTGACCAACGCTCACGGTAACAATCCCGCCAAATCCATCGAGGTAGCGTCGGCCTTTTTCGTCAAAGAGCCACTGGCCCTTACCTTCAACGATCATCAGGGGCTTTTTATAATAGTGGAAAATCGCGGGGTTGAGAAACTGTTTGCGCACAGCGAGAACCTCTTCTGCAGAGGGACCGGCGTAGGGCTTTGGCTGATACTCGAAAGGTGGGAGAACGATGGATTTCACGATAAAGTCATGATGCAGGTGCTAGCTTGCGTAACCCGAGGTAAGCGACAAACGCGAGCGCGAAGCCGGCAAACCATGCATAGTTGTAGAGGTTGAGAAGAATTGAAGAGATGCCAGCACTGCCCAAGAGGTGCACGTTGACCAAGAACCCCGGCAAGCTTGGCAGCACGCCGATGACGAGAGCGATGAGCGCCACCATGCTGAAGCCTCTCGTATAACGGTATTCGCCCTCTGGAGTGTAAAGCGCGGCGACATTTAGGCGCTTATGGCGAATGAGAAAATAGTCGGCGATCATGATACCGCCGATCGGGCCGAGGAGCGCGCTATAGCCAATCAGCCAGTTGAAAATGTAGCCTGACGGATCAGCCACAAGTTTCCAGGGCATGATCACCACGCCGATCAATCCTGTGATCAAACCTCCAAGGCGAAAAGAGATCTTCTTCGGCGCGAGGTGGGCAAAATCGTTGGCCGGGCTGACAACGTTCGCGGCAATATTTGTAGCGAGCGTGGCAACGCAAAGCGCGACCATCGCGAATACCAGCAATACTGGATTTTTGAAATGAGTCAGCACGTCCACCGGATCCCAAATGGTTTTGCCGTAAATGATGGTTGTGGCCGAGGTGACGGCGACACCGATGAATGAATACAAAGCCATCGTGAGCGGTAGTCCAAGTGCTTGACCTAGTATCTGGTCGCGTTGTGAAACAGCATAACGGGAGAAGTCAGGAATGTTGAGAGACAGGGTGGCCCAGAAACCGACCATGCCGGTGAGCGCGGGGAAAAAGAAACGCCAAAATTGACCCGCTTTCGGCTGGCCCAAATCGAATGCGGACGGTTGTGAAAGGATCGGCCCAAAGCCGCCGGCATTTCGGTACGCCCAGAATAACAGGAGCAGCCCGAGAGCGATGAGCAATGGCGCCTTAATGTTGAGCAGGAGGCGGATCGAGTCGATGCCTTTGTAAACTACGGCCATGTTGATGGCCCAAAAGAGCGCAAAACAAAGAAACTGAGGCAACGTGATGCCCATAACCGTTGCGGCGCCGGGCGCAGCCAACGACGGCACAAATACTGCAATGATTTTGAAAATGGCATTTCCGCCGATCCACGTCTGAATCCCAAACCACCCACAAGCGACTAATGCACGCAGCAGGGCTGGAATATTAGCTCCCACCGTGCCGAACGAGGCCCGACAGAGGACCGGGAACGGGATTCCATAGCGAGTACCCGCGTGGGCGTTTAAGATCATGGGAATAACCACGATCACGTTACCAAGAAAAATCGTGAGGATCGCTTGCCACCAATTCATGCCGCCGCCGATCAGAGACGATGCGAGCATGTAAGTCGGAATGCATGCCGACATGGAAATCCACAGTGCGGCGATGCTGCCCATGCGCCAACGCCGCCGCTCCAGCGGCACTGGAGCCAGATCGGCGTTGTACAGCTGCGAGTCCTTCATCTCAGAAGAGACGACCGGATCAAGAGCTGTAGGGGAGGCGATCATGGTCTAAAAATGGGAGGGTGTTCGTTGGAGGAATCGTCCACGACCGAGGGTGCCAACGAATTTTCCGTCGCGCGCGGCGACCTCGCCTCGAACCGTGACGATATGCGGGCGTCCTTCTATTGGCCAACCTTCGAAGGCGCTATAATCGACGTTCATGAGCTGAGTCGTTGCTGAGATCGTGCCGCGATAATTCGGATCAAAGACGACCAAGTCAGCATCAGCGCCAGGCTGGATCGTTCCTTTGCGAGGAAACAAGCCGAACAGACGCGCAGCGCGTGTACTCGCGATGTCGACAAACGTATTCAGGTCGATCCTTCCGCTCTTTACGCCGCGCGTATAGAGTAAGTTGATACGCGCTTCGAGGGAAGGAATGCCGTTGGGGATTTTCGTGAAATCGTCACGCCCCATCGGTTTTTGTTTTTCGAAATCGAACGGTGCGTGGTCCGTCGCGACCGTTTGAATTAATCCATCGCGCAAACCATTCCAGAGCACCGATTGGTTGCGCGCATCCCGCAAAGGTGGCGACATGACATATTTTGCGCCTTCGAAATTGGGTAATTCAGCATAGGTCTTATCAAGTACGAGGTATTGGATCAGCGTTTCAATACTTACTCGTACGCCGCGCTGTCGCGCCGCGATTGCTTCCATGAGAGCTTCCTGGCAACTGAGATGAACGATGTACGTCGTGGCCCCGGTGAGCTCCGCGAATGTCATGAGATGATGCACGCCTTCCGCTTCGACTCGCGGCGGCCGACTCTCGTGATGTTGTGCGGGATCGGTCTTGCCGGTGGCGAGAAGTTCCTTCGAACGCTCGGCGACTAGCGTCTCGTTTTCGCAATGTGCTGTGACGATGACGCCTAGTTCTTTTGCGAGTTTAAGCGTTTGATAAAGTTCAGTGTCGTCGATTCCGAAGGCGCCTTTGTACGCCAGGAAGATTTTGAAGGAGCTAATGCCGCGTCGCACGATTTCGCGAAGCTGTTCCTCGGTCGTCGCATCGAACTTCGTCACACCCATGTGAAATGTGAAATCGCAGGCCGATTTGCCGACCGCCTGCGCCATCCATAGTTCGAAGGAGGCGAGGGCGTCGTCTTTGCGGGCCGGACAGCACATTTCAATGAGTGTTGTGGTGCCGCCCACGAGTGCGGCTTTGCTGGCCGTTTCGTAGGTATCCTTCGAATACGTTCCCATGAACGGCAGATAAATGTGCACGTGCGGATCGATGAAACCTGGGAAAACGTAACAGCCCGTCGCATCAATGACCTCGGCGTCCGGAGGCGCTTTGAGATCTCGGCCGATCATCGAAATCGCCTCTCCTTCGCAGAAGATGTCGGCGATGGTGCGCTCTGAAGCTGTGACGATTTCGCCGTTTTTAATGAGGAGGGACATATGCGCCTATTTCTTCCAGACGTCTTCGGCTCCGCTGCCGAACCAACGCGTACTCACTACTTTTTGCCGGGTGTAGAACTGCACGCCCTCGCGGCCCTGAATGTGCAGGTCGCCGAAAAACGAATCGTCCCAGCCGGTAAAAGGAAACATCGCCATCGTGGCGGGCACACCGACGTTGACGCCGACCATTCCTGCCTTGACGCGATGTTTAAATTCGCGTGCCGCATGACCCGAGTTCGTGAAGATCGCAGCTCCGTTGCCGTATGCAGATCGATTGGTAATTTCGATCGCGTCGTCGAGTGCATCCATGCGCAAGACGTTGAGCACCGGCCCGAAAATTTCTTCGCGCGCCAAGCTCATGTTCGGCGCTACTGCATCGACGATAGTCGCGCCCAGGTAAAACCCCCCGGGTGCTTCGCTGACACGCACGCCTCGGCCGTCGCAGATTACTTTTGCTCCTTCGGTCTCGCCGATGGCAATAAGTTCGGTGATACGATCGCGGTGTTGAGCGGTGATCACCGGCCCCATATCCGGCTGGGTGCTTTGATCGGTTGGACCGACGCGGATCGCGCGCGCGGCAGTTACCAACGAAGGCAACAATCGATCGGCCGCTGCGCCGACGAGGAGTGCTCCGGATCCCGCCATGCAGCGTTCACCCGCACAACCAAACGCGGCAGTCGTGACGCTCTCGACGGTTTTGGAGACGTCGGCATCTGGCATGATCACGAGATAATTTTTTGCGCCACCGTTCGCTTGCACGCGTTTACCGTGACGCGTTGCCGTTTCGTGAATGTATTTCGCAACAGGTGTTGAGCCTACGAAGGAGACTGCTTTGACAAGCGGGTGGGTGAGTAAAGCATGCACACAGGCACGACCACCGTGGACCAAATTAAACACGCCTTTCGGCAGCCCGGCTTGCTCTAGAAGTTGCGCGAGCAGAACCACCGTGAGTGGGACCTTCTCGCTCGGTTTGAGCACAAATGTATTTCCGCACGCGAGGGCTAGCGGGAACATCCACAGCGGCACCATGGCAGGAAAGTTGAATGGCGTAATGCCGGCACATACGCCGAGTGATTGATGCAGCGTTTCGCAATCGACGCCTCTCGCCACGTTTTCGAGGGTATCGCCCATGAGTAGGGTGGGGATGCCGCAAGCGTATTCGACGTTTTCGAGACCGCGGTGCAAGTCACCGCGTGCTTCGAGCCGTGTCTTGCCATGTTCGCGGGAAAGCGTTTCGCAAATCTGATCAAAATTTTGGTCGAGAAGTTGGCGGTAGCGGAAAAACACTCGCGCGCGTTCGGTAGGCGGAGTGTCGGACCATTTTGGATACGCGAGGGCCGCGGCTTGTACCGCTTCGTCGACCAGTTCCGCTGAGCCAGCTGGACATTCAGCGATCACCTCTCCGGTGGACGGGTTGAAAACGGATGTGGATGCGCCGGATACAGTGCGCCATTCTCCGCCAATGAAGACTGGGCAAGGTAGCATATGGCCTGGTTAGGCGCGTGAAAGCGCATCAGACTGTTTCGTGAACTCATCGCCACTCCATTCGCCGTCGGACGCAACCGTCTTTCGTGGCAACGCTGCTGCCGCTTTTTGTGCGGCTTTGCGCTCGGTCTGGCGGCGCACGAGCTCGGCGTGAGTGGTGAAGTAGTCGAGGCTATGGCCTTTGAAATCTGCGAGGGTTTCGAATTTATGTTTATCCATGAAAGCGAGCAATTCCTCGCACATGGGCTTCACGCATTCGTAACCGAATTTCATGACACCGGTACAAACCTGAACGGTGTCGGCGCCGAGCAGAATAAACTGCGCTGCGTCACTTCCGCTTTCGATTCCACCAAGCCCCGAAAGCGTACGGCCTGGGAACTCTGCCCGGATCATCGTGGCAATTTCCATGACCATGCGGAGCGCGATGGGCTTGACTGCCTTCGACGAATAGCCGCCCGGCGTTGTCCATCCTTCGACCGTCGGCTCGGGTCGAAGCGTGTCGAGGTTCACACCCATAACGCTTCGAATGGTATTGATGGCGCTGATACCGTGGACGCCCGCGCGCAACGCAGCGCGGCTTGGCTCTTCGATGTGGGTAATGTTCGGCGTCATTTTCGCCCACACTGGTTTTTTTGCGGCGGACATCACCCAGCTGCAAACCTCTTCAAGGATATCTGGGTCCTGGCCCATGGCTGCGCCCATTTTGCGTTCAGGCAAACCGTGTGGGCAGGAGAAATTTAGTTCGAATCCATCGACTCCGGCCTTCTCGCAACGCTCGACGATTTCAATCCACGCATCCTTTTGGTACTCCTCCATGATCGATGCGATCAGCACACCGTCGGGATGGAGGTCTTTGCATTTCTTAAATTCGTCGAGCCATAGATTGAATGATCGATCACTGATGAGTTCGATATTTTCCCAACCGATGACTTCTCCGCTCGCTGCATGCAACTTGGCGTAGCGAGGGGAAACGTTGACCACTTTCGACGAGTCGAGGCTGACAGTTTTTGCGATTACCGCGCCCCAACCTTCGCGGAACGCGCGGCTGATCACGCTGAGATTTGTGCCGGGCGGTCCGGAGCCGATGATAAAAGGATTGGGCAACTTGAGGCCGTCGACTGTTGTGGCTAGCGTAGGCATGAGCGAAAAATCTCCGTTCAGTATCGTGGAACCGTACGCCGGTATCATACGACGCCGCCGACACCTTGACAAATCGGGTGCGCCGTTTCCTCCGAAAGCGCGGGTTAGTGTAATGTAAATTGAAGAATGAACCAGCTGCGTCGATCTTCCACCGCTACAGCGACGTGCGCGTCTCGTGAGGAGACCGGTGCGTGGAGAGGATGGGCTGGAATTGGCGCAGGCTGGCTCATTTGTTGCTGAAGCTGTAGCATTGCCTATGCCTAGTATTAGCATTGCCGAACAAACCCGCCCACGCCTTTGCGTCTGTGGCGCTGATGTCGATTAACTCGATGGCGCCAACAGCATGAAAACACGCTTCGATCCAGCCCGAACGGTTGCTGAACTCAAAGATCTTCGCCGACTTACTTCCGACGAAAACGGCGCCCAGCGAGTTGCGTTCACGCCGACCTGGGTCGCTACACGGGCTTGGCTCCGAAAAAAAATTGCGGAGCTGCCGGTTGAAAATCATGTCGATGCAGGCGGCAATCTGTGGACCACGCTTCGCGGTAAATCCGAACAAGCCCTTGTGATCGGCGGGCACATGGATTCAGTGCCGAATGGTGGCTGGTTGGATGGTTGTCTCAACGTGCTCGCCGGTCTCGAAATTCTTCGGGGAATTGTTTCGGAATATGACGGCGCACCACCGGTGACAGTTCGCCTGGTTGACTGGGCGGACGAGGAGGGCGCGCGTTTTGGCAAAAGTCTTTTTGGGTCCTCCGCGTGTGCCGGCTCGCTGAACATGGAAGAGGCGCGCGGTCTCAAGGACCGTGATGGTGTCAGTCTGCCCGAAGCGTTGAAGCAGGTCGGAATCGATTTCGAGCGCGTTAAAGAAAGTGGCAAAGAGCTCGCCCACGCCGCGGCCTATCTGGAGTTGCACATCGAACAAGGGCCTGTGTTGCTCGATTTGGATCTTCCGCTAGGTTCTGTACTCGGAACTTTCGGGGTCGAGCGCCATGCGATTACGTTTCACGGTCAGGCCGCGCACTCAGGCAGCACGCCGATGAATCGTCGCAAAGATGCATTTCTCGCCGCGGCAAAAATGGGTGCCGAGATTTATGAAATCGCCAAAAGGCACGGCGGTGTCTGCACGATCGGTTCTTGTACGACAAAGCCAGGAATCGTCACGAGCGTGGTTGAAGAGTGCCGCCTCACACTCGATCAAAGACACCTGGATGGCGCAGCGCTCGCTCGGATGCTGCAAGAGGCAATGGAGGCCAGCGAACATTTTGCGCGCGAGGGCAACGTCACCGTCTCCTCAAGTCGCCTCTGGCAGATCGAACCGATTCTCTTCCACGATGATCTTATCGCGCTTTGCGATCGGGCCATCGTTGAGACCGCCGGCAAAACCCATCGCATGCCGTCAGGGCCACTCCACGACGCTGCTGAAGTTGCGCGTGCCGGCGTGCCCACTGTCATGATGTTCGTCCAAAGCCTACGTGGCATTAGTCACAATAAGATTGAAGATACTAAAGAGGAACACATCGAACTCTGTGTACGGGCGTTTGATCGGTTGGCTCAGAAGACGCTTCACTGGCTCGCCGAGGACAATCTGTCTCCATGATTGTTGGCGTTCCCAAAGAAATTAAAATTGGTGAAACGCGAGTTTCCCTGACTCCTGATTTATGCCGCAGCCTGGTCGATCTGGGCGCGACTGTTTTCGTCGAGCAGTCGGCAGGCGTGGGCGCGGGTTTTTCCGATGCTGAATATCAGATGGCCGGAGCGATCGTTGAACCTTCAGCTGAGAAAATTTGGGTTAAGGCAGAGTTGATTTTGAAAGTGAAGGAACCGCTCCCGCTCGAATTCGAACGTCTGCGGGAAGATCAAATGCTCTTTACGTACCTGCATCTGGCCGCAAATCCGACGCTCGCCCATGCCTTGGTCGCTAGGAAGGTCCTCGCGATTGCCTACGAAACTGTAGAGGGACCGGATGGTTCGTTACCTTTACTTAGACCTATGTCGCAAGTCGCAGGCGCGTTGGCGGTCCAAGTGGGAGCCTATTTCTTGCAATCGCCACAGGGCGGCTCAGGCGTTTTGCTTGGCTCCATCACTGGGACGATGCCAGGCCACGTTGTAATCATCGGCGCGGGCAACGCCGGCTTACACGCTGTAGAAACCGCCGCGGGCCTTGGCGCGAGAGCGACTGTGCTGGACCTTGACCTAGCCAAGTTGGGTTCTCTCAAAGCCAAATACGGCGATCGTGTGAGGACGTTGCCTTCGAACGCGGCCAATCTCGCAACCAGCGTGGCAGAGGCCGACCTTTTGATTGGTGCCGTTCTGATCCCAGCGGCGAAGGCACCGACCGTCGTGACTCGCGGGATGATCGCCACGATGCGAGCAGGGAGTGTCATCGTGGATATAGCTATCGACCAAGGCGGCTGCATTGAAGGTATCCGGCCTACCTCTCATCGGGAACCTATTTATATCGACCAGGGTGTTATCCATTACGCGGTGCCGAACATGCCGGCACTGGTTGGCCGCACGTCGACGCTTGCCCTGACTCAAGCGACCGAACCGTTTGTTATGCATCTCGCTAAAATGGGAGGGGAACGGGCATTCGCTGAACATCCAGGCTTCGCCAAAGGATTGAACACTGCTCAAGGCAAGATTGTTGGAGTCGCCGCGGCCCGTGCGCTGGTAAAACAGGCGAAAACCTGACACTGGTTGACTTTGGAGCAATCGTAACTTCTGCCGCTGGGGCTAGGGTAGCTCCGCCGACTTGCGGGCCAACAAGTCGTAGGACACGGCATGCTCTTTGTCAGCATGCTTCGCGCCGAGACAAACAGCAATTGGACGCTGATCGAGCATCGCGAGCACGCGCGACTAAAGCCGTGACGATGGACAACTCTTACGCGGCAATCATCGTCTCGACGCATACGGAGAAACTGCTCACGGAGCAGGCCGACCCGAGAGGGCTGCCCGCTGCTGAACGAGAAGCGCATGCCCGTTTCTTTGCGAGTCAGCGACTGCCGCAACAGCAGCTTGCTAAGGTCGTGGCGAACCTCCCCGGAGGTTCGGTTGCGGTGGCGCCGGAAATATCGGAGTAGTCTCAGGTAATTAACGTGCAGCGTATGAACGCTAATCCCTACTGACAGTGGCCCTTCCGATTTGCGTAACTCCCTACTCCATATGGAGTAGGAATTGGAGGCGCGGGTCGGAATTGAACGCGTAAAGAACTCAGGTACAAGTGGATGTGAGTATTTTTAAGAGGTAGATGCAAGACAAATCAGGCTAACTCCGCCAAAACTTTGGCCAACTTTGGGGTAATTTCACTGACACTTTTACTGACAGTGGGCTGGGGGCATTCGACCGATTCTAGCCAAACTCGTGTGGAACGAAATACAACCGCCCAGCGTACATTGGTTCCCCGGACATAGAAAAACTCGAGCGACATCGCGCAGGCTCTATATTCTGATTCGCTGAAAGCGGCCCTCCGTTCAACCAAGAGGGCCGCATGGATCAGCGATCCTTTCGCCGGCTTCCAACCCGGGAATATCTAGTGAGGCACGCGAGCCAGGAAATGTCCCGTATGCACCTCGGTTATTGTGGCGTTGCGAACCACGAATGTGGCTGCAAGGAGGAGAATAGATAACGCGGCGACCGAAACGATCTGTTGCAGGGTGTTATGTTTATGCGCACCTTGGGCAGGAAGTTCGGTGGTGCTGTGAGCTAACGAATTGTCGTGATGTCCTATGAGAATTGAAGTTTTCATGCCTCTGAGTTTAGCCGGAAACCAACGCGCCGCCTAATTAAGGCTGGGGCTCATTCCATTAAATTTTCATCAACGAGGGCATCGCACTTCTGCCCGCCCTGCTTGACGAATCTGCTATAAGGAGAATCGTTTCGACCAAATCGTGCTCCCATTCTTCATCACCGCTCGCCGACAACCGACTCGATTGAGTCGAGCCTGCGCGCTGCTGTTGACGGGCACGATTTTGATGCTGGCTGTCTTGGCGGCGAGTCCAGACGCCCATCGCTGGCTGCACGCCGACTCGGATCAAGCGGATCACGAATGCGTGGTCACATTGTTCGCCCAAGGTGTGACGCCGGCCTCGGTCGCGGTCACGATGGCGATTGTCGCTTGGCGGCTGTTGGGGTTATCGCAGAGCGAGGGGACGGATCTCCTTCTCTCGGCTCCTCGTTTCTCGCATTTACCCGGGCGTGCGCCGCCTCGGGGTTGAGTAAGTTTCGGTAACGTTCCGAGCGAAGATTCGCTCGTTGATGCTCTGCGCAAAGCCAACGGCCCTGCCGTGCTGCGCGTGCCTACATCCGTTCACTCAACACGCACTCAACATGAATTCCCGATTTTCCGTTTTTTTCTTAGTTCTAACAGTAGGTTCTGCCTACACCAAAATCTTCGCGGCCGATGCACCGCCTGACACCGCTTTCCCGTCGCCTCAAGGCAACGATGCACCAATCAAACTCGAACGTTTCGTCGTCACGGGCGAACTCGATCGCGCCCGCGAAGCGATCGTGCCCAGCTTGGGCGCCTCGCAGTTTCAAATCAGCCGCGACCAAATTCTCGCGGAAGCCGGAGGCGGTAACGCCTCCTTCAACAACGTGCTGCTGCGCGCGCCAGGCATGGCCCAGGATTCTTTCGGGCAGCTTCATTTACGCGGCGAACACGCCAACATGCAGTACCGCATCAATGACATTCTCCTGCCCGAAGGAGTCAGCGGTTTCGGACAGGAACTTGACACGCGATTTGTAGACACCGTAGCGGTATTGACCGGTTCGTTGCCGGCGCAATATGGCTATCGCACGGCCGGGGTGATCGATATTCACACGAAAAACGGCGCGAACGCGGATGGCGGTTCGGTCACATTTTATGGTGGCAGCTTCAATTCGGCGCGTTCGGCCTTTGAACTGGGCGGGACGGAGGGTCGGCTCGATTTCTACATCACCGATAGTTATTTTCAGAGTGACTTAGGCATTGAGAATCCCACCGATCAGCGCACCGCGCTCCACGATCACACGCAGCAATTGAAAGGCTTTGGCTATTTTTACTACTTGATCGATGCGACCAGTCGCCTTGCGCTCATCGTGAGCGGTTCCGGTGCGAAGTTCCAAATCCCGAACAACCCGAACCAAGATCCAGCGTTTACGTTGACAGGTGTGCCGACCTTCGACTCGGCCAACCTCGACGAAAACCAACGCGAGAACAATGGCTACGCGACCGTCTCGTACCAAAGGTCGACCGCCGATGCCGGAGTGCAGGTCGCGGCCTTCACGCGGACGAGCGACATCAAGTTCACGCCTGATGCGGCGGGTGACCTGCTCTTCAATGGCGTCGCGAGTGCCGTGCAGCGCAATATCCTTTCCAACGGAGTCGAAGCCGACGGCCGCTGGGCGGCGTTGACCGATCATACGTTCCGCGGCGGCTTCAGCTATACTTCCGATCGGGCCAAGGTGGATACGCATGATCGAGTGTTTTCCGTCGACGCTGCCGGGAATCAAACCACAACTACGCCGCTCTCGATCACCGACAATCAGAGCAAGCTTGGTTCTTTGTACGGCCTCTATGTACAGGATGAGTGGACGGTGACCGAGAAGCTCACGGTTAACTACGGTTTCCGCGCGGATGGTGCGAATGCGTACGTGCATGAAGGCCAGCTCAGTCCACGCATCAATTTCGTGTACGCGGCCACTGAGGGCACAAATTTTCACGCAGGATATGCGCGCTATTTCACGCCGCCGCCGCTGGAACTGGTCTCCGGTGAGGCCATCGCGAAATTCGCCAACACCACGAATGCACCCGAGGTGACGACAAGTTCGCCGGTGCGGTCGGAGCGGTCGCACTACTTCGATTTGGGTGTGACGCACAACTTCACTAAAGCGTGGTCGGTCGGACTCGATGGCTATTACAAAACCGCGAAGAACCAACTTGACGAAGGGCAGTTCGGCCAGGCGCTGGTGTTCTCACCGTTCAACTATCGCACCGGCAAAATTTACGGCGTGGAATTAACTACTAACATTACGGCAGGCGCGTTTACCGCCTACGCGAATCTCGCGATCAGCAAGGCGACCGGACGTGAAATCGTCAGCGGCGAATTCCAGTTTGGGCAGGACGAGTTGGACTATATCGCGACGCACGACGTGGCGCTCGATCATGACCAACGTTACACCAGTTCCGTCGGCGTGACGTACAAATGGGAAAACACGCTGGTCTATGCCGATGGGTTATACGGCAGCGGCTTGCGTCGTGGATTTGCGAATACAGAAACGCTGCCCTCCTATACCACCGCCGATCTCGGGGTTGATCAGAAAATCGCTCTGAACGGCAAACAGGAGTTACACCTAAGAATCGATGTGGTGAACCTCTTCGACAAAGTCTACGAGCTGCGCGATGGCTCGGGCATTGGCGTGGGTGCACCGCAGTTTGGCGCCCGGCGCGGTGTGTACGGCAGCATTACCTGGGCGTTTTAATCAATAGAAAGTCGAGCCGCCGAAACCGGAGATGAGCGAACCTTTGCTCATCTCCGGTCCAAACCTCGTTTAGATTTTCCAGCGTAGGCCGGTGGAAAGGAGCCAGCGGGGCTCCAACTGCAGGCCGTTGACGCGCTGATAGACGGGTAGCTGCATGAAGACAAACGCGTTGGACTTGTCGCTGAGTTCGGCGGTCACGCCGGGGCTCAAGTAGGCCAATGTCCCGCCGCTGTTGGCGGTGTCGGCCGCGGCACCGTGCTCGCGGGTTTCCGTTTTGACGTTGAGCTGGTGCTGCGGAGTGAATCGGCTTGTATTTAACCAACGAACACCGCCACTGAGATTCACGCTGGTCGACGGAATGAAGTTGGCCCGTGCGGCGAGCGGCTGATCAAGCATGACTTGAGCGAAACAACCGAGGTTGGTGGCAGGACGCGCAAACCATGATGCTCCGGCGAGCAAGTCGGTGGTCCCTGTGCCGAGTTGCAGGCCGCGGTCCAGCAACTCACCCGTTTGCGGGCCGGTCGCGAAGTTTTGGTCGAAGCGACCGG
>Ga0302321_100001300_pt1 | contig 21320 bp, 20 predicted proteins | sample Fen_T0_1_FD_202505 | JGI IMG/M metagenome (GOLD analysis project Ga0302321, IMG submission 202505) | Peat permafrost microbial communities from Stordalen Mire near Abisko, Sweden - Fen_T0_1 | ecosystem: Environmental > Terrestrial > Soil > Wetlands > Permafrost | place: Sweden: Abisko...
GAAAAAGATGCCTATGACTTCATTTACGATCGAGCCGCTCTCGTGGCTCTGCCTTCGCCGATGCGAGAAACCTATGCTCAGGTCATCAAGAAATCGCTAAAAAGCGGAGGAAAGTGCCTTCTCGTCGTATATGAATACGACCAGTCAAAACTGGAAGGACCTCCGTTCAGCGTCCATGCCAACGAAATTCACGAGCTTTATGAAGACCAATTCACCATCAAACTGATGGAAAGTAGGCAGGCAGCAAAAGAAGGCCCGCGCCTCGCGTCCTTGGATAGCTTGAAACAGAAAGTCTACATTCTGGAAAAGGTCCGTTAATAAAATTGCTATTCAGGGCTTCTCCGGCGACTACAATCGCCTTGTTCCGGGTTCTCGATCCAACGGAGCATTGTCCGTCTGTGAGGTCTCGCTTATGAGCCGAACCCTTTCTCTCGCAGTCGCATTGTTTCTTGGTACGTGCGCCGCAGTTGCGCAACAGCCCGCCCAGTCCGAGGAAGGCGCCCGTGTCCTTGCTCTCGATAACTCCTGGAACAAGGCGCTCGAGACCAACGACACGAAGGCCCTCGCCATGCTGCTGGCCGACAATTTCATCTCGATTGACATTGACGGCAGCATCCAGAACCGAAGCGAATTCCTGGCGAGTCTCCAAGTGACCAGCTACGAAGCGCCCTCGCAAGCCGTAACCGAACAGAGCAAGGTTGATGTCTATAGCGATTCCGCCATTGTCTTCGGAGTCTTTCGTACAAAGGGTACCGAGAAAGGCAAGCCGTACACTCACCGCGAGCGCTTCCTCGATACCTGGGTGAAAATCAACGGCACATGGAAGTGCGCAGCGGCCGTAACAGTCCTGATCCCCTCCAAGAAATCTTCCGATTAACGAGGCCTTTTTAGTCTAAGGCGGTGTGGACTATCTGAGGGTGCCTCACCCTTCGCGCATTTCGCGAAGGATGGGAGCCACGCGGAGGTCGCGTGGCAGGCATCGGCAGCCGGCTTTTGAATATCTACTCAATGTTGGCCGATTTTTCGAGGTTGTGCTTCATGCAAAGCAATCGAACATTTTTGGCCGTCAGGCTGGTGCCGCCCTTGGAAAATGGTAGGTCGTGATCAAAATGCAGATTCTTCGAATCACCACAAATAACACACTGTCCCTTATCCCGTTTCCATACCTCCTTTTTGACTTCGGAGGGAATGAGCCGAGTATGAGCCATCTCCGTCGGAGTTTGGCCGACCTCATCTATGTTTCGATCAGACAATCTTAAGATGAAACGAAACACGTGCCGTTTTCCGTCATGTACGGTGTTGTAGTCGATGAGATCAAAGTAACCCTTGAGGGACCAAATACCGGGGAAGAGTTTCTCGTAGACTTTTACTATCTCAGCGAGTCGACCATGGCTCTTGTATCCCTCAACGGCCTTGATAAAAAAGCCGTTTTGAGTGAGACGGCCTGACGGTAAGGTGTCGGGCTGATCCTCGCTTTTTGGGTTGTGCTCGTAGGACTTTTTTGTGACGTCGTGCCCCTCGTACTCGATCGTTACGCCGTCGTCATAAACCCTGTCTCGATACGGGGCACTGGAGCGTTGGGACATCAAAATGACCGAATAGCTCGGTTTGAGACGATAGTTCATACCGCGCTGAAGTGTTTGCACGCCTTCGGCGTCGCACATCTCGCGGTAGCTCGATATATCGTCTTGAATCGCAGCCATAGGCATTCGGGCAGCGAGCCAAGGGCGCCACCCGTAATAGTGAAGCACTATTCTTTGATCGTCGGCAAGGGAGCCCCGAGTGCACGGGTCTCGCGTTTTCCCCGACCTGCAGGCGTCTCAATCCTGGGTTCCTTTTTCGCAGCCACATTTCACTCGCGATCTTTTCATCACATCCAGCCTGTGTGCGCAGTCACTGACACACCACCGGCAACGCGCGAAAATGAAATCAACTGTGCTCGGCGCAAACACAACTCTGTCCGTCCTCACCAGCGATCAATACGCCGCCACGCCGCTTCGTCCTTCCTTAGACATCGCTCGTAACTCCTTATTCTTGAATATTTTGCGGGTAAGCCTCTTGCTATCAACATCTTAAGTCAAAAAGGGTAGGGGGGAGGGGTATGCGAATTCACAAAAATCACCCTTAAACCCAACGAAACAAAAGGGGAAATCGTGAAATCAGAACCGCACCAAAAGCGCGCTTTTCGACCTCTCTGCGAGACTTGCGCCGTATAATATCCGGTTCTCATAACAGGAGATTCCCTTATGTCCGCTCTTCCTGAAATCCCGACCCAAACTAAAACTCGCACCGAATCCGATTCCATGGGAAAGATCGAAGTTCCCTCCAGTGTTTATTGGGGAGCGCAAACGCAGCGCTCGCTGTTGCACTTCAATATCGGTCGCGACACCATGCCTCCCGAATTGATTCGTGCGTTCGGCACGTTGAAGAAGGCTTGCGCTTTGGTCAATCAGGATTTGGGAAAGCTTCCAGCCGACATCGCAAAACTGATCACAGCCGCAGCGGATGAAGTGATCGCCGGGAAGTTGAACGATCAGTTTCCTCTGCGCATTTGGCAAACAGGTTCAGGCACGCAGACCAACATGAACGTGAACGAGGTCATCTCGAACCGCGCCATCGAGATCTCCGGAGGTGAACGCGGATCGAAAAAGCCCGTTCATCCGAACGATCACGTAAACATGTCGCAGTCCTCGAACGACACATTTCCGGCAGCAATGCACATTGCTGCCGCAGCGCGAGTAAAGAACGACCTGATTCCAGCGATCAAGACTGTGCGCGATGCAATTGCAGCCAAGGCAAGAGAATTTGACGGCATCGTGAAGATTGGTCGCACGCATTTGCAGGACGCTGTTCCCTTGACGATTGGCCAGGAATTTGGCGGATGGGCAAGTTTGCTGGATCGCGACATCAAGCGTCTGGAGCAGGTTCTAGACGGCTTGTACGACCTGGCGATTGGCGGAACAGCTGTCGGAACAGGATTGAATACGCATCCGGAATTTGCGGAGCGAGCGGCGAAGAAAGTCGCCGAATTGACAGGACTTCCCTTCCGCTCGCATCCGAACAAGTTTGCGGCGCTCTCAGCGCACGATGAGTTGGTGTTCGCGCAAGGAGCGATGGAAACTCTAGCAGCGTCGTTCATGAAGATCTCCAACGACATTCGCTGGCTGGCTTCAGGTCCGCGTTGCGGATTAGGCGAATTGTCGATTCCGGAGAATGAACCAGGATCGTCGATCATGCCAGGCAAGGTGAATCCGACGCAGTGCGAAGCCATGACGATGGTTTGTGCGCAGGTGCATGGAGCAACAGCAGCCGTAGGATTCGCAGGATCCCAGGGCAACTTTGAGCTGAACGTATTCAAACCGGTCATCATCTACAACTTCCTGCACTCGGTCACGTTGATCACGGATGCTTGCCATGGATATGTCGAGTACATGGTCAAAGGCATTGAAGTGGATCGCGCAAAAGTGGATTGGTATGTGAAGAACTCGCTGATGCTGGTGACTGCGCTCGCTCCCAAGGTTGGCTACGACAAGGCAGCGCAGATTGCGCACACAGCGCACGTGGAGCATTCGAGCTTGCGCGAGGCCGCGCTGAAGTTGGGATATCTCTCGGGCGAGGAGTTTGACTCGCTGGTCAAACCCGAGAAGATGACGAAACCCTAGTCTGGCGATCTGGCTTCACGTCGGATCGTGTCATGCGTCACTGACTTGGCTTTCCCGCTGCTCATAGAATCCTGACGAATATAGAAGGAGTGTCTATGAGAACACTGCGATTTTGTGGAATTGCTGTGCTGGTATTTGCCGCTGCTTTAATGATGGTTGCAGTGGGACATTTTGGAAATACTCGCGGCTCAGCGCTAGCTGCAGATCAGCCTGCTTCGGCGATCATGCCAGTAGGAAAACCGATCTTGCTCAAAGCGCCTTTGGGACTACCTCCTGTCCCGATACCTGCGGACAATCCACCTACAGCACTAACCATCGCGCTGGGACGACGACTTTACTACGACGGCATTCTCTCCGCGGATGGAACCATTTCGTGCGCGTCGTGTCACTCACCCGCTTCGGGATTTACGGATGTGCGATCAGTGTCGATTGGAGTTGGAGGAAAGAAAGGAACACGACATTCGCCGACCGTCATCAACTCGGCCTACAACGATGTGCAGTTCTGGGATGGGCGTGCGCCGAGTCTTGAGGAGCAGGCCAAAGGACCGATCCAGAATCCGGTCGAGATGGCGACTACGCATGAAGCGGTAGTCGCGCATTTACAGGCTGACCCGAAGTACGTTGCCCGGTTCAAAGAGGCTTGGGGAACGGAGCACATCACGATTGACCTGGTAGCGAAGTCGATTGCGTCGTTTGAGCGGACGGTAATCAGCGGGAATTCGCCGTTTGACCGGTTCTACTATGGACACGACAAGAAGGCAATGTCGGCATCGGCGCAACGCGGACTAAAGCTGTTTGTGGATCCGAAGAAGGGCAATTGCCAGGTCTGCCACACGATTGGCAAGGACTACGCCTTGTTCACGGACAACAAGTTTCACAACCTTGGCGTGGGCGCGGACACGAGAGGCGTGCTGAATGATCTGGGACGGTTTGATCAGACCAAGAATGAAGCGGACAAGGGATCGTTCAAGACTCCGACGCTCCGGAACATTGCGCAGCGAGCGCCCTACATGCATGACGGAACGTTCCCGACGTTGAAAGATGCGCTGGCGCACTACATTGGCGGCGGGAATATGAACGACCATCTGGATAAGGAGATGCACGCGCTCGATTTCCTGACTTTCGACGAGCGCGATGACCTGATGGCGTTTATGGAAGCGCTGACGGGGAAGTTGCCCACCGATGTCGGACCTCCCGCAGATATGGACAAGCCTATGAACGTGACGGTTCAGGCCAAGTAGTACAAGAGAAATTGACGGTATTGACTTTTTGGTAAGCCAATCCTATCGTCGCATGAGACGGCGACGTTAGGATTGGGCCAACTTCCCTTAATTCCAAGCTCAGTCTTTTTTCAAAAACCGTCGATGGCGATTCAGATGGGTGTGCGCTTCGGGTTGGATGTCGTCGTACTTCATGATGCTGATAGAGCCATCGACTTCCAGGACTGCCAGCGCTACGTCTTTGCACGTGGCAACACCGTGTTCGCGGAGAGAACGTTCGAGTTCGTCCATGCTGACATGTTCACGCGCCATGTTGGCCTGATTGATTTTGCCATCGTGAATCAGCAGCGATGGTTCTCCCTGCACGAACTTGCGGAAGCGCCGATTGCCGCCGGAGACTTCGGCAACAAGGTAATTCAGGAGCAGTAACGTGGCCGCAGCGACTGCTCCCCCAGCGAGCGTGTTGTCGGGACCAGTCATGGCGTTCTGAACAGAGTTGGAGAGCAGGAGAAGTAGAGTCAAGTCGAACGGAGTCATCTGTCCTACTTCGCGCTTGCCACTAAGGCGGATTCCAACAAGCACGAGCAGGTAGATCACTCCGGTTCGGAGTGCAATTTCGACGAGAGTGTGGGCGCTTGGGGGGAACATTCGGCGCGCTTTACTGCGGCGTCGGCGTTACCGGAATCGGTGCGTTTTTCGGCGTGCTCAGATAGCCCGTCACTTTGTTCTTTTCCACCGTCCAGACGACGAGTTCGTAGAGCATATGATCGCGTCCGGTATAGAACTGGACAGGCTCGCTCTGGTTCTTGTCCTTCTTTTCAATAGCTTTGTCGTCGGCGTTAACGGTAAGCGTGTATTTGCCTTTTTTGGGATCAGTCTTCTTCAGCTGAAGTGCGACCGTCGAAAATGCTTGCGGTTTTGCGCCCTTCATCAACGCGAACTCATAGTATTGGCGATCGCCCTTGTGCTTGAGAGCTTCGAGATCGCTGCGCGTATTGGCGATAAGACCGCTTTGTACGCCGAGGTCGCCAACGGTGTTCTGTAATTTCGCGATGGTCGCCTCGAGCGAGGCTTTAGTGGCAGCAACATCGGTCTTAACGCCGCCGACGTCGGTTCTTACGGTGCCGACTTCTCCGGCGACCGCGCCGACGTCTTTCTTAAGTTCGGCGGCCTGAGCGGCGCTGCGGGCGGAGGCCGCCTGTTGCGATCGCTGTAGTTCCTCTGCTCGTTGCGACAACTCCTTGCGAGTCATGCCGATTTTTTCGCCGAGAGTCTCCGCATCGGACTCAGCGGACTGCATGCGCTTGGTGAGATCGGCAATCTGCTTTTGAGAAGCTGTCTGGTCGTCGGTCAGCTTGGTCAGCTTCGTATGCGTGTCATAGCCGAAGTAGCCCGCACCTGCTACAAACAATCCGGCTAACGCAATCAGAATCCATTTGCCTGCTGTGCTGCCGCTCTCTGGGTGATAAACGTGCCCTTGCTCGTCTGCCATATCCGTTTCTCCGTGGAAGCGAAACTTCGTGTGATGTTTGCGAGTCTATTGTTTGTGAGATGCAGGCGGCTGTCAATTGCGATTCAGGTACTTGGCCGGGGGTAACTTGCGACGGAGGAAGGCGGCCGACGATACGCATGTGACCTTTGAAGGGCGGTCGGGAAGCCTCCGGACAGCCGCCGGGACGGCAGCACTACCGTCAAGGTTCGGCTTTTCACTTACGTTTAGAATGGGGGCGTGAAGAACTGGGACGCGATTGTGATTGGGGCGGGGATCATTGGGCTTTCGATGGCGATTGATCTGCGGAAGCGCGGAATGTCCGTGCTGGTGGTGGAAAAAGGGGAACCGGGACGGGAGGCTTCGTGGGCGGCGGGCGGGATGCTGGCGGATTTTCCGTTGGGAATGCCGGTGGCCTTGCGGGATTTGGCCGAGGCTAGCGCGCGGAGGTATCCGGATTTCGTGTCCGAGTTGGAGGCGGAGTCGGGGATCAGGATTGACTTGCGAGTGGAGGGGACGCTCGTTTTTGGCGGGGAGGAGCATGAGACGCTGGCGGCGGAACATCCCTTGCCGGGACCGCTACACGAATTGGAGCCGGGGCTTCGAGCGCCTGCTCAGGCACCAGTTTGTCTTTACTTGAAAGAGCGGAGCGTGGATCCAAGGGAGTTGCTGGCAGCGGCGATCGGGGCTGCGCGGCAGCTCGGTGTTGAGTTTTCCTGCGGTGAGGCTGTCGTGGGGATCGAGACCAGCGAAGGCGGAGCATCCGGCGTTCGAACTCCCAGAAGTACGTTCTCGAGTGGGATTGTCGTGAATTGTGCTGGGGCCTGGGCGGGACAAATTGGGGCGGGACAGTTGGGGGCAGCTATTCCTACCCGGCCGGTGAAGGGGCAGATGCTCTGCCTCGCGGTAGATGAGAGAGGGTCGGTGCGTCACGTTGTGCGACCGCCGGATGTTTATTTGATACCTCGAAGCGATGGGCGGCTGGTGGTTGGCGCGACTCAGGAGGAAGCCGGGTTCGACAAACAGGTTGTTCCGGAAACGATTCAGCGTTTACAGCAAGCCGCTATCGATTTGGTTCCGGGACTTTCTGACGCGCCGGTTTTGGAATCTTGGGCGGGGCTGCGACCGGGAACACCCGACAAGTTACCAATTCTGGGTAGGGCTTCCCTGCCGGGATATTTTGTTGCAACTGGGCATTTTCGAGATGGAATTCTGCTGGCACCGGTGACGGCGCGGGTGATGGGACAATTGATTTGCGGGGAAAAGCCAGAGATCGAGTTGGGCGCTTTTGGGGCCGGAAGATTTTGAGACTGGAAGCGGTTGCCGCGCAAGCGACGTCTAGCGCGCGGGCAGAAATCAAGGGCCGGGCGCAGTGCTGCCCGACCCTATCCGTAACTAGTTTGTGCGCGTTTGCTGTAACGCTACCGATTCCCAATGGCCGGTTTTTTTCACATAGACACGGGTGAACATGGCGTGCCCGGAAACATCCTTGCCGCCGAGCGTCCCCTTGGTTTCCAGTTTGCCGGTGATCACTGCGACGTCGCCAAAAATGCGCACGGACATGTCGGAGACTTCATCGGTTGTGAGCTTGCTCTGACCGGACTTGAAGCCCTCGATCATTTGCGCTTTGGTCGTCATCTGACCGTTCATGGTGACAAAGGTGTAGTCGTCTGCGGTTTCTTTGGCTAGCTTCTCCCAGTCACCCTTGACCACGGCCGCGGCACGATCCTTTTCTATCTTCTTAAGTTCTTCTGCAGCGCCCTGCGCGAGTGCCGTGGTACAGAACATAGCGAACCCACAGAGCAGTGCAACCACGAACGTTCCTAAACGTCGATTCATAAAAACCCCCTCATTCCCACACGGATTGAACTCAGCAAAATCGAGCTTCTTGCCGACGGGGAGCATAGGGGCTGGGAGGAGTGAAGTCAAGGAGATGATCGAGATATCTCCGAGTCTCGCTCAAGGTCTTCAAAAGTCTTGCGTGGCCTATCGGGTATATACTGAAACGTTTTCGGCGCTCATCCATTCATCATTCGCGTTGTGCAGCGCCAGAAAGGCAAAACTATGGCGTCTCCAGCAGTAGATTTTGCGCGTTCAAACCAGTCGCGGTTTCTCAACGAACTCAAGGACCTGCTTCGCATTCCCAGCATCAGCACTCTTGACGAACATAAAGGCGATGTCCAAAAGGCGGCGGAGTTTGTCGCGAATGAACTGAAGCGCATCGGCATGAGCAATGTCGAGATCATTCCCACCGGAGGACATCCACTGCTTTATGCCGATTGGCTGAACGCTCCGGGCAAGCCGACCGTACTGATGTATGCGCACTATGATGTGCAACCGCCGGATCCGGTGGATGAATGGCTATCGCCTCCGTTTGAACCGACCGAGCGCAACAACAACATTTATGCCCGAGGAGCCGTGGACGATAAAGGGCAACTCTGGATGGAAGTAAAAGCGCTTGAGTCGCTCATGCAAGCAAATGGCGGGAAGTTGCCAATTAACGTGAAGGTGATTTTCGAAGGTGAAGAAGAAGTTGGCGGCGAGGCAATTGCCGATTACGTTCGCAAGCAGAAGGCGAAACTGAAGGCGGACTTTGCGTTGGTCTGCGACACAGAACTGTTCGCGCCGAATCTACCGACGCTTTGCGTTGGGCTGCGCGGATTGGTTTATACGGAGATTGAAGCCGTGGGCGCCAAAACCGATCTGCATTCCGGAATCTACGGCGGGGCCGCGCCGAATCCGCTGTTTGCGCTGGTTGAGATGATCAGCAAGATGAAAGACTCGAAGGGCAAGGTTCTGATTCCGGGGTTCTACAGCAAGGTGAAGGCTCCGACGAAAGACGAACTGAAGGCTTGGAAGCGGATGCCCTTTAATGAAGAGCACTACCGCAAGACTGAGGTTGGGTCGAAAGTGCTGACGGGAGAGCCGGGATTCTCCGTGCTCTATCGGACCTGGGCTCGGCCTACGCTGGAAGTGCATGGAATGCCGGGCGGTTTTGTGGCTCCGGGCGCCAAGACGGTGATTCCGGCGAAAGCGTCGGCGAAAGTTTCAATGCGGTTGGTACCAAACCAGGACCCGAACGACATTCTGAAGCGGTTCACTGAGTTTGTGAAGAAGCACACGCCCAAGGGGATTGAGACGAAGATTAAGGTTCACAGCAAAGGTCCCGGCTGTGTGGTAGGCACCGACAACCGTTTCATTAAGGCTGCGACTGAAGCGTTGCACGATACGTTCAAGAAGGAGACGGTGTTTATCCGCTCCGGCGGATCGATTCCAATCGTTACGGATTTTCAGGATGTGCTGAAGATTCCATCAGTCATGATGGGCTTCGGGCTTCCGGACGATAATTTGCATGCTCCGAACGAGAAGTTTCATATTCCTAATTTCCATCGCGGGATTGAGACGATTTGCCTGTTCTTTGAGAAGCTAGGCGGGTAAGAGCTTTTACCACAGAGGCACAGAGGTCACGGAGGAATGCCAGTTCCTCTTTGGTCTCTGTGTTTTTCTCCGGCCGAGTGATAATCCCATTCTGCGCGGTGCCCGAATCTCCGGAGTACCTGCCGGGTGCTTAGCAATCCCGACTTTGCGTTAAAATAGAGGTTCGAGGGATTGAACATGCGCACACGGGTTGCGGCTTCGGCTGTGCTGTTTGTAATGGTAATGCTGGTTTCTTCTCCATGGCTTATGTCAGAGTCGGATCAGGGAGTGCCGCACTTTAATGCGGCGCCTGCTAAGGGCGAGAAATTGCCACCGATCCTGACCAAAGATCAGCTTTGGGGTGAGAACGCGCAAAACCCGTATCAGACACACGCCTATGAACTGGCGGCCAAGATTCCCGGGGTGATTTATCAGCAGCCGTGCTACTGCTACTGCGACCGGGGAATGGGCCACAACAGCCTGCACAGCTGTTTCTCGGGAAATCATGGGGCGCAGTGCGGGACTTGTTTGAAAGAGCTCTATTACACTTACTCGATGCATAAACAGGGTAAGACTGCAAGGGAGATCCGCGCTGGTATCATGAAGGGCGACTGGAAGTCGGTCGATCTGAGCCAGGCCGCGACGATGGAGTAGCCTCCGCGGCTGTTTTTCCGCGAAGTGCACTGCAGGAACAGGCTTTCAATCTAGATTCGAAAATGAGGGTTCTTAATGGCATTGAAGTTAGCTCCGAAAAAGCAGATTACTGAGGATCCACGCCACACGCAGGCCGTTCAGAGTTATGAAGTTGGTCTGCGGGCGATGCAGGAACGGAAGTTTGAGAAGGCAAAAGCCAGCCTGCAGAAAGTGCTGACCGGACCGAACAAATCATTTGTAGACCGGGCGCAAGTTCACATCCTGACTTGTGACAAGCACCTCGAAAAGCCGGCGCTCCAGTTCAAGAGTTCCGAAGAGCACTATGACTTCGCCGTTTCGCTGATAAACACAGGCGACTATGTCAGCGCACGGGAACACCTGGAAAAACTGTTGAAGCAGGACCCGAAGTCCGAGTATGTCCTCTATGGACTGGCCGCGCTGAGTTGCCTGACCGGTCACGTGGAGGAATCGCTCAAGACTCTGGGGGAGGCGATCCAAGTCAGTCCGTCGCTGCGTTTTCAGGCGCGAAATGATGGCGACTTCCAGAACCTGGTGGAAGATCCCCGCTTTACCGAGTTGCTCTATCCGGACCCGGGTACCGACGAAGCGGAACCGGAAAAAGAAGAAACCAGCGCGTACTAGGTGTCGCTGAGTCGTTATGGGTCCCTACCAGCGCACGAACTCGCCTGATTCACGCCATGCCAGCCTCGATCTGCGGGTCGTCGCCATCGGCGGCGGCACCGGCTTATCCACACTCCTCAAGGGACTGAAACAATACGTTCTGACGCCGACACTCGCCGCTTCAGGGCAGACGGCGATCCGGGAGTTGTGTGGTGTGGTTACGGTGAGCGACGACGGTGGGTCCAGCGGGCGGTTGCGCAAAGAGTTCAACATGCTACCGCCAGGCGATGTACGCAACTGCATTGTTGCGCTGTCGGAAGATGAGGCGCTGCTCTCGCGGCTTTTTCAGCACCGTTTTCAAAAAGGGGACGGGCTGGAAGGCCATAGTTTCGGCAATCTTTTTCTTGCGGCGTTGACTTCAATTACCGGCGACTTCGGTGAGGCGGTCCGGCTATCGTCGGAAATTCTGCTCACGCGCGGACGCATTTTCCCGGCTACAACTTCGAATGTTGAGCTGGAGGCCTTGTTTGAAGATGGAACGACGGTTCGGGGCGAGACCCGGATTACTGCGGCTAAGGGAAAGATTCGGGAGTTGTTCCTGGTGCCTCCGGATGTCTCGCCGCTGCCGCAAACTCTAGAGGCGATTGCATCGGCTGACTTGATCACGATCGGGCCGGGATCGCTTTTTACGAGCTTGATTCCGAATTTGCTGGTGCATGGCATTGTCGATGCGATACTGGAATCAAGTGCCGTTAAGGTCTATATTTGCAATTTGATGACCCAGGCCAACGAAAGTCTTGGATTAAGTGCGGCAGACCATATTCGGGCGCTTAGTCAGCACGCCCATGCGCAACTGTTCGACTACGCGCTGATCAATCAGAAACCGGTGTCAGCAGAAATGAAAGCCAAATATGCGCTGGAAGGAGCGTCACAGATCGAGGTGGATCTGGAGGCAATCGAAGCTCTCGGCGTTTGTGCGGTGCTAGGGGATTACCTGGACGAAGGCACGGTAGCCCGCCACGCCACCGAACGAGTGGCTCATGACCTGATGGGGTTGATGGCTCAGGCTCCGGACCGGCACGCCACACCTCGATAGCCGGCCTCAACCGAGTAAGCTCGGGACTCGGGCACTCAAGATATATTGGCTAGAAATGGCAAAACGAAATCCTACGAAGAATTCGAAGACTCGTCCCTCCCACCCTGCGCGGATTGCGGTCGCCATTATGGCGGCAGGCAAGGGCACGCGGCTGAAATCGAAACATCCCAAGGTTCTGCATGAAATCGCGGGCAAGCCGATTCTGGCGCACGTGATTGCGACGGCTGCAAAAGTTGTGCCGGCGAGCGACATCTTCGTGATCATCGGACATGAGGCAGAGCAGGTACGGGAGGCAGTACGACAGACCGGCGTCAGTTTTGTATTGCAGGCTGAGCAACGCGGAACTGGACATGCATTAATAGTCGCGCGCGAGGCGCTCGCGCCATACGATCAGGTCATCGTGCTTTCCGGAGACGCGCCGCTGATTACGGCGGCGACGATTCAGAAGCTGAGTGCGTTTCATTTAGCTCAACGGGCCGTCATGACGCTGCTGAGCGCAGATCTGGCGAACCCTTTTGGATATGGACGTGTGCTACGCAAGAGCGCGAAGAGCGCTGAGGTCCGCGCCATCGTTGAAGAGAAGGCCGCGAGCGCCGCGCAGAAGAAGATTCGGGAGATTAATTCCGGATTCTACGCGTTCTCGGTGCCCGCGCTTTATGAGTACGTTGACCAACTTTCGACGGAGAACACCCACAAGGAGTATTACCTGACGGACATGGCCGCCGTCTTCAGCCGGGCTCGAAAGAAGGTCGTCGCCATCATGACGGAGGATACGGGAGAGGTTCTGGGCAGTAATACGAGGGCGGAGATTGTGGACCTCGACGGGCGGCTGCGACTGGCTAAATGCCATGAATTGATGGCCGAGGGCGTCACGATCTTCATGCCGCAGACGTGCGTCATTGATAGCGACGTGGTCGTGGGCGCAGACACGGTGATTGAGCCCTTTGTGCAGTTGCTGGGAAAGACCAAGGTCGGGGCGGACTGCCGTATTCGTTCGTATAGTGTGCTTAAGGACACGGAACTGGGCGACAACGTCACCATCAAACCGGGGACGATTACGGACGATTCGCGCGTGGCGGCGGGCGCGATTCTGGGCCCGTACTCACATCTGCGGCCCGGGAGCGAAATTGGCGAACGAGCCCACGTGGGGAATTTCGTTGAGACCAAGAAGATCAAACTGGGCAAGGGGTCGAAGGCCAACCACTTGACTTACCTTGGCGACGCAGAAATTGGCGACGGTGTGAATGTTGGTGCCGGAACGATCACGTGCAATTACGACGGAGTGCATAAACACAAAACAGTGATCGAGGACGGCGTTTTTGTTGGGAGCGATTCGACTCTGGTGGCTCCACTCAAACTGGGCCGTGGCGCGTACATCGCAGCCGCCAGTTGCATTACAGAGGATGTCCCGGCAGATTCGCTGGCGCTGGGACGAGCGCGGCAGATGGTTAAAGAAGGTTGGGCCGCCGAGAAGCGGGCACAGCAAGCCGCCCAGAAGAAGAATAAATAGAATTCTGCACGACGGACAACGAATTCCGAATCGACCACCCGACTGTTCCGTCTTCAACCCAGTGCTAGTCCGACTGCACAGCCTCAGCTTGCATTTCGGCGTTCCGGTCCCCTCGCTGCACGAGCACGATCGAGCCTAGAATCACTACGGTCGCAACCAGAATTCGTCCGCTCACCGGCTCTGCCGCCCATAGCCATCCCACCAAAACTGCGACCAAGGGATTCACGAATGTGTGCGTGGCGACCACAGTCGGCGAGCAATGCTGCAGGAGCCACGTATAAGCGGAAAATGCAACGACCGACCCGAACACGATCAGGTATGCCAAGCCGAGCAGTGACTTGACCGACACCGCGTGCCAGTGAAGAGCCGAGAACTCGCCCGAAACCAATGCGGCTACCAACAACATGGGGGCACCGCAGACCAAGGGTACAGCCGCGCGACCCATGGCATCGCGCGGCAAGCGCAGGCGAGGACCGATACACACACCAACCGCCCACGATGCCGCTCCCACGAGTATGGCGATCACGGCTAGAGTCTTGGAACTACGGACGGTGAATTCGCGCGCCGTAAGGATGGCCACTCCACCCAGACCCATCAGGAGGCCAGTGCCATTGAGCCAGTTGATTCTTTGTTGACGCATTGCCGCGCCAATCAGCAAAATCCACAGAGGTTCACTGGCGACGAGCAGCGCGGCCAGGCCCGACGACACTGATTGCTCGGCCCAGTGCAGAGTGCCGTGACCTACTAGAAAGAAGAGAGCTCCCACGATGGCGCCTGCGACGAGGTGCTCCCGACGTGGGCGAAAGCCTCGCGACCACGCAATGCCCATGAGGATAATTCCGGCGGTCGTGTGCCGCACCGCAGCCGTCACCAGCGGCGGGATTGTCTCGACTGCATACCGAATCGCCAGGTAGGTGGTGCCCCACACGATATAGATCACGAAAAAAGCGATCGCCATCCACAAACGAGAGGGGGCGGCGGACGTCCGAGAATTGACCGTTTTTGCGTCGAGCACTGGCATAACTACCTATTCTATTTTTACAAGTTATACAATAGAAATCAGCACATAACCTGTCAATATGACTATTGAAGGTTATAGTAGACCATGGATGAAGGTGCGGTAATGAAGTTTCAAAATATTGCGGGCGCTGCCTCGCTGGACTTCATCAATACGCTCGACAATCGTCCGATCCCGGAGCGGAATAAGGAATTGCTCCACTCGTACCAGGATTTGGCGGATTGGGCTTGCGAGGCAGCGTTAATCACGAGTCGACAGCGTACTTCCCTGCTGCGCTTAGCGGAGGATCGTCCTGCGGCGGCACAAACCGTTTTTCGAAATGCCCTCGATCTGAGGGAGTGTTTGTATCGGCTGGTTTCCGCAGTGTCGGAAGGACGGCTCCCGTCGGAGGCGGATCTCGACAAATTTAGTGGATGGGTGGTGGCAGGGCTCTCGTGCCGCCAATTGCGCGCTCACCGCGCAGATCACCGTCTGGAGTGGACCAACGCCGATCTGCAGCTCGAATCGATCGCATGGGCAATTGCGAAGTCCGCCAACGACCTACTAACAACCGCCGATTCCGACCTAATTCGAATGTGCGATGCCGAAACCTGCCGCTGGTTCTTCCTTGACCGCAGCAAGAACCACACTCGGCGATGGTGCGATATGAAGGTCTGTGGGAATCGCGCCAAGGCCCGAAAGTTCTATCGTCAGAAACGCACAGCCCGCTGGACCAGGAGTCCATGAAGGGCTTGCGGTGGAAGTCGTTCTTGTGCGCACCTCCCTTGATCCCCAGACCATCCTCGCGGATCTACTGTGCCGCAAGCTTGCAAAATAAAGAGATTCCGGCAACCTCGGCAGAGCATCTAGGTGTCCATTGAGGAAGCGCACCATGATTCTTGGAATGACCACATCTACGTTTACGCTGGTTCACGTGTTATTGAGCCTGGCGGGAATTGCTGCCGGGTTCGTAGTCGCCTACGGCTTTTTTTAATGCCAAGCGGCTTGAAGGTTGGACTGCCATTTTCCTGGCAACTACCGTGTTAACCAGTGTCACCGGGTTCCTGTTTCCCAATGAAAAGATAACGCCGGGAATTGTCTTCGGCATCCTGTCCATGGTTTTGTTGGCGTTGGCAATCGTGGCTCGCTACCCACTTCATCTGGCCGGAGGGCGGCGGCGAACTTACGTCGTGACTGCCATGATTTCCCTCTACCTGAAGGTGTTTGTGGCGATTGTCCAGTCGTTCGAGAAGGTGCCGGCGTTGCACGCACTGGCGCCTACGCAGAAAGAGGCGCCATTCTTTGTGACCCAACTTGTAGTCATGGCCGCATTCATATGGGCTACGATTGTTACCGGCAGACGGTTTCATATTCGGCAGGAAGTTGTTCCAATGCGATCGCGGGCGGCATGAGAAATCGCGTTCAGAGCGGCAAAGGAAAAGCGGCCCGTTCCCACGGGCCGCTTAGATATTTGAGGCGTTCGAGTTTCTAGCGCGAAACCGCCGCAAAGAGCGGGGATTTCATCAACGCCTGAAACTTCTGGTCGTCAGTCTTGAAGTGAAGCATGAGGTTGGAGCTGTCAGAATCGACCGTCGTCGCATCGATCGCCGTCTTCTCAGCCGCGCTGGCATTCATTTTCTTGTAGATCATTCCTGCCTTCACCAAAGAAGAAAGCGTGGTAGCGGTCATGGAATCGGAGGTCAGGACGCTGAGGTCGAAGTTCACGCCGCTGGAGAAATTCATGGTGTAGCGTGAAGCCAGCAACCGCTTCTTAAGAGTGTCGTAGTCGGCAACCCCAGCAGCATCGCCAAGCGCTGAACGCATCATGGCTTGAGTTCCCTGCTGATCAAGGATGCTCCAAACGGGGGCACCGTCCACGGAAGCCATTTGTTCCGCCATCGTCGGATTGGAATCGAGCGAGGAGCGCTTGCCATCGCGGGTGTCCAGCGCGCTGCGCAGCGAGGCATCGTTTCCAAAAACAAGCGTATTGTCGTCGAGGAACGTCATCACGAATGCACCCATGGGATAAAAACTCGCAGTGCCGTACTTCGCAGCGCTCATCTTCTTCAGTTGCATCTTCTTGAGCAGAGCTTTGGCAGAAAAGGATCCCTGGGCGATATAAATGGTCTGAATTCCTGCTTTTGGCGTACGAAACGACGCGACATCCAACTGACTGAGATCGCGCTCGGCGTTGATGCCGATTCCCTTTAACGACGCCTCAGCATCATTCAGATGACTTTGCGACATTAACTGCTCTTTCAGTTGCATCGCGGTGGGCGAATCCTTAAGTGCGTTGTAGTCCACACCAATCAGTTGCTGAAGGTCCGCAGGAATGAGAGCGCGCGCCGAAGACGCGACCGGCATGGCAAGAGCGGTCGAAACGGAGAAAAACAGAGCTGCAAGACACAATCTCTTCATAAGGTCCTCAAAACAATCCACTCGAAGCTGAATTCTTATACCGGAGTTTGTCTAGTTAGATGCAAACACAGATCATACGGCTGTCGTGCCGACGGTTTGAACTGTGATTAGTTCATCTTAAACCTTAACGACAAGCACCATCCCGTAACTAAAGTGCTTCCCCCACATAGTTTTAGAACGCGTGGGCTCCGCGGAACTTGCATCGCATCATCGCCCATCGGGACTAGGACCTGACTCCGACCAATGCAGGCAAGGCAGCAGTCGAAGCAGCATCCGTTCCCTCTTCCATGCCGCACGCCACGGATCTCGGATGTTTTTCCTTGACGCCTTTAGGTTTTACTGTTACACATTGTAACGCTACGATGACTAACACTCCACATCCGCGTCTAAGAAATCTGGGAGAGGTCGAGCAGACGGTCATGGACTACATCTGGAATCACGGTCCATCCACTGCTGAAGGGTGCCGAGAAGCTCTGGCATCTTCGCGTCCCATGAAAGACTCCACGATCCGCACCGTGCTACGGAGACTCGAGGAAAAGGGCTATCTGGAACATCAAACCGAGGGCCGAACCTTTGTCTACAAGGCTTCAGATGCGCGGCAGAATGTTGCGGTTCGAGCAGTCAAGGGCATCATTGATCGATTTTGCGGCGGTTCGGCTGAGGCACTGGTGCTGGGCATGGTGGATAACGCCGTACTGGATCGCAAGCAACTGGAACGGCTGGCAAAGAGAATCGCAGCCAGGAAGGACGAGTAACTATGACGCCGACGTCGCTGCTGCCCGCTTCCACAACTCTGCTGGCATATCTGGTGCATCCCGCAGCGCGGGCCTTCGCGGTCGCGACGGTCGCAGGTTTTGGTCTCACCGCATTTCGCGTGAAGAGCGCCTCCGCGCGGTTGGTGACGTGGAACGCTGTGCTGTGTACGGCGTTGGCCATGCCGTTGCTGTGGCTGACGGTTCCACGGCTTTCGCTTCCGATGCCTCGATTTCTTGCTGCTCAGACCAGTAAACCCGTTCGCAGCAGGCCCGTCTCTTCGCGGGACCTGGGGTTGATTGTCAATCGATCTGGGGCGAACGACCTCGCCACTTCGGATGCAATCGTGGTCAGCCAAAGATCTGCTGCCAGATCGGCGTTTTCACGGCTGCGCCAGACGTTTGCATGGGCAGAGATGCGATGGAGTCTGATCGCGGCAGTCACTTATTCCGCGGTCGCTCTCCTCTTGCTTGCTCGCTTCTTTGTAGGAATCTTCTACTGCCGCCGGCTCATACGCGCGTCGCGACTGCTTGACGATCCGCGATTGATCGGACGTTTGTGGTGTCGCGTCAACTCCTCGGGGATTCGCGCCATGCCCGAGGTGCGCGAATCGGAATTTCTTTGCGTTCCGGTCACGATGGGCGCGATTCGTTCGACAATCTTGCTGCCCAGCGACTGGCGCGGTTGGAACGATCCGAAACTCGACGCAGTTGTCGCACATGAGGTATCGCACGTCGCTCGGCGAGATGCGCTAACGCAACGTCTGTCACTGCTGCATCGCGCGATTTTCTGGTTCAGTCCGCTGGCATGGTGGTTGGACAAACATCTGGCCGATCTCGCGGAGCAGGCGAGCGACGAAGCCGCACTGGTGGGTGGAATCGATCGTAAGGAATACGCCAAGACTTTGCTGGGATTCTTTGAGGCGTTGCAGGCCGCGCCGGGTCGGGTGTGGTGGCAGGGTGTCTCGATGGCCAAAGCAGGTCAGGCGGAACAAAGAGTGGAAAAGATTTTAGCTTGGAAAGGAAATGTTGCCATGAGTCTGAAGAAGCCGGTTGTCCGCCTCGTTGTTGTCCTCGCACTGCCATTAACCTATTTAGCGGCTTCGGTGCACCTGAGCAGTGATCGATCGAGTTCGCCGCAGGTAACGGTCGTAGAAAGCCCCCAGACGTCGGCGACTTCCACGAAGACATACAGCCGAATCGTCGTGTCGAATTCCAAAGACGGCTCAGAACATATCTCTTCGATCGAATCCGGTAGCCCGAACTCTGTTGTACTGACGGCTTTGAACCAAGATACCGGGCAGGAAAAAGGAGACAAGAATGTTCGCGTCCGGTATCACTCGATGGACGACGAGCAGAATTATGTGATCGTTTCCGGCAGCTCCGACTCAATCACGATGTCTGGTTCTGAGGAAGATGCGGAGCATGCCAAGGGACTGCAGAAGACAATTCCGGGCGACTTCATCTGGTTCCGCCGGGGTGACCGATCTTATGTGATTCGCGACCAGGCTGTGGTGGGACGCGCTCGCAAGTTGTGGGCTGAACAAGAAGAACTTGGTAAGAAGCAGGCCGAACTCGGCGAGCAGAATGAAGCTCTCGGAAAACAGCAAGAGGAGCTTGGCGAACGCATGGAAAAGATCAAAGTGCAGGTTCCGGACATGACTGCGCAATTGGACAAGTTGAAGGCGGAACTGCAGGCGATGAATTCCAACGCGACGATGGAACAGATTGGCAAGATTCAAGAAGAGATGGGGGAGTTGCAGGAGAAGATTGGCGAGGCGCAATCCCGAGCCGGCGAGGAACAAGGAAAACTCGGTGAGGAGATGGGCGCATTGGGCGAGAAACAGGGGAAGATTGGCGAACAGCAAGGGAAGATCGGGGAACGGCAAGAGGCAATTGCGCGCGAAGCTTCACGGAAGATGAAGAGCTTGCTGGACGAAGCGATCGCCAAAGGAACGGCACAGGCCGAGAAGTAAGGGCTAGGCAGCAACTTCGCTTTTAAGGTCTTGCGGGAGAAGCTGATGGCGAAACTCGGTCGCTTGAAGATTTATCGGACGATCTTCTCGCGGCGTCGAGTTCCAAAAGGACTCGCGCCGCTGTCAGCTTCTCCTCAAGAAAAATACGCAAGGATCAATACCAACAACTTAACACTCGCTTCGTTACTCCTGAAGCGCTTCCACTTTTTTCCTGGTTTCCGCGATAAAGAACTCGTCTTTCAGCGATGCCAAGTTGATTTCGACGTTAGCCAAGGCGCCGGCTTGCGCCGCTTTTGCCAGTGCGATTGCAGTGGCCAGATCCGATTTCATGTTGGGGTTGGTGATTGGAATCAGCTTGCTGGCGATCTTCACGATCTCCCTCACGCGCTCGGCTACGGCCAGAGGGACGCTGGTGGCTTGCTTCAGAGCTGCATTGATGCCGGCGTCTCCCTCCGTGGAGTCTTTGGCTGCCTTGTAAGCTTTCATCACTAAGTTGTAGGACTCGGCATCGGCGTCGATCGCGGCCTTCAGTTCTTCACGCAACGGACCGAGACGGGCGATGGCTTCGCTTAAGGGGACCTCGTGTTGCAGGTAGGCTTTCTTGCCGCGCGACATGGAGGCGACCATGTTGGCGAGGCCAGCGGCCATGGCTCCTGCCGCGGCTGCAGCGCTGCCTCCACCGGGAGTTGCCGTCGGCGCGGCGAGTTGCTCAATGAAGGGTTCGATTCCGGCGCGGAGACCGCCGACAGCCATCTTGCCACCCATCACTGCGGTCAATCGGTTTTCCAGAATCAGCGAGGAGTCAAAGTTTTCGACTTGCAGAAACCACTCGGAGGCTTGCTCCAACGCTTTCTTAGGGATCAGGCCAACGATTTCGCTGGAGACCGGGATCACGCCGTAACGGGCAGCTTCACGTTTTACGTATTCGAAGACGCGATGGACCGGGGTCTGCTCGAAATCTGTCAGGTTCATCGAAACCTGCGCCATCCCGCGAACGAGGAAACCAGCACCCTTCACGAACCGGAGCCCGCCGCTCGAGAACCGAACGGCCTTGGCAATCTTCTTGGCAATTTCGACGTCGGTGGTGTTGAGGAAGACGTTGTAAGCAACTAGGAACTTGCGGGCACCTACAACGGTTGCGCCAGCGGTGGGATGAACGCGTGGTTCGCCGAAATCTGGCCTGCGCGCGGGGTTGGTGGCGATATCGGCCCGGATACCTTCGAACTGGCCACGGCGGATGTTCTCGAGGTTCTGGCGCTCGGGCGTGGTGGCCGCGGCTTCGTAAAGATAGACCGGGATTTGATAGCGCTTCCAGATTTCCGCGCCGACGTGCTTAGCCATAGCAACGCAGTCTTCGATGGTAACGCCGTCAATCGGGATGAAGGGAACGACGTCGGAGGCGCCCATGCGCGGGTGCGCGCCTTGATGCTTGGTGAGGTCGATCAACTCGGAGGCCTTCCCTACTCCGCGGATGGCTGCTTCCTGAATGGCCTCGCGTTCGCCGACTA